>Ga0207701_10001749_pt1 | contig 22662 bp, 23 predicted proteins | sample KBSSwiSSwithPhiX_FD_184294 | JGI IMG/M metagenome (GOLD analysis project Ga0207701, IMG submission 184294) | Switchgrass rhizosphere bulk soil microbial communities from Kellogg Biological Station, Michigan, USA, with PhiX - S5 (SPAdes) (version 2) | ecosystem: Environmental > Terrestrial >... | reverse complement strand
TGCCCTTCAGCTGCTCGCGAGTGAGCGGCGCGGAGTTGATCCACGGGCCGATCCCATCGAGCGGGGGCAAGTCCCCAATCACAGGCAGGACGAGCTGCCCGTTGCGGGTCTCGATCTTGGTCGTCTGGTCCATGCCCTCGACGCCGAGAAGGCTCGCGAGCCGGCTCTCGATGCCGGATGTCTGCGCGGTTGAAAGCCGCGCGAGCACGCGCGTGTCGAGGCCCAGCGCGATGGCCGCGACTCCGACGAGTACCAGAACGCCGAGGCTTTTCTTGATCCACTCGCCAGCGCCGAGCGATTTCTTCATCCGAGCGAAGATCTTGCCGCCCGCCAATAGTGCGAGTGCAAGCGAAGTCGCCGCTCCAAGCGCATAAGCCAGGAGGAGCAGAGTCGTGCTCGCGTGCGCTCCGTTAAGCGCGGCCGTTGTGAAGATAATCCCGAGGATCGGCCCGGCGCATGGCGCCCAAAGCAAGCCCGTCGCGACGCCCAGAAGCAATGATGAACCGATTCCGCGCTGCTGGCCGGTCTTTTCGGTGAGCCGCGAACCGAGCGCTACGAGCGGCCTAGTCATTCGGTCCGAGAGCGCTGGAAAAATCAACGTCAGTGCGAACAAGGCCAGGAGCGCCAGAGCCACCCAGCGGCCGATTGCGTTCGCCTGGACCGCCCAGCCACCGCCAACGGCCGCGAGAGTGGCGACGATCGCGAAGGTCAGCGCCATTCCGGCGAGAAGCGGCAAGCCGCTGCGCACAAAAGGCTGGTCGCTCCGCGCGAACACGAACGGCAGCACCGGCAGGATGCACGGGCTCAGGATGGTGAGGACGCCGCCGAGATAGGCGAGTAGCGCAAGGAGCATGAGGTCGCTTTCTAGTGAAGCGGGGCTCGTGCCACCACCGAAATGAACGCCTGCTTAGCGCGCACCGCCTCGCTTTGCGGCCTCGCACCCTCGCTGCTAGCAATAGGCAGGAGGGGGATTTCCAGCATGCAGTCAGCGCGCTTTCTGATCGCCGCCGCCGCAATGGCTCTTGCAGCAAGCGCCATGGCCGACCCGGTATTGGCCCCTCCCGCCCAACCGGCGGCGGAAGTGCAGCCATTCGTGAAGGTGCCGGCCGGCAGAATCGCGATCACGCATGTTCGCGTGATCGACGGGACCGGAGCGGCGCCCGCGGATGACCGGACAATCCTGCTCGACGGCGCCCGGATCGCTGCGGTGCAGGAGTCGAACGCGACAATTCCCGAAGGCTACCGCACCATCGATGGCTCCGGGCAGACGGCGATCCCTGGCATCGTCGGGATGCACAACCACATGTTCTACATTGCCCGGCCGAACCTCACCGCCGAAGGCCATGCCGACGATCCGCTGGTCGTTCCGCAGATGACCTTCAGCGCGCCTCGCCTCTACCTTGCCGCTGGCGTCACGACGATGCGGACGACAGGCAGCGTCGAGCCTTACGCCGACCTCAATGTGAAGCATCAGATCGATACGGGCCAGATGCCGGGACCGCATATGAACGTCACCGGCCCCTACCTCGAAGGGCCCGATAGCTATTTCATCCAGATGCACCGGCTGCGCGACGCGGACGACGCGCGGCGCACGGTGGCCTTCTGGGCAGACCAGGGGGTGAACAGCTTCAAGGCCTATTTGAACATCACCCGCGCCGAATTGGGCGCGGCGATCAAGGAAGCGCACAGGCGGGGATTGAAAATCACAGGGCACCTCTGCTCGGTGACCTATCCCGAAGCGGCGGCGCTTGGCATCGACGACCTGGAGCATGGCTTCTTCGTCAACACGCAGCTCGACCCTGGCAAGCAGCTCGATAAATGTCCCGACAGCGGCGGCACTCCGACATTGCTTGCTATGAAGCCCGGCAGCCCGGAAGCCAATGCGCTGATCAAGCTGCTGGTGGACAAGAAGGTGGCGGTCACCTCGACACTGCCTGTGTTCGAGCAGAGCCTCGCGCTCCATGGCCCTTTGAACCCGCGCGCAATGGACGTGCTGACGCCGCAGGCGCGCGAGGATTATCTCTACCTTCGCAATCTGGCGGCGACGCGGGGAAGCTCGCAGCGCGGGCAGGCTTTCGCCGAGGCGTACAAGAACAACGCGGGGCTGGAACATCAATTCGCCGCTGCGGGCGGACTGCTGATCGCCGGTCCTGATCCGACGGGCAACGGAGGGGTGATCCCGGGCTTCGGCGACCAACGGGAAATCGAGCTCTTGGTCCAGGATGCGGGATTTACGCCCGTCGAAGCGATTCGCATTGCGACGCTCAACGGCGCGATCTTCATGGGCCTCCAGGACCGCATCGGCTCGATCGAGGCAGGAAAGAACGCCGATCTCGTCTTAATCAAAGGCAATCCGGAGGCGAACATCGCCGACGTCGAAAAGGTGGACACCGTGTTCAAGGACGGCGTCGGTTACGACAGCGGCAAGCTCCTGGAGTCCGTGAAAGGACGCTACGGCCGCTATTGACCGCGCGAGCGGCGATAGAGCTTCACCACCTCTTCGATCGGGAGGGCATCGATATGGTGGCTCTGATCGCCGTCCATCGGCGTAGCCGCGAACATCGAGTTGATCGCCGCTTCTTCTGCAGCTTCCACCGCAGCTTCAAACAGTGGCGACATCTGGTCGTTTGGCAGGTCGGTGATGGCGCTTGGCTTCGATCTCCGTTCGGCGGTCCGGCGGACGTCGAGGTTGGTCGAAAAAGCGATTGCATATTCGCCGGAGCCGTTGGTCATCGGTGAACCGGTTCGAACGATGCCCAATAGGCCGCGGTGCGCGAGGCGCTCTAGGTTTCGGTCGGAAAGCGGTGCGTCGGTGGCAATCACGACGATGCAGGACCCGTCGGCGCTTGCCTTCGAAAGCTCATCCTTCAGATAATATTTTCCGAGCGCCTGGCCCACCGGCACTCCCGCCACCTGCAGGAGTCCGCCGTAATTCGTCTGGACCAGCACGCCCACGGTCCAGCCGCCGAGGCTGGCCGGAAGCTTGCGTGAGCTTGTTCCGATGCCGCCTTTCCAGCTGAAGGCGACGGTTCCCGTGCCCGCTCCGACGGCGCCTTCTTGGACGGGGCCAGTCTTTGCGGCCTCGATGGCAGCAAGGGCATCCGAAGGTTTCACTCGCCGGGCACGGATGTCGTTGAGATAGCCATCGTTCGTTTCACCGACGATCGCGTTGACGGAGCGGACCTGCTCGTTGCCGGGCTGCTTCAAAGTCCATTCGACAGTCCCGGCGGCGGCCTCGGGGACGTTCAGAGTATTGGTCAGGACAATGGGCGTTTCGATCTCGCCCAGCTCCTTGATCTGGGTCGAGCCCATGAACTTGCCGTATGCATTGCCGACCGAAAAACCGGCGGGGACCTTGTCCTGATAGACGTTCCCGCTGTGGGGAAGGATGGCCGTCACGCCCGTGCGGATACTCTTTCCCTCGATGATCGTGACTTGTCCCACCTTCACGCCGGCGACGTCGGTGATGGCGTTGAGAGGGCCGGCTGGCAGAACGCCGAACGTGATTCCCGCGTCGCGGGCGCGCGGACGTTGATCTGCGGCCTGGGCGGCGCTGCTCGTCAGGGCAAGGGCCGCCAAAAGGAGGAGGTTTTGCATTTCGCTTTCATTGCGCCGCACCTTGTCCCATGCAACCACCGTCGCTAAGTCGCGCGCCTACGCACCCATAGCTCAGCTGGATAGAGCGCTGCCCTCCGAAGGCAGAGGTCAGAGGTTCGAATCCTCTTGGGTGCGCCATCAGCCGTCCAGGAATTTGGCCAGCGCCTCGTGAAGGTGGAAGCGGGCGGAGCCGACGATCATCCCTACATGGCCGGATTCGATTTGCGACGTCTCGCCTGTGGCAGAGGTTGCAGCGGGCGTGATCCGGTCGTTTGCGGCCGTGATGCTGAGTAATGGACAGTGAAGCTCGTCGGTCATCGCTTGCCCGCCCACCTTCCATCCATCGCCGCCGGGAAGGTCGCGGCCGAACAGATCCTCGATGAGTTCGCGCGCGGCAGGGTAGGGCAGCGGCTCGCCTTCATTTGCCCAATCTTCCAGCGTGATGAATCGCTGGGCGTCCGGGCTGTCCGCAGGGATCTCGGCGAACTTGGCGAACTTGGAGACGGTCCGTGCTGGATCAAGCGACCAGAACGCCCCCTGAAGAACTTCCATCGGTAGCGCGCCGAGCTCGGACGCGGTTGCCTCGGAGCTTTTCCAAAGACGCTGCAGCGAGGCATGCGCTTCGTTCGGATAACGATCGAAGTGCCAGGGGGCGGCGAGGGTGACGACGCGCTCGACTGCAGCAAGGTTTGCGGCCGCAATCGCCATCGTCCCGCCAAGGCAATAACCGAGCAATGCCGGCGGTATTTCGAAATTGGCCAGCAAGGGAATCACGATCGCATCGACGTGATCGCCGACGCTCATCGAGCGGCGTCCCTCTGCCTTGCCCCAGTCGAGCAACATGACGCGCCGCCCCGTTCGCGAAAGGGCGTCGGCCAAAGAAACCTCTTCGTCGAGATCCAGAATGCTTGGCGGGTTGATGAGGGACGGAATGAGCATCAGCGGCCGGCCCATGCCGCCATAATCGCGCAGCTTCGCCGGCCCCTGCTGCGCGATTACAGGTTTCGGCGGTCGCGGTTCGGCCCTCGGTGCGGACTCGTATTTCGCCAGACCTTCGAGTGCTTTTGCTGCAAGCTCCGGATCGTGCTCGGACGTCATTCGGACGAGCTCGAGGAACAGGGGCAATGGGCGCGGCGCGTGCTTTTGTTGCACCGCACACTTTGCGTCTGTTACTTTGTGCTTTCGATCTTCGGAGCGGTCCATGGGCAAGTCTGGCGGCAAGGTGACGATCAAGAAGTACGCGAACCGGCGGCTCTATGACACCGAAAGCTCGTCCTACATCACGCTCGACCGTCTCGCCGAGATGGTTCGCGAAGGACAGGAGTTCGAAGTCGTCGACGCGAAAACCGGCGAAGACATCACTCGCCAGGTGCTGACGCAAATCATCGTCGATGAGGAAGCTCGAGGGGGATCGACGATGCTTCCGGTAAATTTCCTCAAGCAGATTATCGGGCTTTACGGAAATTCGATGCAGGCTGTCGTTCCGCAATATCTCGACGCGGCCATGGACGCGTTCAAGCGCAACCAGCAGGCGCTCGGCCAGGCCTTCAGCGGCAATACGTTTGCCGACATGGCCAAGCGGAACATGGAACTGTTCGGCGATGCCACACAGGCATTTACCAGCGCAGCGAAAAAGGCACCCTCGGCATCCGAGAAGGAACTGGACGAACTGCGCGCGGAGCTTGCGAAGCTTCAGGAAAAAGTCGATCGCCTGACCAAATGAGAAAATCGATGTTTGCGTTCGCGGTAGCTTCCGCGCTGCCGCTTCTTTCTGTCGCGCCGGCACAGGTTCCAGCCCAGATCGATGTAGAAACCGTGCAGCCGATTGCCGGCACCTGGTCCTATCGCGCCATCGCCGATGGCAGCGAGGCCGATCTGATCGATGCAACCGCAGCAGTTCGAGTGAAGATTGGCTGCAAGCGGACGACGCGTGTCGTATCGATCACGCGGACCGGCATTCCGGCGGCCGCGCCGACGCTCACGGTCTGGACAAGCGCGCTTTCTCGGACCCTTCCGGCGCGCTTCCTGGGAACCAAGGAATTGGTCGCCGACCTTACCGCAACAGATCCATTGCTGGATGCGATGGCGTTCAGCCGCGGCCGTTTTGCAACCGCCGCATCCGGCGCGCCGATGCTAACGGTCCCGTCTGCACCTGAAGTGACGCGGGTTGTGGAGGATTGCAGAAGCTGAAGCGCTTAGGGCGAGTCGCAAGCGCGAAGTCAAAGAAGATCGTCGAAACACGATTGCATTACAAGACTTGTTCTAAGTGCATTCGTGACTCATCTTCACCTCAGCTTCAACGCAGCGAAAGGAGGTGATCCGATGTCTCATGGTTCAGCACAGAGGTCGGAAAGGGGTGTCCGTCGGTAATCGCTGAACGGACGGCCGTCACTTCCGGCCGCTGACCATGTTCGAGGGGATCGCTGCTTCGCGGCGGTCCCCTTAAACATATCTGCAGCGACAGATTCCCTTTGCCTTTTCGCTCCCGCAACGGAACTGTTGTTCACGCCAAGTGTAAATGCGGCGACCGCAAAGGAGATTTGCAGATGGCAAAATCCAGCACTCGAAAAGGTTCTTCCAAGTCTTCATCCTCGCGCTCTTCGTCCCGTTCGAAAGGGTCGAGCAGGAGCACGACCGACAAGCTCGCAAAGGCCGCGATGAGCAAGGAAATGCTCGCTGCCGGACTGGCAGCTGCAGCTGCGGCAATCAGCGCCAGCCCGAAAGCCCGCAAGGCAATCAAGGACGCCGGAATGGATGCCGCCGACACCGCCGACAAGGCCGCGAAGTCGGTGATGTCGAGCGCGACAAGGCTCGGCTCGCTCATTGCGGAAGCCGTTGCAGACGCAGCGCAGCGGGTGATGTCCGGCAAGTTCTCGATGGACAGTTCAACGAGCTCGACGTCGACTTCGGCTTCCACGTCGACCGCCGCAGCAAAGCGTTCGACCGCGACTCGCAAGCCCGCGCGCAAGACCGCAGCGCGCCGCAAACCAGCCGCCAAGCGCTCGACCGCGACCAAGACGAAAGCCGCCTCGACTTCGCGCAAGACGAGCGCCGCAAAGCCCGCTGCCGCGAAGAAGTCCGGCACCACCGCTCGCCGTTCGACGGCGCGCAAGCCCGCGGCGAAGAGGCGTACGAGCAGCAGCACGGGCAGAGGCAAGAAGAGCTAATCGGAAGCATCGGTTAAGCCGCCTGGCCGGCGAACTGGAGACGGGCGAGGCTCGCGTAGAGTCCGCCCGCCTTCGTCAGGCTGGCGTGGGTGCCTTCCTCGACAATCCGGCCACCGTCCAGGACGATGATTCGGTTGGCGGCGCGAGTCGTTGCAAGCCGGTGCGCGATCACGATGGTCGTGCGCGTCTTCATCAGCCGCTCCAGCGCTTCCTGGACCAATTTCTCGCTGTGCGCATCGAGCGCCGAGGTCGCTTCGTCGAGGAGGAGAAGCGGCGCATCGCGCAGTAGGGCGCGGGCGATGACGATTCGCTGCCGCTGCCCGCCCGAAAGGCGCGCTCCGCTTTCGCCGAGGAACGTGTCGTAACGCTCCGGTAGCGTGTCGAGGAATTCGTGCGCGTTGGCGGCCTTCGCGGCTTCGACGATTTCGTCGTCGCTCGCGTCCCAGCGTCCGTAGCGGATATTGTCCTTCGCCGACGCGGCGAAGATTACTGCCTCCTGCGGAACGAGGGCGATGCGCCGGCGAATCTCCGCGGGATCGGCATCACGGGCGTCGATCCCGTCGATAAGGACGCGGCCTTCCTGGGGATCGTAGAAACGAAGCGCCAGCTGGAAGAGCGTCGATTTGCCGGCACCGGACGGGCCGACGACGGCCACCGTTTCGCCGGGAGCGATCGCAAGCCTGAGCTCGTGGATTGCCTTGTCGTCCGGCCGCGTCGGATAGCGGAAGCTCACGTCATCGAACTCAAGGCTCCCAATCGCAGGCTCGGGCAGGGCAATTGGCTCAGCCGGCGCGTGGATCTCCGGCCTCGCGATCATCAACTCGTGAAGTCGGCCCGCAGCACCCGAGCCGCGCAACAGGTCGCCATAGACTTCGGTGAGCGCACCGAAGGCGCCGCCGACGAGCACTCCGGTGAAGACGAAGGCGGCGATCGCACCGCCCGTCATCTTCCCTTCGGCGACGTCGCTCGCGCCTTCCCAGAGGAGCATGACGATCGCGCCGAACATGAGGAGGATGACTCCGAATGTCATTATGGCCCGAAGTGTGAATCGACGGCGGGCGACCCGGAAAGCCTGCTCGACCGCTTGCCTGAAGCGGCCGAGCTCGCGCTCTTCCTGGCCGAAAGCCTGAACGACCTTCATCGCGCCAAGCGTTTCGGAAACGGTGCTGCCGACGTCCGCGATGCGGTCCTGCGAAGTGCGGCTGAGCGCTCGCACCTTCCGGCCGAAAACAACGAGCGGAATAACGATGAGCGGAATACCGAGCACGAGCATCGTCGCCAGTTTCGGGGCGAGCACGAAAAGATAGGCGATGCCGCCGATGCCGGTGGCGAGGTTGCGAAGCGCGATTGATACGCTCGAGCCGATGACCTGCTCGAGGATGGAGGTATCGGCGGTCAGCCTGGAGGCAATTTCCGAAGGCCGATTTTCCTCGAAGAAGCGCGGCGGAAGCGTAAGCAGGTTGCGCTGAACCGCGACGCGAAGGTCAGCAACGGTCCGCTCGCCGATCCACGAAACGAAGTAGAAGCGCATTGCCGTTGCGAGCGCGAGAACGGCCACGATCATCAGCAAATAATGGAATGCGGTCGCGACTGCGTGCGGGCTCGCGCCGTGCGAACCGAAGCCCTGGTCGATCACCCGCTTGAACCCGTAGGGAATCGCGAGCGTGGCAGCGGACGAAGTGATCAGGAAAAAGAGGGCCGCGAAGATCTGCGCCGGATATTTGCCGGCGGCCCTCCACACGACCCAGAGGTTGCCAAGCCTGGTCCTCGGCTTTTCCGCTTTTGCCGTCATGGGGTGCCGACTAGCAGCCACGCCTTAAGCGCTCAACGAAGCCGGCATCAAAGGTTACAGGTGAAAACCCCTCAGCCATCCCCCGTGTTGGATTCCGCCGAAGGGGAAGTTGACTCGGTTGACCGTGCGACAGGATTTGCGGCCGCCGCTTCCTGTCACCCTCAATGCGCGAGTCCTGGGGTCCTTCTATTTCGTCTACTTCGTGGCCTTTGCGGCGGAAGCGGTCCTTCAGCTCCACGATCGAACTGCCCCCAGCATTTCTGCGCACGAAGCGGCTTCCATTTTGTGAGCTTTGCGAGCCGGCGCAGGATGAAAGGAACTCATGAACTGGGGTCTGGCACAATGGCGCTGCTGTAGGACAGGATTTTGTGCGGGTGCGCTTGTCCGGACTTGTAGGATAGAGAGATGAAGCAATGAAGAAGTCGACCATCGCAATCCTTGTGGCATCCGCTCTGGCCGTTGCGGCCGGGATTGAGGTGTGGCTCTTTCCCGAAAGGCTCCAGAATCTGCCGCCAGCCGCTCCAGCGGCGCCAGCGGCTCCGGCTGCTCCAGCTGCCCCAGCGGCGCCAGCTGCTCCGGCGGCTCCAGCGGCTCCGGCGGCTCCAGCGGCTCCGGCGGCGCCAGCTGCTCCGGCGGGTTCAGTCGATTTTCCAACTCCAGTAACCCCAAGCGTTCCAACGCCCTAAGAGCGGAAAGCGGACATTGCTTCCTGCACATACTGGCTGTTAGCTCTTAAGCATGGACACCGTTTACGACCTTTGGTTCGTCCGCGAGTACGAACATCGTGAAGACACGCAGCTTCACATAGGCATCTATGCCTCCGAGGCGGATGCCTTAGCTGTCATAGAAACGCTCAAGGACAAGCCGGGCTTTTGCGACTACCTGGAAGGCTTCCAGATAAATCCGACTAAGTTGGGTCTGACCGGCTGGCAGGAAGGGTTCGTGACGAACATCGGGCCACCTCCTAAGGATGCGGAAGGTGAAGCCTTCGACGTCCCAGCTTGGCTCTAGCTGATGTCCGCTTTGGGTCGAAAGCGGACATTGCCGGGGATAAGTCCTACCGCAGCGCAGCAATTCCTTGCGCAGGTGCGAAAGAGGGGCCACATCCCCCGGTGATGCTTTACGACGCGTATGAAGTGCAGCGCTCCTTCCTTGCAGGAGCGAGCAAGCTTGCAGGGCTCGGGGCCGGATGGCTCACCAATCCCGCAAATCCATTGGCTTATGCGAGCACGAGCCCGCTCGTCGCAGCGAGCCTGGAGGTGTTCGCGCATGCCACCGCACCGCATGGAAAGCCCGAGTTCGGGATTCGGTCGGTCAAGATCGGCAGGAAAGACGTCCCGGTCCGCGAGGAGATCGTCTTCCGCAAGCCGTTCGGGCAGCTGAAGCGCTTCGTCCGCGAAGGCGTCGATACTGGCCCGAGGCTGCTGATCGTGGCCCCGATGTCGGGCCATTATGCGACTCTGCTTCGCGGCACCGTCGAGCGAATGCTTCCCGGCCATGACGTCTACATCACCGACTGGCGTGACGCGAAGCTGGTGCCGGAGAGCGACGGCGCCTTCGATCTCGACGATTACATCGATTACCTGATCGAGTTCCTGGAGACGATCGGTGAGCGAACCGGCGAGCGGCCGCACGTCATCGCCGTCTGCCAACCCGCGGTCCCGGCCTTTGCGGCGACGGCGCTGATGAACGCGGACAAGGCGAAGTGGCGGCCGAAGACGCTGACCATGATGGGCGGCCCGATCGACACGCGCAAAGCGCCGACCGCGGTCAACACGCTGGCGACCCAGCGCCCGCTGAGCTGGTTCCGGCAGAATGTCGTCGCAACCGTGCCGGCAATCTATCCCGGAGCCGGGCGCCAGGTTTACCCGGGCTTCCTGCAGCTCGCCGGGTTCATGGCGATGAACCTTGGCGACCACCTCGTCAGCCATTGGGAAATGTACAAGCATCTTGTCGTCGGCGACGAGGAAAGCGCCGATGCGACTCGCGACTTCTATGACGAATATCGCTCGGTCTGCGACATGACCGCCGAATTCTACCTGCAGACGGTCGAGGCGGTGTTCCAGAAGCATTTGCTTCCCAAGGGAAAGCTGACTCATCGCGGACGCAAGGTCGATCCGAAGGCGATCACCGATACGGCCCTGCTGGCGATCGAGGGCGAGCGCGACGATATTTCGGGGCTTGGGCAGACGAGGGCCGCGCTAGGCCTCGCAGCGAAGCTTCCCGAAGCGAAGAAGCGCTATTTCATGGCCGAGGGCGCAGGCCATTATGGGATCTTCAACGGCCGCAAGTGGCGCGAGAAGATCGCTCCGGTCGTCGAGGATTGGATCGCGAAGAACGGCTAAGCCGCTGCGGCGCCTTTCCGCTAATTCTCGCCCTCATTGCGAAGTCCGACGAAGGAAACCAGCGCGGAAAGCGCGGCGATGACCGCGCCAATGACCATCGCAACGGCATAAGGCCCAAGCAGGGCTTCCTCCTTTTCCGCCAGCACCGCTCCGAGAAGCGAAACACCCAGGAGCCCCCCGGCGCGCGACAGGGCGCTGTTGAAGCCCGACACCATGCCCGTGTGCTCGGGATCGACCGAGACGAGGACGGTGCTGGTGAGCGGAGCGACGAGGATCGACATCCCGATTGCGATCAAGGTCACCGCCGGAAGCACGTTCGTCCAATAGTCCTGGCCCGACGCAACGCGGGTCGCGAGAAGGAAACCGCCGGCGACGACCAACGGGCCGACGGTGAGCGGGATTCGCGGGCCGATGCGGGTTGCGAGCTTGCCCATCAGCGGCGAGCCGATCCCCATCAGGATCGAGAGCGGGAGCAGCGACATGCCTGCGGCCACCGGTGAATAGCCTCCGGCGGCAATCAGGACATAGGGAAGCAAGAGCAGGCAGGACCCGAAGGTGCCGTAGAGCAGGAACGTCATCAGGTTCAGCGACGAAAAGCAGGGCTCGCCGAAATAGCGAAGCGGGATCATGGCCTTTGCCCCGGCTCGCCGTTCCATGAGGATGAAGACCACCAGCAGGACGATTCCAGCAGCGATTGCGGCGGCGGCCACGAATGAAAGGCTTCGGTGCGACGACCACAAGGTGAGACCATAGGCGAGGCCGCCCAGGCCGAGCGTGGCCAGGACTGCGCCGGTCACGTCGATCGGCGCCTTCCGGCTGTTGCTGGATTCCGGAACCCGAAGCAGTGCGACTGCAACGGCCGCGGCCGCGAACGGGACGTTGATGTAGAAGATGCTCGGCCAGCCCGCATGATCGACGAGCCAGCCTCCGATCAGGGGAGCGATCGCCGCGCTGATCGCGCCAGCCGCGGCCCATATGCCGACCGCACGGCCGCGCGCTTCGCCTTCATATGCACTGTTGAGAAGCGCGAGGCTGTTGGGAAGCAACAGTGCAGCGGCGATGCCCTGGAGGGCGCGTCCGACGAGCAGAAGCTCGAGCGAACTGCTCAGCGCGCAGAGGAGGGAGGCAATGCCGAACAGGCCCGTACCGATCACGAGCCATCGGCGGCGCCCCTGGTGATCGCCGAGCGCCCCTCCGAGCAGGATCAACGCCGCGAGCGGGAGGGTAAAGCCGTTGACAACCCACTGGATCTCTGCGGCGCTCGCGTCGAGACTTTCGCGCATCGCCGGCAGGGCGACGTTGAGCACCGAGCCGTCGATGAAAGAGAGAGACGACGCGCACACCGACATGACCAATGTCCACGTCGGGGAAGGGCGTCGCATTCGCGGGTCTTAGCCGATCAATCGACCTTTTGCGCGATCGCCGCCTCGACCATGTTTCGCCAGGTTTCGACGTCGCCGACGGCAGCCATCGCTTCGTCGGGCTCGCGCATCGTGTGAAGCACCGCCTCGGCCTGGTTCACATGCTCTCGCCAGGCCCGATCGATCTTGTCGCCGGCCGACGGGTCGCTTCCCTCGGCATTGCTGCTGAGCGCCGCTCCGGCGAGCACCCGCGCGATGCGTTCGACCAACGGCTTTTCAGAAACCGGCATTTCCGCTCTCCTCTTTTGCCGGTGACAACCCGCCGGAACGCGTGCGGTTCAACCTGCGCGCTTTCGAGGCCGTGGCGGTGGCAGGATCCGCTTGAGAAGGCGCCGCGCCTTCCAGACCAGCCACAGGGAAAGCAGCACGAGAATCGCCGCGATGAGGGCCGCGGCGACGGGGTTGGCGATCGCCAGCGCGAAGAGACCGCCGGTGGCAACATCCTCAGTCGCTGACACCGCAATGTTTGAGAAGGGTTCGGGGCTGGCATTGACGATCGTCCGGGCGCCGGCCTTTCCCGCATGGGCAAGCAAAGCCGCACCGCCACCGAGAAGGAAGCTCGCAACCTGCCAGGCCGGGTCGCCACCGTCGATGATCGCCATCGATAACAATGCCCCGCCAATGGGCCTGATCAGGCTGTGGATCGTGTCCCACGCGCTGTCGACCCAGGCGATCTTGTCGGCGAAAAACTCGGCAATGGCGCCAAGCGCGGCGATTCCAATCACCCAATTGTTCGCCAGCACATCGAGGCCGTCCAGCTGATAGGGCAGTGCAAGCCAGCCGAATTTCATCGCCAATCCCGTCGCGAACGTGACGAGGTAGAGGCGCCAGCCGGCAAGCAGGCTGACGGTGGAAGCAAGGGCGATCAGCTCAACCGGGAACATGGCGCGATCGATAGCATTTCCGCCGTTCGTCGAAAAAGAACTTGCAAGCTACAAATGTAGCGCTACAAATGTAGCGAACACAGGGAGAGTCGAAATGTCGCGTCAAAATGTTCTGCTCATCGCCGCCGCCACGCTGGTTTCGGCCGCGCTGATCCTGCCCACATCAGGTGTTGTCGCCCAGCATTGGAGCAACGTAACCGTCAACCACACGCCGACGATCGACGGCAGCGGGCGAATCGTCCAGCAGAGCCGAAACGTTGGCGAGTTCCGCGCCGTCCACACGATGGGCTCCGAAAATGTCGACGTCCGCTTCGGTGCAACGACCTCGGTGGTGATTGCTGCAGACGACAATATCCTGCCGCTGCTCAGCAGCCGCGTGATCGACGGAACGCTCAAGATCGAGAGCCGCGGCTCCTATCGTACGCGCAACCCGATCCGCGTGTGGATCACGACTCCGAGGCTCGACGAGTTCACGACCATGGGAAGCGGCAACGTCGTCATCCATGACGTCAGCAGCCCGCACCTCAAGCTGACTTTGCAGGGTTCCGGAGATATCGAGGCGAATGGTCGAACCGGAGAGCTCGATCTCGCCTTGATGGGCTCAGGGCGGGCGCAGCTGGGCGACCTGGCCGCGACCGACGTGTCGGCAGGCGTATTCGGGAGCGGAACCGCTGTCGTCCGAGCAAGCGGAAAGCTGGACGCGCAGATGTTCGGCTCAGGCACCCTGCGCTATATCGGCAATCCGAAGAGCATGCGCAGCAGCCACTTCGGAAGCGGCCGGGTCATCGCCTCGAACTAGGCGGCTACAGGACTTCAAACAGGCCGGCGGCGCCCATTCCGCCGCCAATGCACATCGTGACGACAACGTTCTTCACGCCGCGGCGTTTTCCTTCGATCAACGCGTGGCCGACCATCCGTGCACCGGACATTCCGTACGGGTGGCCGATCGAGATCGAACCGCCGTCGACATTGAGCTTGTCCATCGGGATGCCGAGCGTCTCGGCGCAATAGAGGACCTGAACTGCGAAGGCCTCGTTCAATTCCCAGAGGCCAATGTCGTCCACGGTGAGGCCGAAGCGCTCGAGCAGCTTGGGCACAGCGAAGACGGGTCCGATGCCCATCTCGTCGGGCTCGGTTCCGGCGACGGCCATTCCGACATAGCGGCCGAGCGGCTGCAGCCCGCGCTTGGCCGCGAGTTCCGCTTCCATGATCACGCATGCGGACGCGCCGTCCGATAGCTGGCTGGCGTTGCCCGCGGTGATCGACGTGTCCGGGCCGAGAACCGGGTTGAGCGATGCAAGTCCCTCGAGGGCGGTGTCGGCACGGTTGCCTTCGTCTTTCGTAATCGTGACTTCGCGCTGTGAGACTTCGCCCGTTTCCTTGTTGGTGACATTCATTGTGGTGGTGACCGGCACAATCTCCGCGTCGAAGCGCCCGGCGGCCTGGGCCGCGGCGGTGCGCTGCTGGCTCTTCAGCGCATATTCGTCCTGCCGCTCACGGCTGATGCCGTAGCGCTTCGCCACCGTTTCGGCCGTCTGGAGCATCGGCATGTAAACGTGCTTGTGCATCGCCATGAGCGAGGGATCGGGCGTGATCCTCATCTCCGGCGTCTGCACCATGCTGATCGAGTCCTGGCCGCCGGCCGCGACCACATCCATTTTGTCGATCATGATCTGTTTTGCGGCGGTGGCGATTGCCATGAGGCCGGACGAGCATTGCCGGTCGATGGTCATTCCCGACACGCTGACGGGGCAGCCGGCGCGGAGCGCGACTTGGCGGCCGATGTTGCCGAATTGCGTGCCCTGGGTGAGAACCGCGCCCCACACGACGTCGTCGATCTCCGCCGGATCGATTCCAGCGCGATCGATGGCGGGCTTGAGGGAATATGCGCCGAGGGTCGGGCCGAGGGTCGCGTTGAAGGCACCCCGATAGGCCTTGCCGATGGGCGTGCGGGCGGTGGAAACGATTACGGCGTCGCGGGCCATCGGCCTCTCCTCAAGTGAACAGCAATGTCAGCCACACGGCCGACAAGGCGGGCTTGTCCTCGTCCTCTATCTCGACGGTGACGACATGACGCAAAAGAATTTGCCCGGGCCCCTTTTCCTCCACGCCGTCGAGCGTGAAGCGGCCGCGGACGCGTTTTCCGGAGCGCACCGGAGCGAGGAAACGAACACGGTCGAGTCCATAATTGACGACCATCTTCGTCGTATCGGGAATGAAGATGGCTTCCGCCGCCATTCGCGAGAGAAGCGACAGGGTCAGGAAGCCGTGCGCCACCGTGGTCCCGAATGGAGTCTGTGCGGCGGCCGCCGGATCGACATGAATGAATTGGCGGTCTTCTGTGGCATCGGCGAAGGCGGAAATCCGTCCCTGGTCGATCGTCAGCCAGCCGGAAATGCCGATCTCCTCGCCGATGCGAGAATTGATTTCGTCCATATTGGCAACGGGCATGAGGCCGGTGTAGCGGCCGCGCTGTACCGGACAAGTGCAGGGGGAATTCGCGTGATCTTCCACATTTCGATTGCTGCGGACGATCCGAAGCGGACGGCGACGATGCTGGCCGAGTTGTGGCGGGGCGAAGCGTTTCCATTTCCAATGGTCGGCAAGGGAAGCTGGGTCGCTCACGCCGGTGACGATCGGCGCTCGACTGTCGAAGTCTATCCGCGCGATCTTGCATTCTATCCATCCGACGGTGCGGGTGAGGAGCGTTGCGAAAAGGTATCTCGCCACGGCCCGTTCCATGCCGCGGTCGCAACACCGCTCACGATCGAGGAAGTCGAGGAAATCGGCCGCCGCTACGGTTGCCACACTAGTCTTTGCAATCGCGGGCCGTTCCGGGTGATCGAATATTGGATCGACAATTCACAAATGCTGGAAATGCTGACGCCCGAAATGCAGGCGGAGTACCAGCGTTCGATCACGCCCGCGAACTGGCGGGCGATGCTCGCCCAGCGCGGCATCGGGCCGGACGGTCAGCCCTTGGGGCTCGAACGAGAGGCGGGAGCTGCATAGGGCATTACGAGAGTTCCGTCCGGTGCGGCCGTGAACGTCGTCTGCGTCGGATAAGCGAACTCCAGTTCATGCTTGCCGAAGGCGCGCAGCACTGCGAGCGCCACTGCGGATCGGTCGCTCGCCACGTCGTTTACGTCGACGCTGGCGGAATCGAACAACAGCTCGAAGTCGACGCTGGACGGACCGAAGCCGCGGATGGCGCAGCGCACGAAGCTGCACCCCTTGCGCGATTCAACCGCAGCCTTCGCGATCGACGAGACCTTTTCGAGTTCGTCCGGCGCCGTTCGATAGACGAGCCCGAAGGGCAGGGAGGAGCGGCGCGACTGGCCGGTCGAGTAATTGTGGATTTCGCGCTCGAGCAGCTTGGTGTTGGCCATCACCACCTGTTCGCCGTTCACGGAGCGCAGGCGCGTCGTCTTGAGACCGATGCGTTCCACGGTGCCGGTCGTCTCGTCGTACTGGATCGTGTCGCCGCGGCGGAAAGGTTTGTCGAAGAGGATCGAAAGCGCCGCGAACAGGTCGGAGAAGATCCCCTGTGCGGCGAGGCCGATTGCTATGCCGCCGATGCCCAGGCCCGCGACCAGAGCGGTGACGTTGACGCCGACGTTGTCGAGGATGACGATCGCGGCAATCGCGAAAAAGACGATGCTGACAAGCACGCGGATCAGCGCTTGCGCATTGTCCAGTGCCGTCTCGCCGATTTCCTCTCCGGCCGCGCGAGCAACGACGCCCATTACCAGCTCGCGCGCCCAGATAGCGACCTGGACGGCTGCAACGATAATGAAGGCGATATCGAGAGGGCGAGCGATCTTGGGCGGCGGAACCGTGTAATTGGCGACGAGGTCCAGCGCTGTGACGATCATGAAGATGACGCTGGTCTTGCCGAGAACGCGACCAACGACCGATTTCCAGGTGCGGCAATGCGGGTCGCGCTTGAGAATTGCTGCACCCAGGCTGCGCAGCGCCAGCATCACGATTACGGCGCCGGCCGCAACAGCCAGTCCAATCAGAAGCTCATCGGCATTCTGCGACACCCACGCTGCAACGCGTGAAGGCCAGGTGATGCGTTCGTTCATCGCGGGCGTTCATGGCCGCTGCGAGGTGCGGAAATCAAGCAGCGCGCTTTCGCTGCTTGCGTTCGCGCCGCTCGAGGAACTTCAGGAAGCCGACTTCAGCGCCTGACAAGCGCTTTCGTCCGCTGGGCCGCTCCATGCCGTGGAGCGGGTCGCGCGGATCGTCCTTCACGGCATCGAGGAGTTTGGGATGCACATAGGATTTGCGGCTGATCGCCGGCGTGTTTCCCAATGCTTCGGCGACGGGCTCGACGACGGTTTTCACGGTGATCCGCGCATCTTCTCCCTTCTTGAGCATTTGCTCGAACGCGATGACGCTGGCGCCCCATGTGCGGAAATGCTTGGCAGTGAAGTCTGCATTTGCCGCCTCGCGGATGTAGTCATTGACGTCGGTGGAGGTTACCGGCTTCGGCTCGCCGTCACCGTTCACATATTGAAACAGCATCTGGCCCGGCAGGTCCTGGCAGCGCTTGCAGATCCGCTTCAGGTTGGTGTCGGTGATCTTCAGTTCGTGGACGATTCCATGCTTGCCGGCAAAGCGCATCATCAGCCCATGGCCCGTCTGCTTGAGATGCCTGCGCCTCAGGGTCGTTGCGCCGAAGCTCTTGTTATCCCTCGCATAAGCCTCATTGCCGACGCGAATATATTCCCTGTCCAGAAGGCGCACGACCGCGGCAAGCACCGCTTCCCGACTCAGTGCGCGGCGCTTCAAATCCTGCTCGACGCGTCTGCGGATCTTCGGCAGCGCCTTCCCGAACTCGATCAATCCTCCGAATTTTGCGCCGTCCTGTTTTTCGCGAAAATCTGGATGGTAGCGATACTGCTTCCGCCCTCGGGCATCGACGCCGGTGGCCTGGAGGTGTCCGTTGGAATCCTTGCAGAACCAGGCGTCGGTGTAAGCTGGAGGAAGTCCGATCGAGTTTAGCCGCTCGATCGTGTCGCGGTCGGTTATCCGCTCGCCCTTCTCGTCGAAATAGGCCCAGTATCGGCCCATCCGCTTGCGCGTATAGCCCGTCTCTCCGTCGCTGCTGTGGCGCAACCTTTGCTTTATTTCCGGCATTGATCGGCTAAGCGCCCGCTCGTCGAAGGAGGTTCCTCAAGTGCGCGATATTGCTGATTCGAAGATATTGATCGTGGCGACCGACGGCTTCGAGGAATCGGAGCTCTTCGGACCGCGGGAGCTGCTCATCGACCAGGGCGCCGACGTGAAGCTCGCATCGCCGGAGCTGAAACCGATCCAGGCGACCGTTCACGACGATCCCGGCAAGACCATCCGTCCGGACATGACGATTGAGGACGCCGACGCGGCGGAATTCGACGCGCTCATTCTTCCGGGCGGAGTGCGCAATCCGGATGCGCTTCGGACCAACAGCGCTGCAATCGCTCTGATCCGGGAGTTTGCGAGCGCTGGAAAGCCAGTTGCGGCGATCTGTCATGGCCCGTGGCTGCTCGTTGAAGCTGACCTCGTGCGTGGTCGGACGGTGACGAGCTGGCCATCGATCAGGACCGACCTCCGCAATGCCGGCGGAAATGTCGTCGACGAGCCCGCGGTCGTCGACGGGAACATCATCACCAGCCGGAAGCCGGATGACGTCGAGCCGTTCACCAGCGCGCTTGTTCGGCTCATCGAAGCCGCGCACGAAACGGCGGCTGCCTAACCAGCCGGCAACCTTTGCGCGCTACAGGCGAGCAATGGTCATCAGGAATCTTCTGCGCCGCCGCACCTTTGCCCTGGCCGACTTCCAGCCGGCGCCTCTCGAATTCGAGGAGGAGATGTTGGCTGAGCTGGCCGAGCTGCTGCTCGATGATCCGATATTAGAAGCCGCGGTTGCGTCGAACGTTGTCGGGATTCGCACCGCCGCCACTTCCTGTCCTGGCGAGATGCGGGAGAGGATCGAGCGGCACCTGGAAGCCAAAGATGCCGCCCATCCACTCGTTGAACCACTAACGCCTGCCCAGGAATTGCAGCAGGCACTTGCCGACCTTCGCCGTTCGATTGGCTGATTACTCCTCGACGGTCAGCGCTTCGATGTTCAGGGTGATTGATCCATCGGTCTGAGGCTCGGGATCACAGGCGAGCGCAACATCGGCAACGACGTGGCCGGGGATCGAGAACTCGCAATCCTCCAGCCCGTTAACCAGCTTCGCTGCTATCGAAGAAGCTTCGGGCGCCGTGACGCGCAGCCGAATTTTATGTTGCTCGCCTATAAAGGTTAATGATTGCCAATCCGTTGAACGGAACTCGGTAAGCAAAATCCTATTCCTGTCGACACCGCTTCGCGCCAAGAGCGCGCGGAGCAATCCTGCGGCCGCCGGCGACATTGCAAGGCGCATCACTGGAGCGCCTCCAGGTAAGCGCGAACCCGCTCGACCGTTCTCGGTCGCGGCTCCCTGCCATTGCGCAGGTCGAACACGAAGCGCGGATCCCCGACAACATCGCGACCGAACCGGGTCGGAGCCACGCTGCGGTGGCGTAGAAACTTTTCAACTTCTCTAAGCAAATACACGTCATTCCCCACTAGTCTTACGACTCGGCTGCCCATCACTTCCCAATGCATTTCCTACTTGTCTAGGCACATTCCTATATCTATGATGGATGCATGCAAACCGATCCCCGTTTCGTGCTCGAGCGTCTTTGCGTGGAGCGCGGCGAGGATTTTGCAGGCCTGTCGCGGATGCTGGGTCGCAACCCGGCTTACATCCAGCAGTTCGTCCGAAGGGGCGTTCCGAAGAGGCTGAAGGAGGAGGAGCGCAAGAAGCTCGCGCGCTTCTTTGGCATTGCCGAGTCTCTCCTGGGGGGTCCGCCCGAGGCGGATAGTGCGCCCGCCGGCCTCGTTCCGGTGAAGCGCACGCTGGTGCGGGCCTCCGCCGGTCCCGGCGCATTTGCGGGCGAGGAGCGGGGCGGCCCGTATTTCGCCTTCGACGAGCGCTGGCTTCGGACGCTTACGCCGTCAGCCTCCTCAAAGCTTTCGATTATCCGGGTCGAAGGCGATTCGATGGCTCCGACGCTGAATGCCGGAGACGACATCCTGGTCGACCTCGGCGACTGCATGGACCGGCTCCGCGATGGCATCTACGTGCTGCGTGCCGATGATGTGCTGGTGGTGAAACGCCTCGCCATCCATCCAACGGGCAGGCGCGTGACGGTTCAGTCCGACAATCCGGCTTATCCGGACTGGCCCGACTGCGACATCGACGCGATCCACTGCATCGGACGGGTCATCTGGGCTGGGCGAAAGCTGGGTTAGCTCGATCGCCGGTCGGCGAGCCACAATCCGACCGCAATCACCGTCCCGACCGCCAGGCCGATCCAAACGCCGCGAAGCGGATTCTGCATCACCACCCCAACGCCGAAGCCGATGAGGATCGCGGCCATCAGGAAGCATCCCCCCGCGCGCTTGTTCGGTCTGTCCATTGCCGCGCCTTGGCAGAGCGCCGCGGCAAGCGCCAGCGCTCAGGCGGGGAAGTTCATCTTCTTGATCAGCGCGTCGTAGCGCGGGTCGCTGCGAAGCGGGTCGATGTAGAAGTCCCGCTTGATCCGGAGCAGGCCCGAATCCCGGATTTCCCAGGCTCGTTCGAGTGCCGCAAAGGCACGTTCCCCGTCTCCCATTTGCGCATATATCTCACCGTACTGGTAGCTCGCTGCGTCGCCGTATGATTGACGCATCTTGTCTAACACGCCCGCCACCTCTTTCGTCCGACCGGTGCGCGTAAGGATCACCGCTTCGTTCACCAGCCGGTTGTAATTGTCGGGCGGCGCGCGTCGCAGGTAGGGCTCAGCCTCCTTCAGCTTGCCTTGCGCAATCAGCGCAGTAGCGACCAGCTCCGGCCAGTTGAACAGATACGGCCGCGTTCTCTCCAGCTCCTGCGAGAAGCTCACTGCATCGCCGAACTGGTGCGCCGCAATCAGCGCCCCGAAATGCAGGAAGTAGGAGTTGGTGTTCAGCGGATCGAGGTTGATCGCCTGGTTTGACAGGCGAATTGCCTCCGCATTCCTGCCGAGAGCGGCAAGAACGAACGAATAATCGCCAATGATGGCTGCGCTGGCTGGAGCGAGTTGCAGCGCCAGCTGATATTCGCGCATCGCCGTGCCGAGATTAAGCCGCACGCGCTCGATCTCGGCCATTGCACGATGACCGCTTGCGAGCTTGGGCGCCAGGCGGAGTGCGACTTTTGCCGTCTCTAGCGCATCTTCCCGCATGCGGAAGAGCTCGGGAACGCCATTGGCATAGGTGCTCGCATACCAGTTGGTGAACAGCGCCTTGTGCGCGTAGGCGTCCGCATAATTGGGATCGAGCTTGATTGCCGCATCCGCCAGGGAAATCCCCTCGCTCATCGCCTGCTTGTCGCCGCGGCGGGTTGCTTCGAGGGCCTGCAGCAGCAGCTTTTGGGCATCGGGGTTTTTGGTGCCGCCCACCGTGATCGCTTCGCGCTCAAAGCCGCCGAGAGTGATGCTGAGCGCTCGGGCAACGTTTTCCGCGATGTCGGTCTGGATCACGATCGCATCACCCGGCTTGCGATCGTAATTCTGCGACCAGCGCTCGATTCCGCTTTGTCCATCAATGAGCTGTGCGCTCACCCGAATCGTCGACGGCGATTGGCGTACGCTGCCGGTCAGAATGTTCCCGACGCCGAGCTTCTTCGCCGCAGTCTCGGCATCGTCGTTCCGCACGGCCTCGGAAGACGTGCGTCCGACCACTTTGAGGCCCGCGAGCCGAGCGAGCGCGCTTCGGAGCTCCTCAGCGATACCATCCGAAAAATAGGCCTGGTTGGGATCGCCGCTCAAATTGGCGAAGGGTAGCACGGCGATGCTTCCGGCGGCCGAAGCCGATGAGGGCTTGAAGAGCGCCCATCCGCCAACTCCTGCGACCGCGACCGTTGCGACCGCTCCGCCCGCCATAACCGTGCGACGGCTAACTCCTGTTGGCTCGGCAGGGCGCAACGGCTGTTCGGTCCGGACACCCGCGATCCGCTGCACGGCGGACACCAGGGCCTGATACCGCGGATCGGACCGATTGCCGTGCCAGCCCCGGAGCGAAGCTGCCTGGCTCTCGCCGAAGCCGAGCGGAGGGTCGACTGAATCCAGGAGCACGGGCACGTAGATTCCTCGGCGCTGGGCTCGGGAAGCTTCGTCGCGGACGAAGCGTCCTTCGGGGCCGACTGACCGCTTGCTCCACGAGACGATCACGCATTTCGCGGCATCGAGCTGGCGCTCGATCGTTTGCCGCCACTCGTCGCCGGTGCCGATATGCTCGTCCCACCAGACCGAGTATCCGTCCGCCTGGAGTGCCTGCACCAGCGGCTGGATGCGCTTCCGGTCCTCCGCCTTGTAGGAGATGAAGACGTCGGCCATCAGGCGGGGAAGTTCATT
>Ga0207701_10001748_pt1 | contig 22667 bp, 19 predicted proteins | sample KBSSwiSSwithPhiX_FD_184294 | JGI IMG/M metagenome (GOLD analysis project Ga0207701, IMG submission 184294) | Switchgrass rhizosphere bulk soil microbial communities from Kellogg Biological Station, Michigan, USA, with PhiX - S5 (SPAdes) (version 2) | ecosystem: Environmental > Terrestrial >... | reverse complement strand
AAACGCGCTCAGCGATAGCCGAACAGGCCCGGCAGCCACGACGACAGCGACGGGAACAGCGTCAGCAGCGCAAGCACGCCGAGCTGCGCCCACAGGAATGGCCATAGCTCGCGCACCAGCCGCGCTAGGGGCACCTTGGCTACGATCGTCGTGATGAACAGCAGGCCGCCAACGGGCGGCGTGATCATGCCCATCGTCAGGTTGACGATCATGATGATGCCGAACTGCAGGTCGTTGATGCCGAGCGCATGCGCGATGGGCGCAAGGATCGGCACCAGCACGACGATGCCCGGCAGCGGCTCGATGAAGATGCCGAACACGAGCAGCAGCAGGTTCACCGCGAACAGGAATGCGAGCGGCGACAGGTGCATGCCGACGATCCATTCGGTCAGTCCTTGCGGCACGCGTGACACCGTCAGCACCCACGCGAACGCCGCCGACATGCCGACGATGATCAGCACCGACGCCGTCATCAGCGCCGAGCGCGCCAGGATGCCCGGCAGCATTCGCCACTCGAGCGTCCCGTACACGAAGCGCCCCACGACGAGCGCGTAGAACACGGCGACGACCGACGCCTCCGTCGGCGTGAACGCACCCGAGGCGATGCCGCCGAGGATCAGCACGGGCAGCACGAGCGCGGGCAGCGCGCGCCACGTGTTGCGCACGTAGTCGCGCCATCGCAGACGTTCCTGTGCGCCGCGGTAATTGCGGCGCACCGACGTGACGTGGTTGATCGCCGCCATCGCGAGGGCGATCAGGATTCCCGGAACCGTCCCTGCGATCAGCAACCCGACGAGATTGACGTCCGGATACGCGAGCGCATAGACGATGACGCTGATCGACGGTGGAATGATCGGTCCGAGGATCGACGTCGCGGCCGTCAGCGCGGCGGCGTACTCCGGTGCGTAGCCGTCGTCGCGCATCATCCGGATCATGATCGCGCCCGGTCCCGCGGCATCGGCGAGCGCCGAGCCCGAGATCCCCGAGAAGAACGTCAGCGTCAGGATGTTCGTATGCCCCATGCCGCCGCGGAAGCGGCCGACGAACTGCGATGCGAAGCGCAGCAGCACCGCGGACAGTTCGCCGCCGGTCATCAGCTCCGCCGTAAGGATGAAGAACGGCACGGCCTCCAATGCGAAGAGGTCGATGCCGGAGAACAGGTACTTCGGCAGCGCGACGAGTGGCACGTGGCCGGACGCCATCGCCATGAGCGTCGCGCCGCCGAGCGCGAATGCGACCGGCACGCCGAGCGCGAGCAGCGCGATGCAACCGATGAACAGGATCGTCACCACGCGCGATGCGCCTAGAGTTTCGCCGCGGTGGCGTCGAACTCGCCGTCGCCGAGCACGTGCTGGTGCGCGACGAAGCCACGTGCCATCACGCCCAGGTGCACGAGCATCAGCGCGAAGCCGACGGGCATTGCCAGGTACACGGCGCCGACCGGGATCTCGAGTACCGGCGTCGTCTGCGCCCACGTGAGACTTGCGTAGCGAATGCCGACGACGATCATCGTGCAGAAGAACAGCGCCATGACGACGACGACGATCGTGCGAATGACCGGCGCGAACCGCGGTACGGCCTGCTGCAGCGAATCGATGCCGATGTGGCCGCCATACCGCAGCACGAGGCCGGCGCCGATGAACGTCAGCCACACCATCGTGTAACGCGACGTCTCCTCGACCCAGAGGATCGAATAGTCGGTCAGGAAGCGGAGCGCGACATTCGCAAAGACCATCGTCGCCATCGCGGCGAGCAGCACGATGACAGCCCATCGGTTGACGCTGAGCAGCAGGCGGTCGAACGTCGCGGGCATGAGCGGCGGCACGGGGTTGAAGGCGCCGGATTCTCGCACGCGGCGCGCATGGAGGCGCCTGACCGCGGAGCCTGGTTGGCTGGACGCCGGTCATGATCGGTTCGATGCTCCCGGCCGCTGGTCGGGACTGGCACTATAATTGCTCAGCCAAACGCATGATCGATCTGAATTACGCCCCTGCGCCGCCGATGGACCCGTCCGAAATCTACGCGAAGACCGAACTCGGCCTCGCGGAGCTCAGGGATCGCAAGCTCAACCTGCCGATCACGCTGCGCGGGCTGCTGATCCTGATTGACGGCAATCGAACGGTTGCTCAAGTGCTCGTAAAGGCACGCGCACTCAAGCTGGACGAGCGGGCGATGACGGCACTCGAGCGCGGCGGACTGATTGCCAAGCGTTTTTCGGCACCTTCGGTCGCGCAGAACGACGCGACCATCGCGCCGGCCCAGCGTTCGGAGGACGAAGTCGAGCGCTACATGCAGGCCCAGCAAATGATGAGCGACGCGATCAACGCCCATCTCGGATTCAGGGGCTATGGCCTGATGATGCGGTTGCAGAAGACAGCGAACGTCCGCGACCTGCACGATCTGTTGCCGGATTTCGCCAAATCATTGGTCAAGCGCCTCGGCCTCGAGCCGGCGACGCCGATCGTCTCGTCGATCGAGCGGCTCATCACCGGCAACTGACGCGGGCTGGCAGGCGGTTACCCGCCGCGTAACCCCGGTTCAGCCGTGCGCGTGCCGCGGACGGCGTGGAAGCGCCAGCCGGCACGTGACGAACGCGCCGATTCCGGCCGCGGCAATCGTCAGCATCATCGGCCGTGCCGTGCCGTCGAATGTGGATCCCACCGCAAGCGCCGCCGTCGACGCGACGACGAACTGGCAGAACGACAACAGCGAAGACGCGCTTCCCGCGATTTGCGGAAACGGCGTCAGCGCGCCCGCCGCGGCCGGCGGCATCGTCATCATGAACGCCGCCATGTACACGAACATCGGCACGACCACTGCGAGCGGATGCCGCGTGCCGAGCAGCGCCAGCGCGCCGAGTGCCAACGCCGCGATGAGCATCAGCAGCGTACCGCCGCGCACCATCCGGTCGATACCCAGGCGCCGCACGAGGCGGCTGCCGATCATCGATCCGGTGATGTTGCCGAGCATCACGGAGCCGAACAGCAGCCCGAATCCTTGCTCGTTCTCACCCATCACCGACACGAACACGAAGGCGCTGCCGGCAAGGAACGCGAAGAGCCCGCTGAAGCCGAACGCCGCAACGCCCATGTAGCCGGTGAACGTGCGCGAACGTAGCAACCGCCCGTAGTTGGCGACGATCACGCGCGGCTGTGTCGCGCGCGCGTCGGGCTTGCGCAACGTTTCGGGGAGCGATCGGCGGACGAAAAACCACAGCAGCGCGCCATAGAGTGCAACGAGCACGAAGTTGGCCTGCCAGCCAAGCCACACGTGCACGTGACTGCCGATCAGCGGTGCCACCACCGGCGCAATTCCGAGCACGACACCCATCAGTGACAGGATGTGCGCGGCCTTGTCGCCGCTGTAAAGATCGCGAACCACGGCGCGTGGTACGACCGCGATCGCCGCCATCGATATCGCCTGCACGAGCCGCGCGCCGATCAGCGCATACACATTGCGCGACAAGGCACACGCGAGCGACGCCAGCACGAACGCGGCGAGCCCGCCGAGCAACGCGGGGCGGCGGCCGAAACGGTCCGATAGCGGGCCGGCGAACAGTTGCGAGACACCCCACCCGTACATGTACACCGACAGCGTCAGCTGCACTTCGGCCGGCGTGGCGGTCAGCGCCCGCGTCATCGACGGCATCGACGCCAAGTAGACGTCCATCGCGAAGGGCGCAGCGCCGGCCAGCGCACCGAGCAGCACCGTCATCGCCGCCGACTCGGGCTTCACTGCGCGATCAGGCCACTGAGCACTTCGATCTAGATGCAGCGGCCGCCGTCGACTTCAAGACATGCGCCGGTGATGAACGCCGCCTCGTCGGACGCGAAGAACACGGCGGCGGTCGCAATGTCCGTCGGCTGCGACAATCGTCCGAGCGGAATTGTCGCGACGAACTGCGCGCGCTTTTGCGGCGTGTCCTCGCCCATGAAGTCGGCAAGCATCGCCGTTTCGCCGGCGACCGGATTGATGATGTTGACGCGAATGTTGTCGCGCGCGAGTTCGGCGGCCATCGACCGCGAGGTGACGATCGCCGCGCCCTTGCTGCCGTTGTACCACGTCAATCCCGGTCGCGGCCGCACGCCGGCGGTCGACGCGATCGTGATGAACACGCCGCCACCTTGCGCACGAAAATGCGGCACCACGTGCCTTGCCGAAAGAAACAGGCTCTTGACGTTCACGCGATAGATACGATCGAACATCGCCTCGGTCACGTCGAGCATCGGCTGGTTGCGGTGAGTGGTGCCGGCGTTGTTGACGACGACGTCGAGGCGGCCGAATTCGGCGAGCGCCGCTTGCACGAGCCGCGCGACGTCGGCGTCGACCGAGACGTCGGCGGCGCAGACAACGGCGCGCCCGCCGCGACCGCGGATGTCAGCGGCAACGCGTGCGGCCCCCGCTTCGTCGATGTCGTTGACGACGACGGACGCGCCCTCTTCCGCATAGCGCCGCGCGATGCCCGCACCGAAGCCCGAGCCCGCGCCCGTCACGATCGCAATCTTGTGCTCGAGTCTCATTTTGTGCGTCCGAGTTCGACGCCAGCCGGCGCCCTGCCGACAACGCTATCGATCCGCTGCGCTGACGGTGTATCCGAGGCGTTGTCCCGCGCGAACGCCGCCATCAGCGCGTCGATCGCAACGGGTCGCGCAACGCCCCCGCGATGCGTGGCGTCAGTTCGCCGGCGATGAGCTTGGCAAGCCTGCGCTGGCTCGTCTCCGACGGGTGCAGTCCGTCGTTTGCGAACATGTCGGCGCGTGGATGGTAGCGCATCGGGATGTGCAGCACGCCCGGTACTCGTGTGAGCGCTTCACGGGCGACCGCATCGAACTTGCGCACGCGATAGCCGACGATCCATCGCAGCGGCCGCCGCAGTTTTGGAAAATCGCCGAGCGGCGGCAGCCCGAGGTACGCGATCACCGCATCTGGAGAATGCGTGCGCAGGTCGCGGACGAGCTTCAGCAACTGGCGCCGGAAGCGGCCGCTGCGCTCGAGCTTCAGCACGTCGTTGACACCCACGGACAGCAGGATCGCGTCGAACCGTTGCTGTGGCAGCGCCGGCACCACGTCACGGCGCACGCGACGTGCACCGGCGCCGATCATGCCGGCAGCACGCCAGTTGATCTCACGCGCGAGACGCCCCGACATGAATCGCGCGACGTGCCCGACCGTCGACTGCTGGATGCGGCGCGCACCGACGCCGGAGATGATCGAATCGCCGACGGCGAGGAAATGGAGTGGATCGCCGCGTCCGATGCGTCCTTCCGTGGGGCCAACGGCCGGCGTCAGTGTCAGCGCGTGCCGCCGCAGTGCGAACGCCTGCGAAAAATACACGGGGAACAGTGAATAGATGACGATGCGGCCGACGATCTTCCGCGCAAACTGGATCGCGGTCAGCGGCTTTTCCGGCGCATCTTCCGCGCGTGGTGGCGAGCCGGCCGTACCCGATGCAGCGTCAACCATGGCGCAACACGACGGTCTTCAGCGCCGTGAAACCGTACAACGCCTCGAAACCTTTCTCGCGGCCGTGCCCCGAATGCTTGACGCCACCGAACGGCAATTCGACGCCGCCGCCCGCGCCGTAATTGTTGATGAACACCTGCCCGCTCGCGAGCGCACGCGCCATCCTGAGCTGGCGGCCGCCGTCGCGCGTCCAGACGCCGGCAACGAGGCCGTAGTCCGTCGCATTGGCAAGTGCGACGGCCTCGGCCTCGTCGGCGAATGGCATCGCCGCGAGCACGGGTCCGAACACTTCGTCGCAGCCGACCGGCGCGTCGACGGGCACGTCACGCAACAGCGTCGGCGCGACGTAGTAGCCGCCGGCGGGTGCGTCGGCGGCGATCCGGCCCGCTGCGACCGTGGCGATGCCGGCTGAACGTGCACTGTCGAGGAAAGACTGCACGCGGGCGAGCTGCGACGCCCGGATCAGCGGCCCGCAATCAAGGTCTGCCAGCGCGGGCCCGACGGTGAGCGTGGCGAAACGCTCGCCCAGCAGCGTCAGCAGCGGCTCGTAGGCCGATCGCTCGACCAGCAACCGCGAGCCGGCGCTGCACGTCTGGCCGGCGTTCTGGACGATCGCGCCGACGAGTGCGGGCAACGCAGCATCGAAATCCGCGTCGGCGAACACGATCTGCGGCGACTTGCCGCCGAGTTCCAGCGTCACCGGGCAGTGCCGTCGCGCAGCCGCGGCCGCCACCGCTGCGCCGGTCGCCGGCGACCCGGTGAACGACACATGCTGCACGCCGGCGTGCGCGATCAATGCGGCGCCGGCTTCGGCGCCGAGACCGGTGACGATGTTGAGCGAACCCGGGGGCAGTCCCGCGTCCGCGGCGAGCATCGCGACGCGCAACAGCGACAGGCACGCATCCTCGGCCGGCTTTACGACGCACGCGTTGCCGGCGGCGAGCGCGCCGCCGACCGAGCGACCGAAGATCTGCAACGGATAGTTCCACGGAATCACGTGCCCAGTCACGCCATGGGGCTCGCGCCACGTCAGCACGGTGTAGCCGTCGGCGTAGGGAATCGTCGTGCCGTGCAGCTTGTCCGGTGCGCCAGCGTAGAACTCGAAATAGCGTGCGCAGGCCGTTGCATCGGCGCGGGCCTGCGTCAGCGGCTTGCCGCAATCGCGCGCTTCGAGTAGCGCGAGCTCGTCGGCGTGGTCGCTGATGGACCTGCTGAGTCGTGCGAGGCAGCGCCCACGTTCAGCGGGCGAAAGCTTGCCCCACGCGCCGTCACGTGCACGCGCCGCCTGCGCGACGGCGTCGTCGACGTCAGCGGAACCGCCGCGCGCGATCGACGCGAACGGCGTGCCGTCGGAAGGGTCGATCATCGGCAACGTCCGGCCGTCGTGCGCGGCGACGAAGCGGTTGCCGATGAAGTGGAGCGGCTCGACGGTGGTCGGCGGCCAGCGGAGATCCGGCGCGTTCATGTGCGAATTCGTGCGTTCAAAGGCTCGGTGCGAACGGATGTGGCACCGTCGCTGCCGCGCCGATCAGTTGGGCGGCTTGAATTTCCACGCGAGTGTCGTCTCGTCGACACGCGGCACGTAGGTGATGCCCTTGCGCGCCGCCCACGTGTTCACCTGGAAGTGCAGCGGAATGACGCCGGTGTCGTTGATGACGAGCTCCGTCGCGCGCTGGAGATAGGCGCTGCGCTTGGTGTCGTCGACGGTCTGCAGCGCATCCTCGGTGAGCGCGTCGACCTTCGCGTTCGAGTAACGGCCGCGGTTCGTGCCGCCGAACCCCTTGTCCTTGTTGTACGTCATCAGGAGCGCCTTCAACGACGACGACGCCTCGCCGGTGCCCGTGCTCCAGCCGAGCAGCATCGTGCTGAACTTGAGTTCGGTCGCCTGCGGAAAGTAGGTAGCGGACGGCATCGCCGTGACCTTCGTCGCGATCCCCAGCCGCGTCCACATCTGTGCGACGGCCTGCGCGACCTTCGCGTCGTTGACGTAGCGATCGTTCGGCGTATGCAGCGTGACGCCGAATCCGTTTGGCCAGCCGGCGTCGGCCAGCAGTTTCTTGGCGCCGTCGACGTCGAAGTTCTCGACCTTGAGATTCGGCGTCGAGCCGAACAGGAAATCGGGAACGAGCTGTCCCGCCGGAACGGCCTCGCCTTCCATCACGCGCGCGATGATCGTCTTGCGGTCGATCGCCTTCGACAGCGCCTTGCGCACGCGCGCGTCCCGCAGCGGATTGCGATCGAGCGGACGGCCGTCCTTGTCGGTGACGAACGGCGACACGGCGCGATCGCTGTCGAGATGAATATAGATCAGCCGGTCGGCGACCTGGCGGAACAATCCGAGGCTCTTGTCCTGCTTCAGCCGCGCGATGTCGGCCGTGGGCACCGATTCGATGACGTTGACGTCACCGGCCAGCAACGCCGCGACACGCGACGCGTTCTGCGGCAGCAGGCGCATCGTCACTTTCTCCCACGGCGTCTTGCCACCCCACCAGCCGTCGAAGCGCGCGAGCTCGATCCGATCGCCCTTCGCGAAGCGCACGAGCTTGTAGGGACCGGTGCCGATCGCCGCCTTGCCCGAATTGAAATCGTCGGTCGACGCCGATTCCGCCGCTTTCGAGATGATCGCGATCTGCGTCAGGTCGGACGGCATCAGCGGGTAAGGCGTCGCCGTGTGGAAGCGGATCGTGTACGGGTCGACGACCTCGATTCGCGTCACCTGCTTCGTGTAGGCGGTGAACGGCGACGGGCTGTTCACGACTTTCGGAATCCGGTTGAACGATGCGACGACATCGGCCGCGGTGAAGTCGCTGCCGTCGTGAAACTTCACGCCTTTGCGCAGCGTGAATTCCCACGTCGTCGGATCGATCGTCTTCCACTGCGTGGCGAGGCCGGGCTCGATCTGCTCCTTCTCGTTGCGCTGCACCAGCAGCCCGTACACGTGTTGCGCGATGTTGTTGTTGGGCGTGAGGTTGTGGTAGTGCGGATCGAGCGACGTGACGTCAGCCGCGAGACCGATCGCGAGATCGGCGGCGTGAACGGTCAACCCGAGCGCGCCGAGCAGCGCGACGATGAACGTTTGCACAAGACGCATGGATCGACTCCAGGACGGGGACACACTGTAACAAATCGCTACGTCCGCCGGCATCCGTCAACGACGCCGCGGGCCGACCGTTGAAGGAATCGACACTGCGAAACGGCAGGAACCCCAGCGGTTTCGCGGCAGTCCCAACCTGATAGCGCAAGGAGCTCGATATGCTACGACGCACAACGCAAATTGCCCTCGGAACCGCGCTCGTCGCCGCGACGGCCGCGTTTGCTCCGGTTGCCCACGCCGACCGCGTCGGCTTCAACGTGTCGATCGGCGGTCCCGGCTATGGCGTCGCGTTCGGCAACGGACCGTACTGGCGGGGATCGCACTATTACCGGCCCTACTGGAGTGCGGCGTATATCGCGCCGCCCGTCGTGTACGCGCCGCCGGTCTATTACGCGCCTCCGGTCGTGTACCGCGCGCCGCGCGTGGTTTACCGCGCCCCGTACGTGGTGCGGCGACCCGTCGTCGTGGGCCGCCCCGTCTACTACGGGTATTGAGGGCCGCCTCTGGCCAGGCGGTGAGCCCGCTTGGCCAGATCGCGCAGGCCGGCAACGGAGAGCCAGGCGTCGATCTCTCGTTGTGCAGCCTCCCAGCAGGGCATCGCGCGGGCGAAGCGGCGCCTGCCCTCTTCGGTCAGCCGTAGCAGGCGCACGCGGCGGTCGGTACCGGTCTCGACACCGACCAGCCCCGCCTGCCGAAGTTTTTCGACGGTTCGCGACAGCGTCGTCTGGTCGGTCTCCGTAACGTCGCCCAGCTTTCCCATCTCCACCGGCTCACACGCCACGATTGCCCACAGCAGCGCGAGCTGGCTCGCGCGCAGATCGGCGGGTTTGAGCGCTGCATCGTAGAAGTTCGTCACGACGCGGCCCAGCAGACGGGTGTTGGCGAACGCGCACTCGCGGCCCCTCCCCGCATATCGGGCGACGATCGCATCGGTTTCGGTTTCGCGCACGCCGCCGGCGCGCGTGCGCACCGACGATGCTCGGACCCGCGGGCTTTTGGCGCTGCGTTCGGTCATCGAGAAGGAAGCTCACCGGCAAGGACTTGTGGCCCCGCCACACGCATGCATGTGCATGCAAAGTGGCGCGACGATACGCCGATTGGCACGGTTGCGCAATGCCCGGGTTGGGCTGCCGACAGCCCCTAGGCGCGCCCATCATGGGCGGCGGCGCATCCCTGCCGACGGTGCTCGCGCCGCGCGATCTTGGACGGCGATCAGGGCCGACGGTAGCGGATCCGATAAATGGCACCCGCGGAGTCGTCGGCGACCAGCAGCGAGCCGTCCGGCGCCACGGTCACATCAGCCGGCCGTCCCCATGCCTGCTGGCCCTGCAGCCAGCCTTCGGCGAACGGCTCGTACGAAATGGCCTTGCCTGTGGCATCCACCGATACGACCGTAACGCGGTATCCAATCTTGGCGCTGCGGTTCCAGGAGCCGTGTTCGGCGATGAAGAGCTGGCCGCGGTAGCGCTCGGGGAACTGCGTGCCCGTATAGAAGCGCATGCCGAGCGCTGCGACGTGCGGCCCCAGCGGCTGCGCCGGCGAGGCGAAGGCGCTGCACGGCCGCTTGCCGCCGAATTCCGGGTCGGCAACGGTGCCCGCGTGGCAATAAGGGTAGCCGAAGTGCTCGCCGGCGCGCGTGACGTGATTCAGCGTATCGGGCGGCACATCGTCGCCGAGCCGGTCGCGGCCGTTGCTCGTGAACCACAGGTCGCGCGTGCGCGGATCCCAATCGAAGCCGACGCTGTTGCGAATCCCGCGCGCGACGACTTCGAGGTTCGATCCGTCGGCGTTCATCCGCATGATGTTCGCGTACCGATCAGGGTCCGGCTCGCAGATGTTGCACGGCGCGCCGACCGGAACGTAGAGCTTGCCATCAGGCCCGAACGCGATGAACTTGCGCCCGTGTTGGCCGTCGGTCGGAAAGCGATCGGACACGACGACCGGTTGCGGCGGATTGTCCAGCCGGCGCTCGATGTCGTCGAGGCGCAGGATCCGGCTCACCGCCGACACATACAGCGACCCATCGCGAAATGCCACACCAGCAGGGTCGCGCAGATCCGATGCAATCGTGCGGACGGTCGCCGGTCGCTGTCCGTTGGCGTCGAGCGTGATCGCATACACGCGACCACCGACCGAGCCTGCGAAGAGGGTTCCGTTGGCGCCGAATGTCATCTGGCGGACGCCGGGCGCGCGGGCCAGTACCTCGATCGCGAATCCGGCTGGCAGGCGGATCTGGTCGAGCGGCAGCGGCTGCGCCGCGAGCGATTGCGGAATGGCGCAACACACCGCGAAGAGCAGGCCAAGCGTGCGAACGATCGTCATCCGTAATCTGAACGAGTGGCGGGCAAGCCCGTTGGAGCGACGCGATCCGCGTGGGTTCAACCGCGACCGGCCGCAGGTGCTGTGGACGTCATCCAAGTGCTATCCTGCCGCATTGCCATTCGCGGAGACGCCCGATGAACGCCCCCGATCCCGTTCGCCATCTCGCAACGACCGATGGCACGGCGGATCTCGTCGGACTCGACATGATCCGCCGGCTGGTCGCATTCCCGACGGTAAGCCGCGATTCGAATCTCGAACTCATCGAATGGGTTCGCGCGTATCTCGAAGACCTCGGTGCCACGACGGCGCTGACCTTCGACGACGATCGTCGCAAGGCGAACCTGTTCGCGACATTTGCCGCGCAAGACGGCAACGCGAGCCGCGGCGGCATCGTGCTGTCCGGTCACACCGACGTGGTGCCGGTCGACGGACAGCCATGGGACACCGACCCGTTCTGCGCGACGCTCGTCGGCAACAGGCTCCATGGCCGCGGTGTGACCGACATGAAGAGCTTCTCGGCAATCGGCCTCGCGTTTGTCCCGCGGTTCCTGGACCGGGGGCTCAAGCGACCGCTGCATTTCGCGCTGTCGTACGACGAGGAAGTGGGCTGCATCGGCGTGCGCCGACTGATCGCCGACGTCGTCGCGAAAGGCGTGGCGCCCACCGGATGCATCATCGGCGAGCCGACCGGCATGCAGCTCGTCGTCGCGCACAAAGGCAAGAAAGCGTGGCGGTGCCGTATCCGCGGCCACGAAGCGCACTCGTCGCTGACGCCGCAGGGCGTCAACGCCGTGCAGGTTGCGTGCGACATCGTCGCGTGGATCGGCGAGCGTGCGCGAGCGTATCGAACGAGCCATCGGCAGGACCCGGCGTACGACGTGCCGTTTACCACACCCCACGTCGGCGTCATCCGCGGCGGGACTGCGCTCAATATCGTGCCGCGCGATTGCACGTTCGAATTCGAGATCCGTCACCTGCCTTTCGACGATCCCGATGCGTTCTTCGCCGACGTCGAACGCCACGCGCAGACGTACCTGCCGGCGATGCACGCGGTCGATCCGGCAACGTACATCCAGTTCGACCATATCTCGACGCTGCCCGGCTTCGACGATGACGGCCGCAACGCGATCGCCGACATCGGCCGCGCGTGCAGCGAGGCGCACACGACGCACAAGGTCTCCTACGGCACCGAAGCCGCCCTGTTCCACAACGCGTCGATGCCCGCGGTCATCTGTGGTCCGGGCCACATCGAGCAGGCGCACCAGCCGAACGAATGGGTGAGCCTGGACCAGCTCGCCCGCTGCGAAGCCTTCATGGAACGGCTGGCGCAGCATCTCTGCATTGCGTGACCTCGACGCCGCCCGTCCCGGCGGTGGATGTCGCGCTGCCGGACCTGTCGCGATGGGCCGCGGGTAATACCGGTGTCGCATACGCCTGGCGGTTCGGCGACCCCGCCAGCACGCCGAGTGTCACGGTCCAGGCGCTCACGCACGGCAACGAAGTGTGCGGCGCGATCGCGCTCGACTGGCTGCTGCGCAGCGGTTTCCGGCCGGTGCGCGGCGCACTGACCCTGATCTTCGCCAACGCTGCGGCTTACCAGACGTTCGACGCCGGCGATCCCTTCGCCGCGCGGTGCCTCGACGAGGATTTCAACCGGCTGTGGGACGCCGAGGTTCTCGACGGCGCGCGAACATCGCGCGAACTCACGCGTGCGCGCGAGTTGCGGCCGTTCTACGATCGGACCGACTTTCTGCTCGACCTTCATTCGATGACCGATCCGTGTCCAGCACTTGCGCTGTCGGGAAGCCGGCAGAAGGGGCTCGATCTGGCGCGGGCATTGGGCATGCCGCAGTATGTGGTGATCGACGCCGGGCACCAGGCGGGGCGTCGGCTTCGCGACTATATACATTTCGACGATCCACTCGATCCGCGCAACGCGTTGCTCGTCGAATGCGGCCAGCATTGGGAGGCCGCCTCGCCGATCGTCGCGCAGCAGGTCATGCTGCGTTTTCTGCGGCATTTCGGCATGCTCGACCGCGCGTTCATCGACGCGCATGTCGACACGGGTGACCTGCCGCCGCAGCGGACGATCGCGATCACCGATGTCGTAACGATCGAGACCAACGCGTTCGCGTTCGCCGGGCCTGTAACGGGCATGATGAGCATCGCGCGTCGCGGCACGCTGATCGCACGCGATGGCGAGCGCGAGATCCGCACGCCGCACGACGGGTGCGTGCTGATCATGCCGACACGGCGGCCACGCAAAGGTGAAACCGCGGTGCGCCTGGGTCGCTACGTCGAATAGCCGGTCGGGCAGCGCGCCACGCCCGCCGAACGGGTGGCAGCGCTAGGCTGTCGACGTCAATCGATCGGCGCGTCGTACCAGTAGCGCCTGTGCCGCTCGCGCTCGCCAGACGCCGCAATCGGCAGGTCGGGTGACAGCGTAACGGTGATCGCACCCTGCAAATCGGTGCGCAACCGCGTTGCACCGGCTAGCCGATACCGCGCGAGGACGTCGTCGCGCGGATGGCCGAAGCGGTTGCGATAACCGGCGGCAAACACGGCTACCACCGGTGACACGCCGGCGAGGAACGCTGCCGTGGACGACGTACGCGAGCCGTGATGGGGAACCACCAGCACGTCCGACGCAGCTACCGGTGGCACGCGCTGCAGCAGGTCGTTTTCGCTGCGCGCCTCGATGTCGCCGGTGAACAGCACGCCGCCGCCTTCGGTTTCGATGCGCAGCACGCACGAGAGATCGTTGCTCTTTCGCGTAGCATCGCCGTAGTGCTCCGCGCGAGGATGCAGCAGCGTGAATGTGACGCGATCCCACTCCCACGTCGTGTCCGCCACGCAGCGCGCGACGGTTGCCGTGCGCTTCGCCTGCGCCACGAGCGGATGATCCGGTGGCAGTGAAGAAAGCAGCGCTGCAACCGGCACCGCGCGAAGCAGCGACGCGGCACCGCCGGAGTGATCGGTATCGGCGTGGCTGACAATCAGCATATCGAGTCTTGCGACGCCGGCCGCGCGCAGGAATGGCGCGACAATGCGGCCGCCCGCATCGACCGTATCGTTGAACCGCGGACCCGTGTCGTAGACGAGCGCATGCGTCGCCGTTGCGACGAAGACCGCCAGACCCTGCCCAACGTCCAGCACCGTGACCTGCGCACCGCCAACGGGCACCGGCGGCGGCAGCAGCAGCGCCAGCGGCAACATCCAGACGACGCCGATGCAACGTCCGGGAATGCCGCGAGGGGCAAGCATCCACAGCACGCCGGCGGTTGCGACACCGACTGTCCACGCGATAGGAGCGTGCGGGGTCCACGTGGCGACCGGCAACTCTGCGACCCATTCCAGGTAGCGCATCAGCAGCGCGAGCACGCCGTGCGCGAACTGCCAGGGCGCGTCGATCGGAAAGGCGATCGCAAACAGGATCAGCGGCACGACGGCGAGCGTGACGACCGGGATGGCAACGGCATTGGCAAGCGCCGAGACGACCGACACCTGCTGGAACAGCGCGAGCGTGCCCGGTACGAGGCCGAGCGTGACGACCCACTGCGCGCGCCCCGCCTCGTGCAATGTATCGGCGAACCGCGCCAGCCGTCCCACCGGCAAGCGCGCGACCGGACGTCCGCTGCCTGCATACAGCAGAAGTCCGACCGCACCGAACGACAACCAGAAGCCGGGCGCGAATCCGGCCCACGGATCCCAGGCCAGAACGCCGGCGAGCGACCATAGCCAGACGAGCAGCGCCGTTCCCGGTCGCGCGAGCCACAGGCCAATCGCGCCGACAACGAGCATCAACAGCGTTCGCACGGCCGGCACTTCGGCGCCCGCGAGCAGCACATAGCCGAATGCGAACAGGGCACCGACGAGCGTCGCGACCTTGCGTGCAGGGATGCGCGACGTGAGCGTCGTGCTGCGCCGGCAAGCGAGCAGCGCGCAGCCGCCGGCGAGCGTGGCGAACACCGTCACGTGCAGCCCCGAGATCGATATCAGGTGCGTGACGCCCGTGCGACTGAACACCGCCCACTGCGACTCCGGGACGGCACGCTGATCCCCGATGGCGAGCGCAGTGATCACGCCCGCGTAACGGGCAGCTGGCAGTGCACGCGCGATACGCATCCGTATCCGCTCGCGGGCGCGCTGGACATGGTCGCCGGCGCGCCCCGCGAACGCGTCCACCCGGACGTTGGCCCGCGAATCGCGGACATAGCCGGTGGCACGAAGGTTTCGTTCGAGCAGCCACGCCTCGAGATCGAATCCGGCCGGATTGACACTGCCGTGCGGCCGTTTCAACCGCACGGTCAGTCGCCAGCGTTCGCCGGCGTGAACGACAGGCGGCGGCGCAGCGTCGCGCCCAGCGCCGACAAGAAGCGGATCGCGATCGCGCGACGCGAACCACGCAAGCGAGATCCGTTCCGGAACGACGGCGCCCGGCGTATCGATATGCTCGACCGCGAACGCAAACCTCACTCCCTCGGGGGTCGCTTGCGGCAGATCGTCGACGACACCGCGAACCTGTATGTCGCGCTCTTCCCACGTAGATGGAAGCTCGTCGGCCAGCCTGACCTGCGCACGCCAGCCGGCGTACGCGAAGCCTGCGAGACCCATCGCCACAATCGCCACGCCTGCAGCAACGGCGCGCAATGCGGTGCTGCGCCGCACGTGACTCGCGGGCAATGTGACGCACGCGCGCACGATCAGCATCGCCACCGTCGACCCGCCGGCGAGCGACAGCAGCAAACCCGGCGTTGGTGGCAGCCGCGACCACGTCTGCAGCAGCGTAACGCCCGCCGCGAACGCCGCAAGCAGACCTGCAATGGCGGGGTTCATCGGCCGGTGCGGCGATCGTCATCGTTCGACGATTGTCGGCCCGCGAGACACTGGAACCGATAGGCCATTCGGCCGATACGGCGACTGACGAGCCGGTGGAACAGAACGGCGCAACGCGTGACGCGCTGCCGTTACGCGCGACGTGACGTCAGCGTGCCGGGTACAGGATCATCTGCGTGCAGCGAAACAGCGCGATCGTTCGCTGGTCGTCCTTGCGCACCACCGTTGCGTCCCACACGTGCGTCATCCGGCCTAGGTGCACCGGACGCGCGACGCACGCAATCGTGCCCTCGCGCGCGGTGCCGAGGAAATTGGTCTTGAGTTCGACGGTGGTGAAGTTGGAGGCGTCGGCGGGAAGATGCGCGAGGCAGCCATACCCGCACGACGTGTCGGCCAGCGCGACGATCGTCGCCGCGTGCAGATAGCCGTTGGGTGCGAGGATCTGCGGCCGGACATCGATTTCGGCGGCGAGCTTTTCCTCGTCGATCGCCGTGAGGCGGAATCCGAACAGCTCCGGCAAGTGCCCGATCCCGCGCCGATTCGCGGCCTCGAGCGTGAATTCGGCTCGCAGCGTCATGCTTTCTCCCGAACTAGAGTGCCGACTGCGCGCTGCCCACCAAACCGTTCACCGGCGCCACCGCCAGCATGGTGCGCAGGTCGGCAACGAGACCGTCGACGGCTTCGGTCGGCGTGTCCCACGCGCACATGAGGCGCACGCCGGTTTCGCCGACGAACGTGTAGAAGCGCCAGCCTTTCGCGTGGAGCGCCTCGATCGCATGGCGCGGCAGATCGGCGAAGACGCCGTTGGCCTCGACCGGAGCGAGCAGCCGCACGCCGGGCAGTCCTGTAAGTGCCCGTGCGAGCCGCTGCGCCATCGCGTTCGCATGCGCGGCGTGGCGCAACCAGGCGCCGTCCTCGAGCACGCCGAGCCATGGCGCCGCGATAAAGCGCATTTTCGACGCGAGTTGCCCTGCCTGCTTGCGGCGTCGCGCAAACTCTTCGGCAAGCTCGCGATCGAAGAACACGATCGCTTCCCCGCCGGGCAGTCCGTTCTTTGTTCCGCCGAGGCAGAGCACGTCCACGCCGGCGCGCCATGTAACGTCGGCGGGGCTGCAGCCGAGATGGGCAATCGCGTTGGCAAAGCGCGCGCCATCCATCTGGACTCTCATGTTCAGCGCATGTGCGACTTCGCACAGCACCGCGACCTCGTCGGCCGTGTACACGGTGCCGAGCTCGGTCGCCTGCGTCAGCGACAGTGCGCGCGGCCGCGACGAGTGCTCGTCGTGCGGCGTCACGGCGGCAGCCAGCACCGAGTCGCGTGTCAGCTTCGCGTGCGGCGGATCGACCGTGAGCAGCTTGGCGCCGCCGCTCATGAACTCGGGCGCGCCGCACTCGTCGACGTTGATGTGCGCCATCGCATGACAGACGATCGCATCGGTATTGCGGCAGATGGCCGCCAGCGCCAGCGAATTGGCCGCCGTGCCGTTGAACACGAAGAACACGTCGCAGTCGGTGTCGAACAGTTGCGCGACGGCGTCCTTCGCCGCTCGCGTCCAGTCGTCGGCGCCGTAGCCGGGCGCGTGGCCCGTGTTTGCACGCTCGAGCGCGTTCCACGCCTCGGGGCAGATGCCCGCATAGTTGTCGCTCGCGAACTGCGGCGGCAGCGCGCGCATCTAGATGCTCACAGCCGCTCGCCGACCCAGCGTTCGACGGACTGCAACGCCTGCGGCAATGCGTCCGGATTGGTGCCGCCCGCCTGAGCCATGTCGGGCTTGCCCCCGCCCTTGCCGCCGACCTGCTGCGCAACATGGTTGACGAGGTCGCCCGCCTTCACTTTGCCGACGAGATCACTCGTTACGCCGGCGATCAGCGTCACCTTGCCGTCGACCACGCTCGCGAGAACGATCGCCGCGCTCTTCAGCTTGTCCTTCAGCTTGTCCATCGTCTCGCGCAGCGTCTTGACATCGCTGCCGTCGAGCGCAGCGGCGACGACTTTGGCGCCCTTGACGTCGACGGCGCTGCCGGCCAAATCCGCGCCGGCGCTGGATGCGGCCTTCGCCTTCAGGCGCGCAAGCTCGCGCTCGGCAGTGCGGGTGTGCTCCAGCAGTTGCGCGATACGCGCTTCGAGCTCCGCGACCGGGGCCTTCAGCAATTGCGCGACGCCGGAAAGCTTCGCCTCCTGCTGCTGAACGTGCGCGAGCGCGCCCTTGCCGGTGACGGCCTCGACGCGGCGAACGCCGGCCGCAACGCCGCCCTCGCCGACGATCTTGAACAGCCCGATGTCGCCGGTGCGCGCCACGTGCGTGCCACCGCACAACTCGCGCGACGTGCCGATGTCGAGCACGCGCACTTCGTCGCCGTATTTCTCGCCGAACAGCATCATCGCGCCCGACTGCTGCGCTTCCGCGATCGGCATCGTGCGCGCGGACACACCCGCGTTGTCGAGGATCTCGGCGTTGACGATCGCCTCGACGCGACGGATCTCGTCATCGGTCAGCGGCGCATTGTGCGCGAAATCGAAGCGCGTCTTGTCAGGATCGACGAGGGACCCCTTCTGCTGCACATGCTCGCCGAGCACTTCGCGCAGCGCCTTGTGCATGAGGTGGGTCGCCGAGTGGTTGCGCATCGTCCGCGCGCGCGCATCGTGATCGACGGCGGCGGCCAGCGTGTCGCCCTCGCGGATCTCGCCCGTCTTCACCTCGCCGATATGGCCGACGACATCGGGCTGGATCTTCTGCGCATCCTCGACGGCGAACAGCGTCAGGCAGGCGCCGCCCTTCGAAAGCTCGCCACTATCCCCGACCTGTCCGCCAGACTCTGCGTAGAAGGGCGTGCGGTCGAGCACGACGACACCGCGGTCGCCTGTGGCGAGTGCGTCGACACGCGTGCCGCCTTTGTAGAGCGCGACCACGCGACCTTGCTCCGACAACGCCTCGTAGCCGCGGAACACCGTCTTCGGTCCCGTGTACGCCAGCGCTTCGCCGGTCTTGAACTGCGACGCCGCGCGCGCACGCTCGCGCTGCGCGTCCATCGCCCGATCGAACCCGGCCTCGTCGACGGCGATGCCGCGTTCGCGTGCAATGTCGGCCGTGAGGTCGAGCGGGAAACCGAACGTGTCGTACAGCGTGAATGCCGTTTCGCCGTCGAGAACCTGCGGCTTGTCGTGCAGCGCCGCATTCAGCATGCGCATGCCGTTCTCGAGCGTTTCGCCGAACCTCTCCTCCTCGGCCTTCAGCACCTGCGCGACACGCACCTTGTCGCGCGTCAGCTCCGGATACGCTTCGCCCATCTGCCGATCGAGGTCCTCGACGAGCCGATAGAAGAATGGCCGCTTCTGGCCGAGCTGGTAGCCGTGCCTGATCGCGCGCCGGATTATCCGGCGCAAGACGTAGCCACGGCCTTCGCTGCCGGGTGTTACGCCGTCGACGATCAGGAATGCGCAGGCCCGGATGTGATCGGCGATGACCTTCAGCGAAGGATTGTCGAGGTCGGTCGTCTGCGTCTCACGCGCCGCGGCGGCGATCAGCGCGACGAAGAGATCGATCTCGTAGTTCGAATGAACGTGCTGGAGCACCGCGGCCAGCCGCTCGAGGCCCATGCCCGTATCGACGCATGGTTTGGGCAGCGGCGTCATCGTGAAGCCATCCGCGCCCTTCTGCCGGTCGAACTGCATGAACACGAGGTTCCAGATCTCGATGTAGCGGTCGCCTTCCGCGTCGGGCGAGCCCGGCGGACCGCCGAACACGTCGGGCCCATGATCGTAGAAGATCTCCGAGCAGGGACCACACGGCCCGGTGTCGGCCATCTGCCAGAAATTGTCGCTCGCGTACTTCGCACCCTTGTTGTCGCCGATGCGGATGCAACGATCCTTCGCGATGCCGATGTCGCGCGTCCAGATGTCGTAGGCTTCGTCGTCATCGATGTAGACGGTTGCCCACAGCCGGTCGGCCGGCAGCTTGTAATGCTGGGTCAGCAGTTCCCACGCGTAGCGAATGGCGTCGCGCTTGAAGTAGTCGCCGAAGCTGAAGTTGCCGAGCATCTCGAAGAACGTGTGATGCCGCGCCGTATAGCCGACGTTCTCGAGATCGTTGTGCTTGCCGCCGGCGCGCACCGATCGCTGCGACGACGTCGCGCGCGTGTACGGGCGCTTTTCGGCGCCGGTGAACACGTCTTTGAACTGCACCATGCCGGAATTGACAAATAGCAGCGTCGGATCGTTGCCAGGGACGAGCGACGAGCTCGGGACGTGCACGTGCCCGTTCGACACGAAATAGTCGATGAACTGGCGGCGGATGTCGGCAACTTTCATGCGGGAGAGCCTGCCTGTTCGGCGAACTTCAGCAAGCCTTGATAATCAAAGCGTTATATTTTAGCGCGAACCGGTGCGTTGCGCCCAGACCGCAACATTTTTCACGATCCCCTGCACTGGATCGGCTCCACTGACGGCGTGCGGCGCCCGCAATCGATCGTTACAAAAATGGCGTTCACGCCAAAATCAATCGATGTTCCACTGCATGATTCGCCGCCGTGGAAGCGACGCGATGGAAATGTCTGACCGCACTGCAGCACGCGTGCATCTCGTGAATCCGCTGTGGGATCCCACGGGCGGAGGCGACTTGCGCACCATCGATACGTGGCGCCTCTTGCGCCGGCATGCCGACGTCCGGATCTGGACGGAATTCGCGCCGTCGCCTGCATTTGCCGAGGTGCCGATCGAGCGCATTCGCGAAATGACGCTCAGGTTTCCGCGCGGCGGCACGTTCGTGTTCGTCGGAACGTACTTCCGCATCGGGCACTGGACGCGATTCACGCGCTCCGACCGCGCGATCATCATCTACAACACGGACCAGCCGGATCGGCTGGCCAAGAACGTCGCTCGCCTCGAACGCGGTGGACATGCGGTCGAAATCGTCTACACGTCGCGCGCACTGCGCCATCGCCACGGCGGCAATGGGCACGTGCTCGAGAGTCCGATCGACGTCGCGCGGTTTCGGCCGTGGCGCCTAGTCCGGCCCTTGCGGCCATTCACCGTCGGGCGGCTGTCGCGCGATATCCGGAGCAAGCACCACGAGGACGATCCAGCGCTGTGGCGTGCACTCGCCGGTCGCGGTTACCGCGTGCGGCTGATGGGCGCCACGTGCCTCGCGGAGGAACTTGCGGGCGTTCAGAATGTGGAGCTCCTGCGCGCGGGCGCGGAAGACCCCGCGGCATTCCTGCGCTCGCTCGATTGCTTCGTTTATCGGACGAGCGCGCGCTGGTTCGAAGCCTACGGCCGGGTCATTGTCGAGGCGATGGCCACCGGACTACCGATCGTTGCAGGTCGCGACGGCGGCTATACGGATCATTTGCGCCACGGCATCAATGCGCGACTGGTGGGCGACACGCACGACGCGATCGATTCGGTCGAGAGGTTCGCGAGCGAGCCGATGGAAGCGGCGCGGCTCGGCATGGCAGCGCGCCGCTGCGCGGTGACGCTCAATCGCGAGGAATTGCCGATGCGAACCGTGGCGCTGCTTGCCAACGTTCGCCCTCGTGCGGCGCACGATCCGCGCAGCGTCACGGCGTTCTGACGCGTCGCATCCGCGCAACCGGCGTCACCGCTCGACGTCACCCTCCACGGCCGCCCCGCGGACGACCTTCAGCGCAATCGCAATGCTGTAGCCGCGTGCCATCAGGAAACGCACCTGGCGGCCCTTTTCGCGTTCGTCCACCGGAGGCGCGCCGAAGCGCCGCGCCCACAATGCAGTGGCGTCGGCGAGCTCGTCGCGCGGCGCGAGCGACGCAAGCGCGTCCTTCGCGGTGTCGGTGGGAATACCTTTACCGTGCAGATCGCGGGCGATTGCGCGCGCGCCCAGGCGACCCGCGCGCTGGTTGACGAGCGCCTGCGCATAACGGGCATCGGACAGATAGCCGAGCCGTTCGAAGTCGTCGAGCAGCGCCTCGACTTCGTCGGCCGAAACGCCGCGCGAGCGGAGCCGTTGCGAAAGCTCGGACCGGCTGTAATCGCGCCGTGCGAGGAGACGCAGCGCCGTAGCGCGGGCCGTTGGCGTCTCTCTGACCCGCGCCGTGCGCATTGGCATCGGCATCGGGTCAGCGCTCAGGCATCGGCGCCGTTGGCGTTGCCGTCGCCCTTGATCCGGGAGGGTGTCGGCACGCCAACCGTTTCGCGGATCTTGGCTTCGATCTCGGCCGCCATCGCCGGATGCTCGCGCAGGAATTCACGTGCGTTGTCCTTGCCCTGCCCGATCTTATCGCCCGCATACGCGTACCAGGCGCCGGATTTCTCGACGATCCGGTGATTGACGCCAAGCTCGATGATCTCACCCTCGCGGCTGATGCCTTCGCCATAGAGGATGTCGAACAGCGCCTCGCGAAATGGCGGCGATACCTTGTTCTTCACGACCTTGACGCGAGTCTCGTTGCCGACGACCTCGTCGCCGCGCTTGATCGATCCGATGCGCCGGATGTCGAGCCGCACCGACGCGTAGAACTTGAGCGCATTGCCACCCGTGGTGGTCTCGGGGTTGCCGAACATGACGCCGATCTTCATCCGGATCTGGTTGATGAAGATGACGAGCACGTTTGCACGCTTGATGTTGGAGGTGAGCTTGCGCAGCGCCTGGCTCATCAGACGTGCCTGCAGGCCCGGTAACTGGTCGCCCATCTCGCCTTCGATTTCCGCCTTGGGGACGAGTGCCGCCACCGAATCGATGACGATAATGTCGACACCACCCGACCGGACCAGCATGTCGGCAATCTCGAGACCCTGCTCGCCCGTGTCCGGCTGCGAGATCAGCAGTTCACCGACGTTGACGCCGAGCTTTCCGGCATACACCGGATCGAGCGCATTCTCCGCATCGATGTAAGCCGCCGTGCCGCCGGCCTTCTGCACTTGGGCAACCACTTGCAGGCAGAGCGTCGTCTTGCCCGACGATTCGGGACCGTAGATCTC
>Ga0207701_10001746_pt1 | contig 22702 bp, 16 predicted proteins | sample KBSSwiSSwithPhiX_FD_184294 | JGI IMG/M metagenome (GOLD analysis project Ga0207701, IMG submission 184294) | Switchgrass rhizosphere bulk soil microbial communities from Kellogg Biological Station, Michigan, USA, with PhiX - S5 (SPAdes) (version 2) | ecosystem: Environmental > Terrestrial >... | reverse complement strand
ATCGGGCTTGCGAAAAAACTAGGCTTGACGAGTAGTCAAAGCATATCCACAAGAAAGACGGATTATGTGGCGCCCCAAACACCGGTAGAAGCAAAATTGGCTGCGATTTGGGCTCAAATACTGAACCTCGACAAAATCGGCATTCGTGACAACTTCTTTGATCTCGGGGGCGATTCAATGCTCGCCGCCAAACTGACCTCGCAATTCTGTGAAGAATTTCAGGTGAAGCTACCTATTCAGGTTTTGTTTCAATCCGGAACCATTTCGGAGCTAGCCGTACGGATAGAGCGCGAAGCCAGCGAGGTACACCACTGTCAAGGGGAGAAGGGCGCCTACTTGCACCTCGTAGAGCTGCAGACCGGTCAAACTGAGAGTCGGATATTTTGTTTCCCTCACTCCTTTGGGATGCAAGGGGAATATTCTCATTTCTTTAGACTAGCCCGCCATATGGGATCTGACTATTCCTTCTACGGTCTGCAGGTATATGGGCCCGATGGAGTAGCACAAGCTCATGACAATATCGAGAGCCTAGCTGCGGAATATGTCAAGGAAATACAGGTGCTTCAGCCCGAAGGTCCGTATTTTTTGTTAGGCGAGTGCAGTGGCGGACCTGAGACGTATGAAACCGCGCGTCAACTGCGGGAGGAGGGGGAGACGGTCGCGTTACTGGCGTTGATGGAGACCAGAGGGCCATATGTTTCGCGCAGGTATTTTTGGGGAGCGCTAGTCTGGGCACGGCTAATTGATCACCTGCTCTATCGGTTTGTTGGTTCACGATGGTGGAAGCCGTTGAAGTATGCGCTTGTGGGAGCAGCCTTTCACCTGAGAAAGGCCAAACAACTCGAGGCCGGAAAGGCATGGCGCTATTTATTGGAAAAGGCGATCAAAGCCGTAAGGGGCATTCCGCATCTTTTCGAGATTGCTTCGCCTTCCGAGTCGGCCGCGCAAGGAATGCCGGAAAGCGAAAGGCAGATCGGGCTACAACTAGGGGATGCCCGACAAATCTACTGGAAAAATTGGCGATGGCCTTACGGGGGCCGCATTACGTTGATCGTGAGTAATGACTGGTACGGCCTTGACTCAACTTTTGGCTGGGCTGATGTCGCGCTTGACGGCGTGGAGGTTCACACAATTCCGGGAAATCACAGCTCTTATATGCTCGAGCATGACCGAATTGTAGCGGAGAAGCTAAAAGCTTGTCTAGAAAAAGCGAAAAAGACGTTTATTAGCCTGAGTGTTCTGATAAATGCCTGCTATGTCCCTTGGATAGTCCATATCGCACTAAGGCGAATTATGAGGAGTTAGCGCTATGGGGTTGGAGCATAAAAGAATCGTGGTGACGGGGGGGACCGGTTTCTTAGGATCGGTTCTTGTGGATAAACTCCGCGTTCGAGGTTGTCAATATATTTTTGTTCCCCGTTCCAAGAGTTACGACCTGCGGGAACAGAAGATGATCGTTAAACTTTATAACGATGTGAAGCCCGACGTGGTGATTCATCTTGCGGCCGTTGTAGGCGGTATTGGCGCGAACCTGGCCAACCCCGGACGATTTTTTTACGACAACGCGATTATGGGAATTCAACTGATGGAATATGCTCGGAGATGCGCGGTTGAAAAGTTCGTTGCGGTGGGCACCGTCTGTGCGTACCCTAAGTTTGCATCGGTTCCATTTAAAGAGGAGGAGCTGTGGAATGGCTACCCCGAAGAGACCAACGCTCCTTACGGCTTGGCCAAAAAAATGCTCCTCGTACAGGCTCAGGCCTATCGCGAGCAATATGGGTTCAACGCTATTTACCTGCTTCCTGTCAATCTTTACGGGCCGGGAGATAACTTCGATCTCGACACTTCACACGTCATTCCAGCTCTCATCCGCAAGTGTGTCGAGGCCAAAGAGAACAACGACAAGGAAATTGTTCTTTGGGGCGACGGTTCGCCGACTCGTGAGTTCCTTTACGTCGATGACGCCGCCGAAGCGATCGTAATAGCTAGTGAACGGTACGACGGCGGCGAGCCCGTGAACTTAGGCACGGGGCAAGAGGTTTCCATCAGAGAATTAGCTCAAATGATCGCGGCGGAAGTCGGGTTTTGCGGTTCCATCCGTTGGGATACAACCAAACCCAATGGCCAACCGCGCCGATGCCTCGATGTTAGCCGCGCCCAACGCTATTTCGGCTTTCGGGCGCAGTGTGACCTGCGCGAAGGTATAGCAAAAACAGTTGCCTGGTTTATCGCGTATCTGGCTAGTAGCCGCGAAGTCGCCGTTGGTCAAAATTCTTAATTCGAATTATTTGTCTCCGTAAGGCTTTCCTCTATTTCGTTTTCCGAATCATTTCCTCTAAGCACGACCACTCAGGGTAGAAGGATCGGGAGCTGAAAAACAGTTCCCGATTCCCGGCTATTTTTTACCTTTCAAAACTTGCTGCCGGCGGCAGCGAGCTAGTTCACTATCGGCGTTGGAGCTATTTCCATGACCAAATCAATGCTTCTAAAATATCGGCGATTTCTCAACGTCGGTTTCCACACGGTATTGATCGTGCTGGCCAATTATCTGGCTTTCTGGATTAGATTCGATGGCGTAATTCCGGAGCAGGAAATCGCGCTTTTCATTCAGATGATTCCTTGGCTCGTCCTGATCCGAGGAGTCATCTTTATTCCCCTGCGGCTTTACCAAGGACTCTGGCGTTATACCGGTATTTGGGATCTCCGGAATGTCATTTATGGAGTTCTCTCGAGTACGGCTGTTTTTTATGCTGTGGTCCATTGGGGCATGGGCCTCGTAAAATATCCGCTGTCGGTTTTTATCATTGATTCCTTGCTGCTGATTTTCTTCATGGGGGGCAGTCGGTTGGCCCGCCGCCTCTATCATGGCGTGGGGCAGGTGCATCGAGGCAAGCGTGTTTTGATCTATGGGGCGGGAGATGCGGGCGAGATGATCGTTCGCGATATAAAAAACAATGGCGCTCTCTATGATTACGAACCGATAGGTTTTATCGACGACAGTGCAAGCAAGATAGGCCAGCGTATTCATGGGCTGCCCGTGCTCGGCTCGCGGCAAGACCTCCCCAAGATTCTTCGATCGCACAAGATTGCTGAAGTTCTTCTCGCGATCCCGAGCGCTTCGCCGGCGTTGGTCCGGCAAATTCTCACAGCCTTGGAGCTGTTCAAGATTCCGATCAAAACTCTCCCGGGCGTGACGAAGCTGCAGAACGGCAAAGTCAGCGCCAGCCAGATCCAAGACTTATCGATTGAAGATCTCCTGGAGCGGTTGCCGGTAGGGTTGGATATCGGCCCCGTGCAGAACCTGGTGAAAGGCAAGAGGATCCTGGTGACGGGCGCGGGTGGATCGATCGGCTCTGAGTTGGCTCGGCAGATCGCGAAATACGAGCCCGCGCGTCTGATTCTTTTGGATAAGAGCGAAAGCGCGCTTTACGACATAGACATGGAATTCGAGCGTTCATTTCCCGACGTGAACCGGGTTTCCGTGCTTGCCGACGTGAAGCACATCAGGCCTATCGAACAGGTTTTTCTCCAAGAGAATCCGCAAATCATCTTTCACGCGGCGGCATATAAGCATGTGCCTATGATGGAGCAGCATCCGGGAGAAGCCGTGCTTAACAACGTCGTCGGCACTCACCGTCTGATTCAGCTCGCGCTGCGAAAAAAGATCGAGCGTTTCGTGCTAATTTCGACCGACAAAGCCGTCAACCCGACCAACGTCATGGGTGCGACCAAACGCGTCGGTGAAATGTACATCCAAGCGTTGGCAAAGAGCGCTGAGGGAGTCAAAACGATATTCACGGCCGTGCGCTTTGGGAATGTCCTGGGGAGCAACGGCAGCGTGGTTCCCCTGTTTCTTAAGCAAATCGAGCAGGGCGGCCCGGTAACGGTTACCCATCCCGAGATGACCCGCTACTTCATGACGATTCCGGAGGCGGTTCAATTGGTGCTCCAGTCGGGCGCCCTTGCGCGCGGCGGAGACATATTCGTGCTAGAGATGGGCGAGCAGGTGAAGCTTATGGAAATGGCGCGTCATTTGATTCGTCTCGCGGGGTTTATCCCTGACGAGGAGATCGCCATCCAAGTCGTCGGCCTGCGGCCGGGAGAAAAGCTGCGCGAGGAGTTGGTCGCGATGGACGAAATGATCGTCCCGTCGGAAGTCGAAAAGATTAGACGAGTGCAATCGGGCTGGGTAGCCGACTTAGATTTTGTCACCCGAAAGATTGAGGAAATGGAGCGGCTGGCGATCAACGGCAAGCCTTGGCTGGCGTTAGAGGTGCTCTGCGAAATGGTCCCGACTTTTCGCCCAACCGACATAGACACCACGGAACAGCTGCGTCGTCAGCAAACTAAAAAGGACGGCATGCGCAACTTGCGGATTGCCAGAGAAACGGCTTGATCGAGAACAGTCAAGGACACGATCGAAACCATCTTGTCAAGACTGCGCAGGAGCCGGCAGACCCGGTCTTGCAAGTCGCCGTCGTGCTGTGGTTGTTTACTCGGAGTCGAAATATTTAAAAAGATCGTATTTACGCTTCATGCAGTGAGTAAAAATCTTCTGGAGAAAGGAGGCAAGCGATGCAGGAATACAAAGCTACAGCAGCGGGGACAACTCATGGCAATCTCGATGCGCCGCGATCCTCGATGCTTCGACCGAAGCGGCGGCCGGATATACGAACCCGCGTGGTTGAAGGAGAAACCGTTGTGCTCGACCGCCGGGAGGAGTTTATTCACCAGTTCAACAAAACCGCGACCTACATATGGGAGCGTTGTGATGGGCTTCGTACGTCGGACGAAATCACGCACGAGCTTTGCCAAGCATTCGAGATCGACTACCCGACGGCTCGTAGGGACGTGCTGGCTACGATCGAGACGTTGCGCCGATCGAAGCTCCTGGAAGAATGTTGAACGGGTGAATTTGCCGAATCCCGATGAATTTAAATTTATGTTCAATGAAAGGAGACATCCCATGTTTGAAGAAAAATCCGAGCGACGAGACTTTATCAAGAAAGCAGCGTATGCGGTGCCGATGATTTTGACCCTGAAAGCACTGCCGGCTTTTGCCGCAGCCGGTAGCGGAGCTTCGAGGTCGAGCACTAAGAGCAGAGATAGTTACAAAGTTGACAAGGAAACCGATCAGAATCAGCAACCGAACGAATCCAAGTCCGGGCAACCCGGCAGTAAATGACGGCCCAGCCGCTGGGCCAGAGCTTCGCTAACCACAGCGCGGTAACTTCGACTACTGATGGAATGGCGGCGCTGCGGGTACAGAGTCAATACCATTTGCGGCCTTTCACGACATGAGTTCCATAACATCCTCACGTCTGTTGACGCTTTCTATTTTTGATCGCGTCGTGCAGATCTCATGTCAGAACCGCGCCATATGGAATCTTTTGGCAAACGGCTATGGCTCGATGCTTCGTCAAGATGGCGCCCGTGCAAACCTGGAATACACCATCAACGAAAACAACGGGCAAGGTGAATATTGCATCATACGTGCAGGATGTCCCCCGCTGCCGGCGCTCGATGACGGCGAACTTATTTTTCTTTTCGAAAAGGATCTGACGATCGAGCTGCAGCGCCTGCGCGGTGACCTCTACTTTGTTCATGCGGCGGCGCTGGAATTTTCTGGCAATGCGATCCTCCTGGTCGCCCCATCGGGACAGGGCAAATCCACCATGACCTGGGGCTTGCTGCATCACGGCTTCCGTTATCTGAGCGATGAGCTTGCTCCGCTAAATTTGCGAACCATGAAGGTGACGCCGTATCCGCACGCGCTATGCCTGAAACGAGAGCCGCCGGAGGCCTATCCACTGCCGGCCCAAATCCTTCGTACATCTCGAACTTTTCACGTGCCGACGCCGATGCTGCCGAATCAAACCCTTTCTCAACCTGTGCCTGTGACTGCGATGTTTTTCCTGGAGTATTCTCCCAAGGACCAAACAGGTGCGACGCTACAAAGTATCAGCAAGGGCGAAGCGGTCACCCGATTATTTGCTCAGGCTCTAAACCCACTCGCACACACGGAAGACGGCTTGCCTGGCGCCATCGCAATCGCCTGTAACGCGGCTTGCTACAAGCTTCGTTCGGCCGACCTTCGTTCAAGCTGTGAACTGGTAAGCGATCTTGTGTCGACCCTACCTGCGCTTTCGCGCCAGAATGATGGCGCCGCGCCGGGTTTATTTTCGTAATTTTCTCTTCAAGTCCCAATCGGGTGAGTACGATGCGCTGCGAAAGCTCGCCGGCAAGAGCGAAATTGCTGACGTTGTTTGAGACCGTCTCGAGAGGGCGCACCGATCTTTCGCTGGGCGATTTTGATGACGCGCAGCTCGATTGGATCATTCGATCCGGCTTGGGCCCGGCCTGTTTTCACGCCGCGAAAGAGAATCAAGAAAACTTCACCTCACGCCATTGGCAGTCTTTAAAAGCCGCCGATCTCACGGCACGATGGATCGGCGCGGATCACCGCGAAGCCATGACCGAGATCATCGATGCCAGTTGCGGTTCTGTGCCCCAACTTACGCTGCTCAAGGGCATCTCGATCGCCGAAGAATATTATCCCGAATTTCACCTGCGACCGATGCGCGACATAGACCTGTTGGTCCCGCTAGCATCGTTAGCCCCTATGGCAACGTTGCTGTACGGTCTTGGCTACCGCCAAACTTCCGATGCGCCGCATAAAGCATACGATTCGCACCATCACGTGATGCCGTTTTTTCACGACGAGAAGCAGGTCTGGGTCGAGCTTCATCATCGTCTGATCTCGGCGAAAAACCATGCGAGCCATGGCCGTGTTTTTCAACCGTCGCACGTTTCTTCGCAGATAAAAGCGTCTATGTTTCAGGGTAGGACCGTCCATCGACTCTCTCCGGAACTCCAGGTTGTTTATCTCGCGGTCCATTGGGCGCAAGACTTCAAAGAGGTCGGCGGCATGATCGCGGCCCTGGACCTTATTTTTCTTTTGCAAAAGATGGGCGACAGCCTGCGTTGGGAAAACATTTTTGCCTGGATCGATCAATCGACAGCGCTGACCTATCTTCATCTTTTGTTGAGTTATTTGGAAAGCCGACAATTGATCTCACTGCCCGACGGCATTTTGCAGCGGTTCTACCTGGGCCAACCTGTTTTCGGCAACTTAACGCTCAAAGCGGTCCACAAAATCGTCGATCAGTATATGTTGGACGGCGCGAGCTTTGGATCTCTCTTAAGCCGAAGAACTCTCAACGTTGCGTGGGAAACCTTGACTCTGCCGATCCCGTCGGTATGCAAGTTGTTGCTCATGCCGATCAATCTATGCATGCCGTCTCAATTCCGCATTCAATAAGCGCAGCATAACGGCGCACCGGACGCTTATCGAACGAATCCGGCGATCAGCATTTTAAGGAGGAGGGTTAATGGAACTACGAGGGGAGACAGTTCTGTCTTACGGCGATAAAATAATGACGCAAGTGCCAAATCTGGGACGCGAGCTAAAACGGCGCATCCGAAACCGTTCAGCCAAAGTCGGTATTATAGGATTGGGTTACGTCGGTCTGCCGCTGGCGGTGGAAATGGCCAGGGAAGGTTTCCATGTAACCGGTATTGATCTCATCAAGGAGAAAGTCAATTCGATCAATGCCGGCATTTCTTATATTCCCGATATCTCCAGTGAAACGGTAGCGTCGTTTATCGCCGATGGCAAGTTGCGGGCAACTCAGTCGCTGTCCGCGGTGGGGGATCTCGACACGATCAACATCTGTGTTCCAACGCCCTTAAGAAAAAACAAAGATCCCGAGTTGTCCTACGTGATCGCGGCCGTCGAAGTGATTCGGAACCATATTCGGCCTGGGCAACTGGTCATCCTGGAGAGCACGACGTATCCGGGAACTTCGCGAGAAGTGGTTTTGCCTATTCTTGAAGAATCCGGGTTAAGAGCTGGGACGGATTTCTTTTTGGCTTATTCGCCGGAGCGGGTCGATCCGGGAAACTCAACTTATAACACGCGAAATATTCCCAAGGTCGTCGGCGGTGTGACTCCGCATTGTGCCGAGATGGCCGTATTGTTCTATCGCCAATTTATCGACAATGTGTTTTCCGTCTCATCGACCGATTGCGCCGAGATGGTGAAGCTCTTGGAGAATACCTTTCGCAGCGTGAATATCGCGCTCGCCAACGAAATGGCTTTAGCCTGCCACAGCTTTGGCATAAATGTCTGGGAAGTCATTGAGGCGGCAAAATCCAAACCGTTCGGTTTTATGCCTTTTTATCCGGGGCCGGGTCTCGGGGGTCATTGCATTCCCGTCGACCCGTATTATTTGACTTGGAAGGCGCGCATGAAGGGATGCGAACCGCGCTTGATAGAACTCGCCGGTCACATCAACAGTCAGATGCCGGCCTTTGTTATCCGGGGCATCTCGGATGCTCTCAATGGGAAACGTAAATGTCTCAACGGCGCCAACATCCTTGCGTTGGGAGTCGCCTATAAACGCGACACCAATGATGTTCGAGAGTCGCCCGCGCTGCAGATTTTAATGGGGCTGGATGAGAAGGGCGCGTCGATCCATTTCACCGATCCTTATATTCCGATGGTTCAAATTAACGACGAGAGCCTCAAGTCAGTCGAACTGACCCCGAGTGTGCTGCAGTCGATGGATTTAGTCGCGATTCTGACGGACCATTCCGCGTTCGACTATGCCATGGTCGCCGAGTTCAGCCCATTGATTTTCGATACGCGCAATGCGCTCAAAGACACCAGCCGTGGCAACATAGCTCTTTTGTAGCGTCTCGTCGAATTCCAATTGTTGTTTAACGTAAGCGGAGTTTCCCTAGCGCGGTAACGCCGTAAAGGTGTGATCAGATGCCTTGGGCCTCAGCGAACCTGTGATCGAAGATCTGACGCGCGACGCATTGAAACTTCTTTCCTTCGAGCTCGATGACCTATACGCTATACTGGGATGTCAGCTGGTGGCAGCGGCGCCTCCGACGCGAGTCGCACATATGCTCGTCTGGCTCGTCGATCTGCGCAAAACCGAATCGCCGGCCGATGAATGGATAAGCCGAGGCGAAAAAATCCGGAATGATTTGCAGTGCGACGGCATCAGTTTTGTCGATTCGATAAAAGAGGGCCTGCGCAAAAGTTTGTGTACAAAGGATATTTTAGATTTAACCGGTGACATCGACGAATCAAAGATGCAGATCCTGATCATGCTTGTGAGCGCCATATTGAAAATCCCGCCGCAATTGAGTCGATTTCGGCAACGCTAGTGGCTATGTTTTGTAACTCGATGCTGCCAGAGGTCTGTCTGTAGTTTTCTTACATTTCTGCGCCGTTATGTCGGGGAATACCAGTCACTTGACTCGCTAAACTAACGGTTCAAACGGTTAGCCCACAAAAGTATCGCTATGATAATGATTTCCACTGCGCGTGAAAACAGGAATTTCGTGGCACAGTCCTTGCGTTTTTAGGCGATATGAATTATCAATGCCAACACTGCGGCCAATTCATAATGGGCAAAGCGTACCGAGTCACGAGCGAAGAATCTGGCGTTAGACTACTCGATATGACTGTTTGCTATTACTGCTTTGTCGATGCGCAAAGACTTGGGCTTCATACAGAAGAGATCTCCGCGCGAGATTCACCCGCCGCGGCGCGCTATCAACAAAGCTTTACTTAGGGTTTACCACGGCGGGCGCACATAGGCCGACCGTTTGCAGCGCCTATTTAGTGCCAAGAACGGTTCGGGCGCAAAGTGATAAACAGCACAGAAAGCCATCAAGGTCTTTGCGAATCCAGACCTGTCATAGAGCGGTTGCCGTTTCCTGCGGCGCTGTGGAGTCCAGACCGTCAGTCGTGCGTATTCAACAATTACGTTAGCCGGCTTCTGGGCTTCTCCGAGAACGATTTTTTGCAAGAGTCGTCTCTCTGGATTGAGCGCATCCATCCAAAAGACCGCGACAGTTTCATATCTGCTTGGCGGCAAATTCAGAGCGGCGAGAACAATAGCGCCTCGTGTTATTATCGCTTTCTGCCGGGAGGCCGGTCTGAGCAAATCCGTGTGCGCGAGGATCTGTTTTCCTATCCACTCCGTAAAAATAAACCGGCGGCAGTTTGGAGTCTCTATGCCCAGCAGGAAGACTCCGACAAAGAAATATTGGAAAGCCCGTCTATCCGGGACTTCCTAAACGGATTCAATCATGAGCTTGGCAATGGGTTACAGGCAATAAAAGGCGAGATTGATCTACTGCTTCTCGCTGGTTCCTTGCCCCCTCAGAGTGCCAGAGCTGTTGACCGAGGGATTCAACGCATCGCGGAATTGACCGATGAGGTCAATGAGTACCTGTCGTCGACTACCGCCGAGCCATGGCGCGAGAATCCGGCTAGGACGATCTGTGAGGTAATTCAATTGAGTTCGCAGCGGCTTAAGGACCGTGGCATCCGTATCGCGGTCGAGTTTAAAGACCCGTTGCCCGAGGTGCCGATCGGCTCGGCTTTTTGCAATGCCTTCAAGCGTGTGATCGATTTCTCTTGTGCGCTCCTGCCGAAAGGCGGAGATTTGAAGATCAAGGCTGGCGTAAACCGCATCGGCGCGGCGTTTGATATCGAGCTTCAAGTCATCAATGTGTCACCCTCTTGCCTCGATGTAGAGGAAAAGGAAGTCTTCCGGCCTTATTTAAAGGTCAATGATTATCGAGTTGGATTAACCATGGTTCTCGCTCGGCAAATCCTGCGGCGCCATTTCGGTAAAATTATTTTTCAAAAAGAACAACGCAACCGGGGCGTGTTTTCGATTTCGATTAAGGTACCCTCAGACAAATCTATTTAATACTGGGAATTTATTAGTTCGATGTCATCGAATTTCGAAAACACCGTTTTGGCTCTGCGGGACCACCGTGAGGGATCAGCACGTCGCACCAACGAGACCGACGTTCACTTCAAAAGCGCGCAAAACAGAGCAGACTTGTCGACTGCCGATGTGCTGATCATCGACGATGACCCGGTCGTCCGTGAGCAACTGGAGCGGCTCTATGTGCAAAGCGGTTATGCAGTGTCTGCTTTTTCCTCAGCGGAAGCGGGACTTCGGCGCCTCGACGACGGTGATGTAGATTTTGTGATTACGGATATTAAACTGCCTGGAATGGACGGTGTGCAGTTTATATCCCAAATCCACGAGAAATACCCCGATCTGCCGGTGATCGCGATTACCGGATATGCCGACATCCGAACCGCCGTTGACGTGCTGAAACTCGGCGCGTGCGATTTCGTGATGAAGCCATTTGATTTGGCAGCCGTTTTGGAATCGACTCGAGCGGCATTGGAGAGCAGCAAGAGTTCAATGGAAATTCGCCACCTGAGACGCTGGCTCAGGGAGCGATTTCACTTCAGTGAGATGCTCAGCCAAACGGCGCAGATGCATCGGGTCTTCGAACTGATTCGTGTCGCCGCGCCGACCGACATGACCGTACTGATTCAGGGAGAAACGGGAACCGGAAAAGAACTGGTCGCGCACGCCATTCACTATCATAGTGACCGTCGTACCGGACCTTTCGTGGCGATTAATTGCGCCGGTTTTCCGGAGCGTCTTCTGGAAAACGAGCTGTTCGGCTGCAATAACGCCGCAACGCTCGGGACCGCCGATGCCAGACCCGGAAAGATCGTCATGGCCGACGGCGGCACATTGTTTCTGAATGAAATCGAAAGTATGCCACTGGCCATTCAGGGTAAGATGCTCCGCGTGCTTGAGGACCGCAAGGTCCGCGCTCTTGGCGCCAGCGAAAACGTGCACGTTGATTTACGCGTGATCGCCGCGAGCAACGTGTCGTTAAAAGACATGGTGACAGAAGGAACGTTGCGTTCGGATTTCTATCATCGCTTAAACGTAGTGCCCATCCATCTTATTCCCCTACGTGAGCGTTCAGTCGACATACCTCTCTTGGTGCGGAATTTTTTGCAACAACATCCAGTTGCCAAGAGCAAGCGAATCGTTAACGTTTCAGATAAAGTTTTAATGCGTCTTAGCGAATACTCCTGGCCCGGTAATATTCGCGAACTGCAGAATCGCCTCGAGTGCGCGATCCTGCTATCGACCGGCCGGATTATAGAGGAAGTCAAATTGCCGGACGTGACGCCAGCGCCGAACCAGGACAAAAATCCCATCGCGGGCTCTGCTTCGCTTCGACAGTGGCTGAAGCAAATGGAAAAGAATTATCTTGCCCGTAAGCTCGAGGATCTTGGCGGAAACGTCGGCCTCACCGCCAAGACCTGCCGGATAGGCGTGAGAACGCTTTCCCGAAAAATGAGAAGTTATGGGTTGGATAAAAAACTCTACAAAGAAAAAGACTTCATTGCCAAACAATCGGCGCCGAGCAGCGGCCAGCCCGCTAGGATACTCAAGCAGAGTCAACCATAACCGGATAACGCGAGTCGTACAGCGACTTGTCAAACGCCGGACTTCTCACTTAAGCCCGACAGCTTCAGCCGTTCAAATCACGCATGGATAGATCCGGCAAGTGCAGGAACCGAATTTGCTTCTTTTATATCGACATGAGATGGTCGTGACACTGATTTGGTGCCCGACCGAAACCAAGGTGTTCGGTTTAAAGTCGATCCGGCGAACCGTTATCGGTGGCATGGTGTAATTTAGCCCAATCGTCCATCCGCGAAAATTTTATGTACGAGGATTACTTCGGGCTACGCGAGCCGCCGTTTAATGTCACGCCGGACTCGCGATTTTTCTTTACCAACTCCTGCTACGACGAAGCGTTTGCGACGCTTCGTTACGGGATCGCCGCCCGCAAGGGCTTCATTGTCGTTACAGGCGAACCCGGAACGGGAAAAACAACTCTGCTGAAAAGGTTGCTGGGCAACTTTGATCGGAACGTCCACACGGCTTGGATTTTCGATCCGCATCTCACTTTTAACGAGATTTTCCGGCTCACTCTGAGCGATCTAGGATTGCCACCGAGTCCAACACCGGATCGACTGGCGATGATCGGGCAGTTTTATGACTATTTGATCGAACAGCTCAGAGACGATCACATTGTCGCTTTATTGGTTGACGAAGCGCAGGATCTGCGTGACGATGTCCTTGAGGAGCTGAGACTGCTTTCGAATCTGGAGAGTGCAGGTGTAAAGCTGCTCCAAATCGTATTGCTTGGCCAACCTGAATTCGAATCCAAGCTCGAAAAACCGTCACTTCGTCAGCTCAAACAACGGATCGTTCTTCGCTCTCGACTCGTGCCTCTCGAGAGCCATGAAACTTCTTCCTACATTGATTCTAGACTCGCGGCCGTGGGCTATTCAGGGAAAGCTATCTTTGCGACCGCCGCCATCGAGCGGATTTCATACTATTCCCAAGGTATTCCTCGACTCATTAATGTGATTTGCGATAATGCGCTACTCATTGCATACGCAAAATCGCAAAAAGTGGTTAACGCGGAGATGATCGCTGAGGCCGCCGCCGACCTTCATCTTGAAGAGCATTATCCCAAATCGTTGCCATCTGTCTCGCTGATAGCGCCAAAATTAGAAATTCCGGCTGAAGAGATCGACTGCCGCCGAGAAATCATAAACGAAAGCCGCATGGCTCAAGATGGAGAGGCGGATTTTGAAAGCCGCACGCAGACAACTCCGCCTTTCCACGCCAACGAAACGCGATGGGCAGGACTGGCGGCCGTGTTTGCGACGCTCGTCCTCGTGCTAGGGGTCGTCGAGTTTTTCTCCTACCGGCAGAATTCAAATTATCTCTCGCTTGGGAGCGACAATATAGAAATAGAAAAAATCAAAGAGGCCGTCGTGCCGCTTCCGGAGCGAATCTTACGTGTTTTGACGACCGGTCCAAGCGATGAAGATACGGTTAAACTCACGGAGCGACAGGATCCGCCTGGGTTAGAGTCCGCGCGCCCCTATAGCGTCAAAAAATCTTTGACGCCGGCAAGTAAGCGTAGACTGGAAAGAATCGAGAACAAAGATAAAGATCTCGCCGGTCTGAAGCCAAAACGCATTGACCCCTCGGTGCCGCAGGAAACTGTCCAGCGGGCCTCTGTGAGGGATCAGAGCTCAAGCCGGGAGCCGGCATCGTCGCGGGCTCGTTTTGAAGTCATCGGAAATTCCTTTGTCCGGGAAAAGCCGGATGCGAAATCGGACGTTATCGCCACGCTGCGTCCCGGGACACGAATTCAACTGGTTGGAAGAAGCGGCGAGTATTTCAAGATACGTTCTATGGAGAGTGAAAGCGTCCGCGGTTACGTGCACAAAGAAGATGCTTTTTTTGATCGGCTCAATTAGTTTATCCGCGCCGCGCGAGAACGACGTTTCGCGAGGGTAAAAACCATGTACAACGAACACTTTGGATTTCCGGAGTCGCCTTTCAATGTCACGCCGGATCCGCGATTTTTCTTTACCAACGCCTGCTATGACGAAGCCTTTGCGACGCTTCGTTACGGCATCGCTGCCCGCAAGGGCTTCATCGTTGTCACGGGCGAACCGGGAACGGGAAAAACGACTCTGCTGAAAAGGCTGCTGGGCAACCTGGATCGCAACGTTCATACGGCTTGGATTTTCGATCCCCATCTCACTTTTAACGAGGTACTCCGACTCACGCTGAGCGATCTAGGATTGTCGCCGAATCCTACAGGCGAGCGGTTGGCCATGATCGGGCAGTTTTATGACTATTTGATCGCACAGCTCGAGAGGGGCGATATTGTTTCTTTGTTGATCGATGAAGCTCAGAATCTAGACGAAGAGATGCTCGAAGAACTCAGGCTTCTTTCCAATCTGGAGACCAATACGGAAAAGCTCATCCAAATTGTTTTGGTAGGTCAGCCCGAGCTTGAAGAAAAGCTCGATCGAGCCGGTCTACTTCAGCTTAAACAAAGAGTAGCTGTTCGTTGCAGGATGAAGCCCCTACAAGAGAATGAGGTAAGCTCATACGTCGATTCCAGACTCAAAACTGTCCAATGCGAAAGACAAGACTTGTTCGATGCAGAATCGATCGTGCGCCTTGCGCATTATTCGAAAGGCATCCCGCGACTCATCAACGTAATCTGCGATAATGCGTTATTGATCGCCTACGCCAAGGCTAAAAGCTCCGTGACGACGGCAGACATAGAGGAGGCGGCCCACGAGTTGAAGCTCGTCGACCACTCCGAGAAGACACCCCACGCCTCTCCGCCTCAAAAAGAAAATACGGCGCGAGACGAGGCCATCCCTCGATCGTGGGAATCGAGCAGTCCATTAACAAGCGCGCATCGGAGCAGTAAAAAAGAGAAGCGTGAAAACGAACGAAAAAACGGCCGGTCATCACAGCCGGAATTCGAGCCATTCTTCGTAGATATCGGCTGGCATAAGCCGCGGCACGCGCATCGCAGCGGCGTTCGTACTTTGGTGATCCTCTGCCTGATTGCTGCTGTGGCACTGTTTATCGGTATGGAGAACCAACCCAATCTCGTCCCGCTCGTGCGCGCATATTTAGCAAAGTTGCCCGACTTTGGGCGACAGCATGAGGGTGCGCAGCCCGCGGCGCCGTTGGCGGCAAACAAGCTGGAAAACGATCACGACACGGTATCCCACGTCACACCCCCGCCTGACAGCTCGGCGCCTGCGCCAAATAACACAAATGACGAAATCGTGCCGGCGCCGGAAACAGCCGAGCGCGCACAAACCGAGGCTCCTGATCCATCGGTAAATGCCCCGGCAAAAAGCTCCCCGGAGATACCTAATAACAAGCGCATGGTGATCAAGCGCCGCCCGCCAGCGCCAAACGGCGAAGCGTTGACGGAAAGAAAATTGCAGATCGAGATCTACAAGGCGATTCGCGACCGCGCCATCGACGGTGTGCAGGTGTCCTACGTCGATGACGGCACCGTTTACCTCGAAGGCCGGGTGGCGACGCCACGACAGAAACTCGCCGCGGTGCGGGCGACTCTGGGCGTGCCGGGCGTCAAAGGTGTACGCGATCGGATCGTGATCGATTACTAAGCGTCGCGGCTTGGTTTATGGAGTGACCCGCAGAAGAAACACGTTTGCATTCTCCCCCCGCCAGTTCTAACACCCACCTAAAGGGCACGTAAGAAAACTCGCCCACCAAATCTCAATTTCAGCCTAGTTCGGCGGCACAAAGCCGCTTTGTTAGTACGCGCTGGCTAGCCAGTCGATCGTGCTGTGGCGGAGCTTTATCCGTTTAGGGGATCAGTGAGTGATCGGCAGGTAGATGGTGAAGGTTGTGCCTTCGCCGTGGCGGCTTTTCACCTCGATGCTGCCGCCGTGGTTGTTGACGATGCGCTCGCAGATCGGCAGTCCCAAACCCAAGCCTCGGCGCTTTTTCGCGGTATAAAACGGTTGAAAGATTTTCGGCAGAAAATCTTTTTCGATACCGATACCGCTGTCGGCGACACTCACCACCAGGGCCGGAGGTGTGTGATCGTGGGTAGCTATTTGCGCCGCTACGGTCAGCTTGCCGCCGTTGGGCATGGCATCGATGGCATTCAGAAAAAGATTGACCAGCACTTGCGCGAGCTGTTGTGAGTCCGCGTGAATCCGCGGCAGCGACGGATCGATGGTTGTGACAGCCTCGATCTTCTGTTTATAGAGATGATTCTCGACCATCTTCAACGTCCGATCGATGACATTTACAATATTGGTCGGCGCCATTTCGGCGTTCTTCGGCCGGGAGTATTCCATGAGATCCTGAACGATTTTTTTACAGCGCTTGGCCTCCTCGTCGATGATCTGCAGAGAGTGGAAGTCAGGGTCGCTCGGCCGCTTGCTGCTCAGAAGGTCTTCGATAAAGCCGATGATGATGCCGAGCGGGTTGTTGAATTCGTGGGCCATGGAGGCGGTCACCTCGCCCAGAGAGATCAGTCTTCCCGACGCGATCAATTGCTGTTCCAACTCCTTCGCGTGATCGCGTAACTTCTGCTCGCTTTGGCGCAACGCTTGCTCGAGGTGCTTGTGTTCGCTGATGTCGACCGTCGCGCCAACCATGCGCACAGGCTGATCGCCGGCCCGGATCACCGTCGCATCGGTAAAGATCCACACGATATTTCCATCGGGCCGAAGAATGCGGAACTCGATTTCGTAGGGTTCGCCGGTGTCGAGCGAGCGAGCAATTTTTTCCGAAACCCGTCGGCTGTCCTCGGGATGAATCAAGGCGCTGAAGCCTTCGAGAGTGGCATCGAAGGCTTCCGGCTTCACCCCATGAATGCCATACAAGGACTCGCTCCAAGAAATGCGGTTGCGCACGATGTCCCAGTCCCACACGCCGACTTTTCCCGCCCGCGTGGCGAGGCGAAAGCGTTCTTCGCTGGCGTGGAGCGCCATTTCCGCTTGCTTGCGCCGGGTGATATCCCGCGCCACGATGGCCAAGCAAAACGGTCCGCCGTCGCTCGGATAGCGAATCAAAAACATGACTTGATAGATCGGTACTGGCAGCCCGGTCTTGATGTGCTTAAATGCGACCTCGCCCTCCCAGTGTCCTGACTTGAGCACCGTCGGGAGCACGTCGGATTCGAAATAGCGCTCCATGTCGGGCGGGAGATAATCGGCCATGACGGCCTGGCGCGCGGCCGCTTCGCTGTCGAGACCGACGATGTCCCGGCCCGCCGGATTGACATAGAGAACCCTGCCGTCGAGGGCTGCCATGCCGATGAAGTCGGTGCAGTTTTCCACCAGGGAAACGAACTTCTGCCGATCCAATTCGCTTTCGCGCTGCGCTTCCTCGGCGCGAATGCGTTCGATGGCATCGACCGCATGGCCCGCGTACAGGTCGAGCATGCGCAACTCGTGTTCCTCGGGCCGGTGCGGCTCACGGCAATGCGTCGACAGCACGCCAAGAATATCGCCGTGCCGGCTGACGAGCGGCACGGAAAGCACGGCGCGATAACCCGCTCGAGCCGCCGTGGCGCGATACGGCCTGAATAATTCATCGCGCTCGACGTCTTCAATAATGACCCGTTCCCGGGTTGCGAGCGCGCGACCGTAAGCCGTCCCGTCCCCCGCCGCGACCGGCTCGAAATCGTCGAGAAACTCCCCGGTGAAACCGCGCTGAGCGACGATTTCCAGAGTATCGCGCAGGGGTTGAAACATTTGGATGTTACCCATGTCCGCGCCGATCAGCTCGATCGACGCATCGAGAATCTGCACGAGCGCGGCGTGCAGGCTCGTTGGCTGGAGCAGTTGCCCGCTCAGGCGATAGAGTTGGCTGATGGTTGTCACTTCGCGAGACAGCTCTGTTTCGCGTTTTTTCAGTATTTCAAACACCGCGGCTGCTTCGATCCGGCTGCGCGCTTGTTCGCGCGTGCGCGCCGCCGCGATAGCACCTGCGACGGCGTTGGCGAAGAGCTCGAAGAATTCTTCGTATTTGGAATCCAGGCAAAGGCGGGGGCTGGCGCCGATCACCATGAAACCCGTTAGTTGCGTCGAGCCGACTTCGCGAAGTGGCAGCATGACCACGGCGTTGGCTGGCTCCGGCCAAATGCCACCGGGCAAAGTCGCCGCCCTGTCGAGCCGAAATAGCTTTTCTGTTTTTCCCTCGAGAACGCGCGCCAACGGCCAAGGGCATTCTGATTCACCCACCAGATCGATGAAAAGAGGCGCATGGGCTTCGTCATTAGCTAGCCCGACCCGCCGCGCGAGCCGCGCTTGCTTCTCGCTCGGATCGCTTAGATAAATTAGCGCGAAGGAAATATCGCGCGGATTCTCTTCGATCACCTGCGCCGCCAACTGGTATGCCTGATCCACCGTGCGCGCGTCGGCGCCGACGCGCGTGAGGCGGCTCAAAGCGCCCAGGCGGCGTTCGTTCAAAATTCGCTCCGTGTCCTCCGTCGCCACGCAGAATACCCCGCCCTCAGCACCATCGTCAGCAATCGGGCTGTATGAGAATGTGAAATAAGCTTCTTCGGCAAAGCCGTGCCGCTCGACCATCAAAGCGACTTGATCACGCCGGCCGGCTTTCCCTTCGTTAAAAAAAACATCGCTTGGCGGCCCAACCACGTCCCCGGCGCTACCCCAAACTTTGTCAGCCGGCTCACCTAAGGCGTCTGGGTGGCGCTTGCCGAACAGCGGGATCGCCGCATCATTGTAAAAATTGATGCGCGCTTTGCCCCACCAGACAAAGCTCGGGTTGGGCGCATCGAGCATGATACGCAAAGCCAAGCGCAGGCTCTGCGGCCAAAAGTCGATCCGACCAGGCGGTCTTTCCGACCAATCCGTTGACCGGATCAATGCGCCCATCTGGCCGCCGCCGGTGAGCGCGTTCGCTGCGGCTGGGGGCGAATTCTCAGAGAATGAATTCTCTAGATCCGACATGCTTAGAATTTGCCTCCAGCGCCGTGGATTGGCAGCGCAGCAGGCGTCGGGGTTGATTCATCCAGGATCGATCATCGCGGCCTTCCGCTCTAGGGGCAAATGAACCGTGACTTGGGTTCCTTCGCCCGGTTGACTTGCGGCTTCGATGCGCCCGCCGTGATTTTTCACGATGCGCTCGCAGACGGAAAGCCCCAGGCCCAAGCCCGTGCGCTTTTTCGCCGTAAAAAAAGGTTCAAAAATCTTGGGCAAATCATGCGGCTCGATGCCGCTCCCCGTGTCTTTGACTTCTATGACGCCTGTCGCTGCGCCGTCAATGGGCGATTCGATTTTAGTGTTGACCCAGAGGTTACCGCCATTCGGCATCGCGGCAATGGCGTTGAGATAGAGATTGACTAGGACCTGTTCCAATTGTTTTGCATCGATGTAAATCTGCGGGAATTCGACATCAAATCCCGTGTGCAAGTCGATCTTTTGCTTGTACAAATGGTTGGCGACGAGGGCGAGTGATTTTTCCACCGTCTCACGAATATTTGTCCAAGCCGGTTCCGGGCCGGTCGGGCGGGTGAACTGAAGCAACTCCTGAATGATTTTTTGGCAGCGCCGGGTCTCTTCCTCGATAATCAACAACGCTCTGTGATTGTGATCGCCCGGCGGCACTTCGCTGCGCACTTCTTCGGCGAATCCTAAAATAATCCCGAGTGGATTGTTAAACTCGTGCGCCATAGACGCGGTGATTTCACCCACGGAAACGAGACGGCCCGAGGCGATCAGTTGGCGTTCCAGCTCTTCGGCCTGGCGGCGAAATTTATCTTCGCTTCGGCGCAAGGCCTCTTCGGCGTGAGCCCTCTGCTCGATCTCTTTCTGCGCCGCCTGGTAGACGTGCGCATTATCGATCGCGATAGCGGCCTGGGCAGCGATACCTGCGACGATGCGCTCCGAACGCTCGGTAAAAACATCGATGTCGGGGTGTCCGAAAAAGAGCCCGCCGATGACTTTACCCGAGCGCGACACTACTGGCGCGGCAAGATAACTGCGCACTAGCAGGTGGCCTTCCGGCATGCCTTTGTGGGGCCAGTTATGGCCGTAGCGCGGGTCCTGGGTAATATCGGCGACGCGAACCAATCCTTCGCCTCTAAACGTCGGCGCGAAGACCGCTGTATTGCGCGGCGGACCGAATTTTTCAAAAGCCTCGCGCGGCGCGCCTGAAAGCCCATAGAGAAGATATGACTCGCCCTTTTCGCCGATCGCGTTGTAGAAAAATGCGCCGAACGCCGCGCCGCAAAGCTCCGTCGCCGCATCGGTGACGACCTGGACGACCCTTTCGAGGTTGAGCTCCGCCGCTACCGTGCGGCCGACTCGGTTCAGCGTGGCGAGCGTGTAGGCTTCCGCTTGCACCGCCGCCTCGGTTTTTCTTCGTTCGGATACATCTCTAAACACCATCACCGCGCCGAGGACGTTGCCGTTGGCGTCTCGGATCGGCGCGGCGCTGTCGTCGATGGGACGCCTGCTGCCATCTCTTGCGACGAGAATCGTGTGGTTGGCCAAGCCGACGATTGTTCCTCCGCGCAACACCCGGGCCGCAGGATTTTCGGCGGGTATGTTCGTTTGCTCGTTGACGATAGGAAACACGGTCTTTAGATCTTGTCCGAGCGCAGCTTCCTCGGTCCAGCCCGTCAATGATTGTGCAATCCGGTTTAGCGATTTCACCCGTCCATCGGTGTCGGTGGTCAGCACTGCATCGCCGATGCTCGAAATGGTCGTGCGGAAGAGCTCGCGCTGCTCGTGAATAACGGCTTCAGTCCTTTTGCGTTCTCTCAAGTGGCGCCCCAACAGGTAAATGAAGGCGGCAACCATAAGCATGGCCACCGCATCGCCAATCAGGCTGCTCGAGAGCGCGACATTATAATTACGCGCCGAGCGCTGCACGCTGGCGTCACGGATCTCGCTTTCGATTCTCACCATCTCGGCCACGTGTTGGCGGAGATCGTCCATCTCGACTTTGCCGCGATTGAGTAAGATCGCTTGGCGAGCGGCGTCGAGGCCTTCGCTGGCGCGCGCCTCGACCCTCTGTTGCAATTGTTGAATTCTGGTTTCGAGGCGGCGCTTGAGCTCTGGAATGCGCGTCCGCTGAACGGGATTGTTCGCGGTGGCGTGTTCGAGAAATTTGATTTGGCCGTCGATATTCGCGAGGGCTTTTCGATAAGGCTCCAGGTATTCCGGTTCTCCTGTAATCAAGTAGCCGCGCTGTCCGGATTCGGCTTCGGTGACCAGCGCAATAGTATTCTCGAGCGCCACGATGATGCTGCGATTGCGCGAAGCGGCCAAACTGCCCTGGCGCATTTGTTCGATGTTTTCGTAGCCGAGCCACGCGTTTGTGACGAGCAGCCCGACGATCGAGGCGAGCACTGCCACCAAAATTTGATTGGGGATTTGTTTCATCGTCGTGTTAACCGTAGGGAGTCAAAAACGACGTCTGTTTTTCCAGCAGGTGAGATCAGACCAGCAACGCACGGCTTTTGTCTAATGGGTCAGCTCGCGCAGGACGCGCTTAAACTCGACGATGTCCAACGGTTTTGTGAGGTAGGCCGCCGCGCCTTTCTGCATGGACTCAGCGCGGCTGTCCGTCGTGGGGTAAGCGGTGATCATGACGACCCGGATCGCCGGCACCCGGGCTTTAATCATGCCCAGCAAAGTCACACCGTCGATCGGAAACATCTTGATATCGAGAATCGCCGCGCGAAACTGATGGTTCGCAATCAAATCGAGAGCCTGATGGCTGTCATGGGCCGTGCGGACCGCGTAACCTTCTTTGCTGAGAATGCGATCGAGCAGCACCAAGAGATTTTCTTCGTCATCGACGATCAATATTGAATTTGCGTTATTCGCTTCGCTCATAGGTCAATTCTCGATCGGATACCAATTGAGGCAGGCGGTGACTTTGCTTGAAAATATGCTCTGGTAATTTTTTCGGGATGCGATAAGCAAGAACGCGCCGATATCGCCGTCAATTTTTTATCATCGCAGCCGTGCGCCAAGCAAGCAATAAGCGGCGCAACACCGCACATTTGCTCGCGCAACTTTCCGGGGCGACGCCGGGCGAAGCCGTCTCGTGGGGCAAGGTCGATCCTGATCGATTGCCGGATGCGGTTGTTTGTTATGTGGATTCCACGGTGGCGCTTCCGATCATTACAGCTTATGCTTTAGCCACGCACGACGCGCGCGAACCGAGGCGACTCTATGATCGCCGGCAGGAGTTCATGGACTTGCTGCTTTCCGAATACAAGGAATCAAAACGCCGTTGAGTTAGCGTTGAGCGGAGGCGCATTAAGCACGCCATAAATTCTTAAGACATAGAGGCAATCAGCGAACATGGGTCTAACACCGGCCATCAGCCAGAAACCAAAGTATTACGATTGCGATAAA
>Ga0207701_10001745_pt1 | contig 22703 bp, 19 predicted proteins | sample KBSSwiSSwithPhiX_FD_184294 | JGI IMG/M metagenome (GOLD analysis project Ga0207701, IMG submission 184294) | Switchgrass rhizosphere bulk soil microbial communities from Kellogg Biological Station, Michigan, USA, with PhiX - S5 (SPAdes) (version 2) | ecosystem: Environmental > Terrestrial >... | reverse complement strand
TGCAGCGCCTGGGATCGACCGAGTACACGGCGGTTCGAGCGAGCACATTGATGGTCCACGAAATGCCACAACCGTACGAAAGTACGAGTCCGTCGGTTCGACCCGATGAAACATCAATCCTCAGACGCGGGAGTGATGCGCGATTGCAGCGCTCCATTCCGCGAGCCAACGCACTCGTTGTGCGCGGCCGCCATAGTTCCGCCTCTCGGTTGTTGTCGCGGGCAACGCGTGTGTTGGCGGGAAGAGGCTTGCTCAGGGCGGCGGCCGCAACCGCTGCGCATCACGGCTTTCTCTCACTCGATCGAGGCCTGCTGACCGAAGCGGCCACGGCGTTCCAGCGAGCACGGCAGTCGGCGCCGGCGGATCACGTGGCCGTGCACGCGACGATCGGGCTCGGACTCGTATTGATCGAGCAGGGTCAACTCGCCGAGGCCGAGGCGATGCTTCGATCCAGCCTCGTGCCCAGCGCTCCAGACGAGCGGCGCCTACGGCTGCAGACTGCGTGCGCACTGGCGAGATGCCTCTATTGGGCGAATCGCCTCGACGAAGCCAGACTGCTACTGGACGACGCACCGATCATCGATGGCGTACCCGAAGCGGTGCGTTTGATGGCGATGCGTGCACGAATCGAGCTGGCCGAAGGTCTGATTGCCCCTGCGGTCAGAAGTGCGCGAGCAGCAGTCAAGCTTGCGACTGCGTTGCGCGACCCTCGCACGCTCGCGGCCGCGTCGCGGTCACTTGCGGCAGCTCTCGCCTCGGCCGGTGACGAGTGCGCCGCGACGATGCAGATTGAACAGGGGCTGATCGCTGCCGCTACCGCACATCTTCCGCTCGTGGCCGCGCGCCTGCGACTCACGCTTGCCGAGATACGGGGCAGGTCCTGTCAACACGCCGCCCGCAGGATCGTTGCGCGAATGATGACGCCACGGCATTCACCACTGCTGCAGGCCTTCGCCCGCGCGGTATTGAGCAGGATCGAAGGAAGCGAGCTGGATTCGCGCACGAAGTCGTTCATAACATCGAGCGGAGCTGTGCGGCTGGCACGCGCGCCCCTTGCGACGCTGAATAACCCAGTGACCGATCTCGAATCCTTCCTTGATGTCGGCCACTCGGCACCCGATGATCGCGCCGCAATTGAGCGTATCGGCCAGTTACTCCAATCGAAGCTTCGCGCCGCGACGGTACTCATCGCGGCGACCGCTCTCGAGCGTCGCGTGTTGTCGGTCTCAGGACGGCCGTGGCAAGGGGACCCGCACGTGGCGTGGCGCGCCGCCGGAGGAGCGGTAGGCATTCCGGTCGAGGCGTCATTGGAACCATGCCAGGCGGCCGAGCCAATTCGTTATTCGGGGGAAGTGATCGGCGCGGTAGGGATCCGCTGGACAGCAGGCGTCGACATAGATCCAGGGCGCGCGTCGTCAATGGTTCGGATCGCCTCGCTTGCACTTGCGGCTCATGTCCGCTGCGTGGTCGACCAGTCGATCATGCCGGCCGCAAAGTCGTCGAGCGACGATCTCCTCGGCGAGAGCCTGCCCGCCTGCGGCCTCCGAGACGCGATCGCGCGCGCCGCACGCGCGCCGTTTCCCGTGCTGATTCAGGGAGAGAGTGGAAGCGGCAAAGAGCTCGTGGCTCGCACCGTTCACCGAATGGGGCCTCGCCGCGACCGCCGCTTCTGCGCCTTGAATTGTGCCGCGCTGACCGACGAACTGATCGAAGCAGAACTCTTCGGTCACGCGAGAGGCGCGTTCACCGGCGCCGTCGGAGAGCGGGCGGGACTGTTTGAGGAAGCTGACGGCGGCACCTTGTTCCTCGACGAGATTGGCGAGCTGTCTGCGCGCGCGCAAGCCAAGCTGCTGCGCGTGCTGCAGGATGGGGAAGTGCGGCGAGTGGGGGAGAACCTGTCGCGCCGCGTCGATGTTCGCATCATTGCCGCAACGAATCGCCGGCTCGATCAGGAGGCGACGGCTGGGCGATTTCGCCTCGACCTGCGGTTTCGGCTCGATGTGATTCGTATTGAGGTTCCGCCGCTTCGCGATCGTGCCAGCGACGTCCCCTTACTCGTTTCCCGCTTCTGGAACGAAGCGGCCGGTCGGGTCGGATCGCGTGCGACTCTCGGACCAGAAGCGGTCGCGATGCTGGCAAAATACGAGTGGCCGGGTAACGTCCGCGAGTTACAAAACGTGATTGCGTGGATCGCGGTGCAGTCGCCGCGCCGAGGTCGCATTGGTGCGGCGGCGCTGCCAGCTCACATTGCCGGCGCCTGTCCAACGTCCGCAGATCAGACGACCTTTGAAACGGCAAGGCAGGAGTTCGAACGGCGTTTTGTGAAGGCTGCGCTGGCGAAAGCCGATGGCCAACGCAGCAGGGCGGCCGAGGCGCTGGGCATCACACGCCAGGGATTGGCGAAGATGATGCGGCGCTTGGGATTGCAATAGAGCGATATAGTGTAGCGCCGGGGCCTTGAAGCACTCCGGCCTGCTCGGATATGACGCGATATTTGATCCGCCGTCTTTTACTCACAATCCCCGTCATCCTCGGCGTCGCGACGCTCGTCTTCGCGTTGATTCATCTCGTTCCCGGCGATCCTGCTCAAGCAATGCTTGGCGAGACCGCGCCGCAGGCCGACGTATTGAAACTCCGGCATGCCCTTGGCCTGGATCAACCGCTGCTGACGCAGTACCGAACGTTCATGACCGGATTATTGCGCGGCGATCTCGGCACGTCGTTCCGCTACAACGTCCCGGTTACGACGCAAATTCGAGAGAAGCTGCCCAACACTGCCACCCTCGCGCTTGCTGCCATGTGCTTCGCGATCCTGTTCGCAATTCCCCTCGGCATTCTTGCAGCGGTTTTTCGCGGAACGCTCGTCGACCACGCCGCGATGACGCTCGCGCTCGTCGGCATTTCGATGCCGAATTTCTGGCTCGGGCCGCTACTTGCCATCGTGTTCGCCGTCCGGCTGGGATGGCTTCCTGTGTCGGGGACCGGCGGGCTGTCGCATCTCATCCTGCCGGCGGTCACACTCGGCGCGGCACTGTCAGCAATCCTCGCGCGCATGACCCGCGCGAGCCTGCTCGAGGAGTTGCGTGAGCTTTACGTGCTTGCCGCACGTGCTCGCGGCCTCTCAGGCATGCGCGCGGTCGTGAAGCACGCATTCCGCAATAGCCTGATCCCAATCGTCACCATTATTGGCCTGCAGTTCGGCGCCGTCTTGACCGGAACCATCATCACCGAAACGATCTTTGCGTGGCCGGGACTCGGGCGCCTGCTTATTCAGGCAATCAGCTTTCGCGATTACCCCCTGGTTCAGGGTTGCATTCTCTTCATTTCGATCACATATGTGGCAATGAATCTGTTGACCGATCTCACCTACGGATTCCTCGATCCGCGAATCAGGTTCGACTGACATGATTCGCACCGGCACCCTGATTGTCGTCTTTGCCATCGTCGCGGCGCTCGCTGGACCGTTCTTGTGGCCCGACGATCCATCAGCGCAGGAACTCGCGCGCCGACTGGAGGCGCCAAGCCTGGCGCATCCGTTAGGCCTTGACGAGCTTGGACGCGATATCCTCGCGCGTTTGTTGCAGGGCGCGCGCGTTTCTCTGCTGGTCGGGATCGCCGTCGTGTCGGTGTCGTCGACGGTAGGGATGCTGTTTGGATCGGTCGCCGGTTATTTCGGCGGTCGCATCGACGACGTGATCAGCCGCGTCATCGATATTTTGATGGCCTTTCCCGGGATCCTGCTCGCGATTGCGCTGGTGGCCGTGCTCGGCCCGAGCCTGGTCAATGTTGTCATTGCGCTCTCAATCATTGGCTGGGTTGGGTATGCCAGGCTCGTGCGCGGGCAGGCACTTCGCGCGCGTGAATTCGAATTCGTTCAGGCGGCCCGAGCGTCAGGCGCGAGCGCGGCGCGGATCGTTGTCCGTCATGTCCTGCCGACCGCGATCCCGGCGGTCGTGGTACAGGCAACGCTTGGAATGGCAGGCGCCATCATCGCCGAGGCCGCACTGAGTTTTCTCGGATTGGGCGTTCAACCACCAACACCAAGCTGGGGGACGATGTTGGATGCGGGGAGAGCGCACTTGTTCGATGCACCGCACCTGACGATCTTTCCCGGGCTCGCCATCGCGATGCTGGTGCTCGGTTTCAATTTCCTTGGGGATGGGCTCCGGGATCGCGTTGATCCGAAAATGGTACGGTGACCGGACGAATCTTGCGCAGCAGGGCGAGGGCGTCCTTGTTCAACGGATCTTTTTCCAGCGCCTTTTGCACCGTCGCGAACGCCGCCTCGGTTGATCCCGCCTGCAGGTGCGCCTGCGCGATTCGCACCAGCAACGAGACGTCGGCGCCGCTCGATTCGACCGCTCGTTGATACCACGCCACCGCCTGCGCTGAATCTCTCAACCGCAATGACAGATCCCCCAGCCTGATTTGGAATGCGGATCGGCGCCGTGAATCGGGATCGTCGCCTTCGAGCGCGCGATAGTCGAGCAGCGCTCGTCTCGCGATATCAGAGTGGCCGCGACGCTCAGCCGCATCGGCGAGGTAGTAGAACGCCTGCGGATCGACCGGACGCTTTTCGGTCGCCTCCTGCAGCACCGTCTCCGCCAGATCGACACTCCCCGACAGGATCAGGGCGCGGCCAAACAGGGCAAGCGCCTCGCTGCTGTCGTCGCTCCCGACCGCATCCTGCAACGCACCGAGGGCCTTGTTCAAATCGACGCGGTCGGCTCTCGGCTGCGCTTTCTCCAGCCACACGCGTCCGAGCGCGACGTAAGTGTACGGATGATCGGGATGTTGCTCTGCGGCGTGTCCGAGCGTGGTCACGGCGCGATCGAATTCACCGGCGCGGACGTAGGCAAGGCCGAGGGCGACCTGCCGGCGCGGGCTCGGGTCAAAGGTGAGGAGCGCCTCGAGCTGCTCGAGCCGGGCATCCGGTTTCCCTGTCCGTCCGTACAAATCCGCGAGTTCCTCGCGCGCATGGATCATCGCCGGCGCGAGGCGCACCGACGTCTGCAGCGCGCGCAACGCGCCGTCGCGATCCTGCGTGTCGCGGTAACAAAGCCCCAGAAGATAGTGGGCCTCGGCAAATCGCTCGTCGATGGTGATGGCTTTCTGGAGCGCGACGATGGCGCGTTCCGGCCGCCGCGCCGAGTAGTGCGACAGCGCGAGCTTGTAAAGAAGCCGCGGCGAACGGTCGTCGAGGTCGATGTATTTCTGGTATTCCTCCGCGGCGCGGTCGTAGCGGTGAAGGGAATAGTTCACGTCGCCAAGCAGCTCGCGTGGCCGGGGGGCGAGTGGGTCGATTTCCGCGGCACGACGGAGGTCACGCAGTGCGGCGTCCGAGGCCGGATCCATCTTCGCGGCCTGAGGACGGTCGTGAGGGGGAAGGTCGAGAAGCTGGCGGCGTCGATACGCCTGGCCTCGCTTCAAGTATCCAAGCATGGCGTCGCTCTTGAGTGCGATCGCCCCGCTGAAGAACTCAATGGCGCTGAACGTATCGTCCTTGGCGAGCGCGGCATCACCGCGATCGATGAGCTGCCTGAACACCCGCTCACGGCGCGCCGAGAGGTAGCCGTAGAGGGCGCCGCTACACACCGCAATGGCCAGAACGGCCAGAATCAGGCGCTTCACTCGACCTATATTACAAGTTTGGTGGCAGGAGGGGTCAGGCCCCGATCGGGGGTTTACATATCTTTCGCAGGTGGAACATTCCCGCCACACCCGGGTTCTAAGTATCCAAGGCAGGAGTCCCCGAGGAAAGCGGGGGTGCTAAAATGGCAGAAGGACTGACCGTGAAGCCAGTTCCATCCATTACCTGGACCGAAGTCGGCGGGCGCGAAGCGGCCTTGATTCAACGCTGTGCCGCCGCCGATGAGGATGCGTGCGCGGAACTGGTTGCCGAGCATCAGCGCATGGTGTATCAACTGTCTCTGAACCTGCTTGGCGATCACAACGAGGCGCTCGACCTCTCTCAGGAGGTGTTCCTTCGCGTCTTCCGCACCATCCACGGATTCCGCGGCCAGTCGGCCCTCCGCACCTGGATTTACCGCATCGTCGTCAATCAGGCCAGGAACCGCCAGCGGTGGTGGCGGCGGCGGCATCGTGCGCAGCAGGTCTCGCTCGACGAACACATCAGCGCGCACGGTGAATTGCCGGCGCCAGGCAATGGCGGATCGCCGGACCGGATTCTCGGACAGAAACAACTGGCCGAACGGATCCGCACGTCGCTCGATCGGCTGCCGTTCGACCAGCGCACCGCGATCGTCCTGCGGGAAATCGACGGCCTTAGTTACGAAGAGATCGGGTTCTCGCTTGGAATCGCCGTCGGCACGGTGAAATCGCGGCTCGCCCGCGCTCGCGAAGCCTTGCGCGCGCAGTTGAGGGACGCATGACGCTCATGACCTGCGCGGCGGTGCAGCGGCGTCTTCAAGCCTTCCACGATCGGGAGCTGCAGGTCGGAGACCAGATCGCCGTCGAGTCGCATCTCCACGATTGCCCGCCGTGCACGCGCGACCTGAATCAGATTCAGACCGTCGGCAACGTCCTGCGGCTCGCCGCCGCTCCGGCACCGTCCGACGACTGGACGGGCGTGCGTCCCGGCGTCATCAGCCGCATGAGGGCGGAGGCACACGAATCATGGACTGCACGTGTGCGGCGCGCGTTCGACGATCTTCACCTTGTCTGGATCGGTCTGGCTTCCACCGCCGCCACGTGCCTTTGCGCAGGCGCAGTGCTGTCGATGCTTCACTTTGCGTCACCGGAAAGACAGGATTCGCTTGCCGCGGTGATTGCGGTCATGGCGGCACCGTCCGGGTCTGACCTGAATCCTGCCAGACTCGACGGCCGCATCCAGGCACCCAGCGTTCCGGAAAACGGCCTGGTCTACGCGACGCTCGAGCGATCGGTGATGGACGGCGATCTCGTCGTGCCGCTCTCGGCGATTGTGACTCGCGAGGGGCGCGTCTCAGGACTGGAGCTGCTGAACAAGTGGCAGGACGGTCGAGAGGTCACCACGATTGTCGAGGCGCTCTCGCGCGGACGATTGGAACCCGCGCAGTTCGGTGGGTCGCCGGTGGCCGTCAACCTCGTGTGGCTGGTCGCGCACACAACGGTCAAGGGGAAAGCGCGGTCGTAAAATCCAATGATCAATGCTCAATGTTCAATGTTCAATGGGACAACGGCTCATTGGACATTGATCATTGAACATTGATCCCTACCTCTTAATCTCAGCCACTGCCGTGGCAATGTTATTCATCGCGTCCGTGGCGCGGATGATGACGCTGCGCGCGGCTTCGGTATCGTCGAGCGACACCTCGAATTCCTCGCGCCGGGAATCAGGGATCCCGTCCTTCGGATAGATGACGCGCCAGCGGCTGGCGTCGAGCGAATACTCGACGCGTTGCACCGACGATTGGTTGTCGGTGACGACAAAGTTGATGGTCGTCCGCGCGCCGGCACGGGCACTCGGCTGCACCTCGATACGAGGCGGCGTGTTATCAATGTCGAAGCTTACGCTTTCCAGCTCGCCAACCAGCGCCGTGCCAGGAGAATTCGAGGGTGTGTCCGAGGCCGCCACTTTGATGAAGTAAGTGCCATCGGGCACCGACGTCGTGTCCCACACGACGATGGGATCCGTGAGGCCGCGCTTCAGTGTTTTCCAGGCGGTCTCCCCCTCACGGCGATACGTCACGTCGTACTGAAGCCGATCATCGTTCTCGTCGTCGGCCTTCCAGACAAATGTCTGCAGTCCCTTCTGATACACCCGTCGACCAAGCGGCGGCGACGAGACCGATTGTGTGCTCGATGCCGACGACGGCTGTCCCTGAGGGCGGCCATCGGAGGTGTTGTCCTCGAACCCGGCGATTTCCAATTCCCCCGTCGAGAACGGACGTTGAAACACCGTTCCGGCGGGGTGGACGGTGATCGACGAAATCTCGGGTCGCAGGTTGCGCGGCAGATATGCGGTCGTCACCGAGGTGAGAACTGGCAGCTGGGCTCCGTTGGCCGCGAGAACGGCGCGCCATTGAAGGTAGCGTGCATTGGGACTGGCGATTTGTTCTCCCGCGGAATTCGAGTACGGCTTGGACCAGGCACTCCAGGTGTCGTCGGGCGTCGCAGTATTGCCGCTGCGAGTTGCGATCGTCACTTCACCGGCCGCTGCCGTCGCGCGCCAGCGAATCACTCCCCAGCTCGCAACCGTGCCGGCGTCACGCACATCAGAGTCGTACGTGCCGCGGCGAGCCGACGCGGGGGAGATGGCGAAGAGTTTTCCAGGATTGCTTCCGACCCCAACAATGCGACCAGACGACTCGCGCAGGAGCGCCGTCACCTGCCGCGCAGTGGTGCGAGCCAGAAGCGTGGCGCGCGCGGGATCTCCTGAAACACGGAAGATCTTGCCTTCCGTGCCTGTACCGATCAGAAGACTCCCCGATGGCTCGATGACGAGATCGTACGGCGAATCCTCGCCTGAATCCCACATCGCGTCCCACAGGCCATCTGGCCGGATGCGGTAGATCATCCCTCGTCCGCCTCGACGGGGGGCGCGAGGGACCGATGGCGATATCACGCTACCGACCGGCGCGTCGACGACCGACACCGCGGTGATCTCGGTCGATACGGACGGAACCGGCGCGCGCGCCGGCTCGGTCGAAGGTGGTTCCAGTGACTTTGGCGTGTCGCTGCCCTGAGGCCCATTGACCGCGACGGCGTAAATCGTGCCGTCCTCGGCCAGCCGAACCGCGTGGATTTCACGGAATGGTGAATCGATCAGCACAAACGCCTTGCCCGAACTGTCGATGCGAAATACACGGCCTGGAGACTCGGTGCCCGCGACGAGATCGCCGTTCTTGTCGAATGCCAGTGACACGACGTTGCCGGCGTTGGTTTTGTAGAAGCGCGAACCCTTGCCATCAGGGGTGATCTTGTAGATGACACCCTTGTCGCCCGTTGCGGCAAACACATTGCCGGATTTGTCGACGGCGAGCGCCCAGATGTATTTGTCCTCCGGATCGAAAAACGTCTTCGACGTGCCATCGGCGGCAACCTGGTAGATGCGGCCATCGGGCGACGTGCCGACCAACAGTCCACCATTCGGTGCCGCAGCCAGCGCGTGCACTTCGAGCTCGGATGCATCGAAGAACGTCGTCAACTTGCCGTCCTTGCCAAGTTTGACGACCTGACCCTCGTTCCCGCTGCCCGCCCAGAGCGTCCCGTCGGGGCCGGCAACGACCGTCCAGAGAAATGGTGCCGCTGTTTCGGCGAGCACCGATGCCGCCGGTCCAGGAAAGACACGGCCGTCGCTGTCGATCGAGAGGTTCTCGACATCGCCTTTGAGAAAGTCTGCCTGGGTCGACACCGTCCAGAAGGTCGGTGTTGCCGCTCGAAGACCTGCGACGATCGCAGCCGCGAGAAAAATGGAGACGACGACAGCGCGCACGCTGCGCGCAAAGAGAAGGAAGCGCGGCCGCGCAACGCGACCGCCAGTTTTCATCGGCATGGGTTGAGATGCTGACAACAGGAGACTAGCACAACGACTCAGCGCCCACCGGCTCCGGCCTCGACGTCAATCGAGAGCACGCGCGAGCCGCTGACCGCCGAATCCATCGTCAGTTCCCATTCGCCGACGGCGGCGCTGCGAAGCGGCGTGTAGCTGCCTCCGTTGCTATCGCTTTCGAGCACTGACAGCACCGAGGGGGGTAACGACGTCAAGGCCTCGCCATTCACGATTGCGCCAGGCTTGCCGTTGAGGAGACGGATGTAGATGCGGTTGTTGCGTCTGGTGTCGTTGAGGACGCGAATCATCTGCGCGACGCTCTGAGGCTGAAGCGACCGTCGCAGATCGCGCTGCTCCATGGCGTTGAGCTGGCGGCCATCGGTGACGAGCAGCGATACGGTTCCGGCGAGGTTTGCAGGAATCTCGATCGGCACCGTCGAAATCTTGTCTTCGCCACGATAGCTGCGCGTGAGGACCTTGAGCGGAACGGTTCGCCCGGCGCGCGGCCGCAGTTCGTCGAGCCAGACGCGCTCGATCGTCGACGTGCGTGATGTTTCACTGGCGTCGATCGAGATGTTGAGCGCATTCAGTGTGATTGGCTCGCGATCGTTGGAGAGAAGCATCGTGATCGGACCGGCGATGGCCGTCGATGCACCGAGCACGGCGTTGTCGCCGGTAAACACGTCGTCCAGCGTCAGATCCGAGTGTCCTTTGATTTGAGCGCGACTCTTGATGGTGAATGTCGCGGTGCCGAACTGACGCTCGTAGGAGGTCAACGTATTCGCGAGCGCGACGTAGGTGAGCAGCGGCGTAAACACCTGATCGCTGGCGACGTTGAACGTAAACGACCGCTTCGACGTAGTGCCCCCGTCGCGAGTCGATTGCAAGGTGACCGACATCGGAATGACCGCCGGACCTTTGCCCAGGGTGCCGGCAATCGCCGTCGCGCGATCCTGCTGCATCGTGCCGATGACTTCGCCCATGGATGAAATCTTGAACGACGACATCAGGCTCGGCAGCATCGTGTGGATATACGCGCGCGTCATCGGGAATTGCGATGGTCCGACATTGAAGAATGGATGGCCGAACGCGTAGATGCGATTGCCGTCGATGTGCGTGATCGTTCCGGTCGCACCCATCTCCAGATCTCCGCCGACGAGCGAGACGCCGACGGCATCCCCCTCGCGAAGAGGTCCGGTCAACGCCTTTGCTTCCGCGCCACCCTGTCCGCCGACGGCGCCGCCCACAACCGGGATGAAGCCAGCCGATCCGAACGCGCTCGCCAGCATGGCGGTCGACTCGGGCTCAAAGCCGTTCATCACGAGCGGGGTCGAAATCGGACGGAGCATCGCGCCAAGTTGCGCGCCGGCAGCCTGCGACAGGCCGAAGACCTGTATATCAGCCGGACGATTCGCAAACGGCGCAATCCGGGCGTAGGTCGCACTCAACGCCGCGGCGAGTCCTTCGCGGGTGATCGGCAGTTCGATCCGGGCCTGTTCGGTCGAAACGCGGCGAGTCATGTTCGTCGCGTCCTTCATTTCGTCTATCGGCGTAATCCCGGCGATCGCTTCGGTGGCAAACGCGCCGACCGAATAGGACACCGCACCGATCAGCCGGCCGTCGATATAGACCGGACTGCCGCTCATCCCGGCGGCGACACCCGTTTTTGCCAGCGGTCCGCCCTCGAGCCGCGCAAGAATCAGGTCGCGATGAGGACCCTGCACGTTGTGAAGAACGCCGATAATGTGCGCTTTGAATTCCTGCAGCTCAGATCCTTCGAAGACGGTTCGCCCGATTCCGACCATGCCGGCTTTGATTTCGCTCACCGGCATGAGGGGAGTGGCAGCAGGAAGGGGAATCCAGCACAAGACGGCCAGAAGGACCGCAGCGACGAGAGTTCGAGTTTTCATGAGGTCGTGGATGGATCGAGCGGTAGAACACGTCACCGCCCCTTTTCAGTTATAAGCACTAACTGCTTTCTGGTCAAGGAGAAAGGGCTGCAAAGAGTGTGTCTCTGTTGACACTCCTCAAAGCCCTCTGGTATTGTCACACCGTTTTGACGTTGTCGCTTCCCGGTCAGCCGTGTTGCTTCCGCCCCCGGACGTTTGGGTCCTATTGGTGGTGGTATGCGCGCGCTGAGGGGGCGATCCGCTAACTGCACCAGCAGGACAGATTTTAAAGGAAGCCTCCTCAGCCACAAGCTGAGGAGGCTTTTTTCGTTTCAGGAGCATGCGTAACCCACAACTCTGCGCCACGGTCACCGGACGAACGATGGAGGAGCTGCGCCGCGCTCGCGACGCCGCGAGCTTCGCCGATCTTGTCGAGGTGCGGCTCGATCTGGTCGATCACCCCGACCCGATTGGTGCCATCGAAGGACGCCGCCGGCCGGTCGTGGTGACGTGCCGGGCGCAGTGGGAAGGTGGCGGCTTTCAGGGATCGGAAGAGGAGCGCGAGCGGATCCTGTCGGAAGCCCAGAATGCCGGCGCTGAGTTCATCGACCTCGAAGCGCGCGCCGAGTTTGTCGCCACCATCACCCGTCGTCGTCGTGGACGCGGCATCGTGCTCTCCCTCCACGCATTTGGCGAGCCCCCCTCAGATCTTCTGGAGCGCGCCCGCGCCATGCGATCGACCGGCGCGGAGATCGTGAAGATCGCGATCGAAGCAACGCGTGTTTCCGACATGTTGCCGCTCATGCGAGTCGCCGACGAACCCGACTTTGCGGATCCAGACGGCATCGATGGCCACGTGTTCATCGCAATGGGGCAACCGGGTGTGCCAACGCGCGTGCTGGCCTCACGGCTTCGCAACCGATGGACCTATGCGGGCAACGCCGTCGCACCGGGGCAAATCCCGGCGGCGCGGCTGCTGGGGGAATTCGGATTTCGTCGCATTCATGCCGACGCCACGCTTTACGGCGTCGTTGGAAGACCGATCGCGCATTCGCTCTCTCCCGTGATGCACAACGCGGGATTCAACGCGCTCGGCATCAACGCCGTCTACGTTCCGCTCGAAGCCAACGATGTCGACGATTTCGTGCTGTTCGCGCGCGAGATGCACATGGCCGGCGCGAGCATCACCGCACCGTTCAAGGTCGGCATGCTGTCGAACGTCGACGAGACGGATGAAATGGCTCAGCGCGTCGGCGCCATCAACACCTTGATCGTCCGCGAAGGGCGGTGGATTGGCGCCAATACCGACGTCGACGGATTCCTCACTCCGCTCATCGGCCGGATGGCTTTGAAGGGCACACGCGCCTCAATCCTCGGCGCAGGCGGTGCGGCGCGCGCCGTCGCGGTTGCGCTGGGTTCCCAGGGCGCTGCCGTGACGGTCTGTGCACGGCAACCCGCAGCGGCAAAGGAAGTCGCCGCGCTCGCCGGTGGCACGGTCGGCACCTGGCCACCGAAGGCGGGTGGCTGGGACGTGCTGGTGAACGCGACATCGTCAGGGAGCACAGGTCCAGACGACGATCCGATGGCGGGCGTCCGGCTCGATGGTGAGATCGTGTTCGATCTCGTCTACTCGCCGGCACGAACGCCGCTGCTCGAGCGCGCGGCGCGCGAAGGATGCATGACGATCGGCGGACTCGAAATGCTCGTCGCGCAGGCCGAGCGCCAGTTCGAGTTGTGGACCGGCTGCCGCCCGCCACACGGGTTGTTCAAGTCGGCCGCATCAACGGCAACCGGCGAGAGCCACGAGACAGCAGTCAGAGGACAGGTGTGAAACAGACAACCTTCGAAGAGTTCGTCGAGCTGGCGCGGCGCGGCACGTTCGTCCCGGTGGTCAAAGAGATCATCGCCGATCTGTTGACGCCGGTCTCGGCCTTTCTCAAGATCGCGGAACACTCCGATTATGCGTTTCTCTTCGAGAGCGTCGAGGGGGGCGAACAGGTCGCGCGGTACTCGTTCCTTGGAAAGGATCCCTTTCTGGTTCTCCGCCAGAGCGGCGGCCGCACGATCATCGACCGCTCCGGCGTGACCAGCGAAACGAACGAGCCGTTCGTGAAGAGTCTGCGCAGGTTGATGGCGGAGTTTCAGTCTCCGTTCGTGCCAGGACTTCCTCGCTTTACCGGCGGCGCCGTCGGCTTCATCGGCTACGACGCGTCTCCAGCATTCGAACCGGCCCTGGCCGACGCGTGGGCGAAAGCGCCGTGGCGAACCAACGGCACGCTCGATCCGTCCGTCGAGGACGATGCCGGGTTCATGTTGTTCGATACGGTGCTGGCCTTCGATCACGTCAAGCATCGCATCCTGATCATTGCCAACGCCCGGGTCACCGCTGACGAGGACCTCACTGCGCTCTATCAGTTCGCCTGCGCGAAGATTCAGTTCCTCGAACGTGAACTCGAGCGAAGCCTGTCGCAGCCCGACGCGCGATCGAACGCCGCGCCGGCGATCCATTCCAACATGGAGCGCGACACCTACGAGTCGGGCGTGCGATCGATCAAGGAACGGATTGCCGCCGGCGACATCTACCAGGCCGTGCTGTCGCAGCGATTCGAAGCCGAGGTGACCGCCGATCCGTTCACCGTCTATCGCGCGCTGCGACACGTCAATCCGTCCCCCTACATGTATTTCATTCGCATGGGTGGCCTGGCGATCGTCGGGTCATCGCCTGAGATGCTCGTCCGCGCCGAAGGACGGCGTGTCGAAACCCATCCCATCGCCGGCACGCGTCCGCGCGGCCAGAACGAAGACGAGGATCTGCGCCTCGCCGAAGAACTCAAGCGAAACGAAAAGGAACGCGCCGAACATGTGATGCTCGTCGATCTCGGGCGGAACGATCTCGGCCGCGTCTGCGAGTTCGGGACGGTCAAAGTGCCGCAATACATGGCGCTCGAGCGCTACTCGCACGTGATGCACCTGGTTTCAACCGTCGATGGACGGTTGGCCGAAGGGCACGATCATCTCGACGCGCTGGTCGCGTGTTTTCCCGCAGGAACGGTCTCGGGCGCCCCGAAGATCCGCGCCATGCAGATCATCTCCGAACTCGAACCAACCCGCCGCGATCTCTACGCCGGCGCAGTTGGCTACATCGACTTTGCAGGCAATCTCGATTTCTGCATTGCCATCCGGACGATCACGATTCGCAACGGCAAGGCCAGGGTCCAGGCGGGAGCCGGCATCGTCGCTGATTCCAATCCTGCGGCCGAGTACGAAGAAACCCGTGACAAGGCCCGCGCGCTTCTGACGGCGCTGACGATGGCGGAGGCGGGACTTTAACGTGTTGTTGCTCCTCGATAACTACGATTCGTTCACCTTCAATCTCGCCCAGTATCTCGGCGAGCTTGGAGCGCCGCCGGTAGTGAGGCGAAACGACGAGATTTCGCTTGATGAGATCGGAACGATGCAGCCGGATCACATCGTCATCTCGCCAGGACCCGGGCGTCCTGAAGACGCCGGGATCTCGGTCGAATTAATCAAACGATTCGGCCCGACAATTCCGGTCCTCGGCGTGTGCCTGGGACATCAGAGCATCGGCGTCGCCTTTGGCGGGCAGGTCGTGCGCGCAGCGCAGTTGATGCACGGCAAAACGTCGTCTATTCAGCATGACGGTCGTGGCCTCTTCCGCGGCGTGCAACAACCGTTCGTCGCCGGTCGATATCACTCGCTGGTGGTCGCCGAGCCGCTGCCGGATTCGCTCGAGTTGGCGGCGCGGACTGAGGACGGCACGATCATGGGCGTCAGGCATCGCGCGTTTCCTGTTCACGGCGTTCAGTTTCATCCCGAATCGGTGCTGACCGGCGAAGGCCGCCAGTTGCTGCGAAACTTCCTGGAGATGTAGATGTTCGCCGCGCTCATCGAAAAACTCCAGCGGCATCAGGACCTCTCGCGTGAAGAGGCGGCGGCAGCCATGGAAACCATCATGGAGGGGCAGGCGCAGCCAGCGCATATCGCCGGTTTCCTCATTGGTTTGTCGATGAAAGGCGAGCGGCCGGCGGAAATCGTTGGCCTGGCGCAGACGATGCGGGGACGGGCGACCAGATTGTCGCGCACGCATGCGCCGGTGTTCGACACGTGCGGAACCGGTGGCGACCGCGCGCACACGTTCAACGTGTCGACGATTGCCGCATTGGTGCTGGCGGCGTGCGGCGTCAAGGTCGCCAAGCATGGCAACCGCTCGGTGTCGAGTCAGTGCGGAAGCGCGGACTTGTTCGAGGCGCTCGGGGTCCGTGTCGCCGCGGAGCCCGCAGTGGTCGAGCGTTGCCTCGACACAGCAGGCATCGCGTTCTTCTTCGCCCCGACGTTTCACCCGTCGATGCGGCACGCTGGCCCGACGAGAAAGGATCTTGGTGTCCGGACCGCGTTCAATCTGCTCGGGCCCCTCACCAATCCTGCAGGCGCGTCACGGCAACTGGTCGGCGTGCCACGGCCGGAACTCACCGAGCTGGTCGCGCGATCGCTTGCCCTTCTCGGATCGGAGCGAGCCTGGGTCGTCCATGGCGCTGACGGACTCGACGAGATCTCCACGACGGGCTACACGAAAGTGTCGGAATGCCGGGACGGAAAGGTCAACACCTTCTATGTGCATCCGGCAGATTTCGGATTGCCGAAGAGTGCGCCCTCTGACCTGCGTGGTGGCGATGCCGCCGCGAACGCCGCGATCGCGCGTCGGCTGCTTGCCGGCGAGAGAGGCGCAACCCGCGACATCGTGCTGTTGAACGCAGCCGCATCTCTGCTGATTGCCGAGCGGGCTGGAACAATTCGCGAAGGAATAGCGGCCGCAGCCGAAGCCCTCGACGGCGGCCGCGCCGCTGCGATCCTGGAGAAGCTCGTCGCGGTGTCAAACGAGCGAGCGGAGGCGGCCGCATCATGATCGCCGCACCGGATCTGCTCGGCACGATCGTCGCCGCGACTCGCCGCATCGTCGAGTTGCGCGAGGCAGCTCGGCCGGCGCGACTTCTGGAGCACGGGCAATTCAGAACTCCTCGTGGACAGGCGTTCGAGGCAGCGCTCGCGAGCGATCACGCGAAAGCCACGGCGCGCGTGATTGCCGAATGCAAACGCCGGTCTCCGTCGAAGGGAATTCTGCGAACTGACTACGATCCGGCCTCGCACGCGCGCGCGTACGCCGAGGCGGGCGCATCTGCGATTTCGGTACTCACCGAACCCACGTTTTTTGATGGGAGTCCCGAACACCTGCGCGAGGTCCGCGCAGCGGTGAGTTTGCCTTTGCTCCGCAAGGACTTCATCGTGACCGAGTACCAGCTGATCGAAGCCGCAGTCCTCGGAGCGGATGCGGTTCTGCTGATCGTCGGCGCGCTGGATCAGCAAACGCTGCAGTCGCTTCTTCGCGCAGCGAACGGGTTGTCGCTGGCCGCGCTGGTCGAGATCCACGATTTGGATGAGTTGCAGCGCGCGGTTGATGCCGGCGCGCGAGTTATCGGTGTCAACAGCCGCAATCTTCGTACGCTCGCAGTCGATCCCAGCGTGTTCAATCACGTCGCGGAACGGCTGCCACGGGACACGACCACGGTCGCGGAAAGCGGCATTCGCACTGCCGCAGACATCGCCCGTTTATCGCAAATTGGCTACAACGCGTTTCTCGTGGGGGAGCGCCTCATTACGCAGCCGGATCCTGGAGCCGCGTTGCGGGAACTGGTGGGGACATGAACACACCCCGCGTGAAAGTGTGCGGGATCTGCCGCTCCGAAGACGCGCAGTTGGCCGTCACCCTCGGGGCTTCGGCCATCGGCTTCATTTTCTGGCCGTCGAGTCCGCGATTTTGCGACCCGGCGCACGCACAGGAGATCGCCGCCCAACTGCCGCCGCTCATTACGACCGTGGGAGTGTTCGTGGATCAGCCCGTGAGTCACGTGATCGACATCGCCGATCGAGTGTCGCTGGGCGCGATCCAGCTTCACGGCGGTGAAGCGGTTGAGGAATTCCGGCGCGTCCGACAGCCGTTGATCAAGGCCGTGGCGGTGACAGGCGCGCTGGTGCCGGAAGAGGTCGATCGGCTTCCCGAGGACGTGACGGTTTTGCTCGATGCGCATGACCCGATTCGGCGCGGCGGAACCGGCCGGACGATCGATTGGACAACGGCAGCGCAGGTGGCTGCACGGCGCCGCACGATTTTGTCTGGCGGGCTGCATTCCGGCAACGTGCGCGAGGCCATTGCGTGTGTGCGCCCCCACATGGTTGATGTGTCATCGGGAGTCGAGTCGGCACCAGGCGTGAAGGATGCCGGAAAGCTGCAGGCATTTTTCGCCGCCGTGGCAGCCGCGTGAGTCAGGCAATGAATCCATCATTTGGCCAGCGAGATCCGGACGCGCGAGGGTATTACGGCCCCTATGGCGGGCGATTCGTGCCCGAAACGCTTGTCGCTCCGGTTGAAGAACTCGAGCGCGCGTATTTCGCAGCCCGAAAAGACGACGAGTTTCGCTCGAAACTGCAGACGCTGCTGCACGATTACGTCGGGCGGCCGACGCCGCTGTACGAGGCGCAGAGGCTATCGACGTCGCTCGGCGGCGCGCGGATTTTTTTCAAACGCGAAGATCTGGCGCACACCGGCGCGCACAAGATCAACAACGCCCTCGGTCAGGCGCTGCTCGCCCAGCGGATGGGGAAGCGACGCATCATCGCGGAAACCGGAGCGGGGCAGCATGGCGTGGCGACCGCCACCGTGTGCGCGCTGCTCGGGCTTGAATGCGACGTCTACATGGGCGCGGAAGACATGGAGCGCCAGGCGCTGAATGTCTTTCGCATGCAGCTGCTCGGGGCAACGGTTCGCCGGGTCGACGCCGGCGCCCGGACATTGAAAGACGCCATCAACGAAGCGATGCGCGACTGGGTCGCCACCGTCGGCGACAGCTACTATCTGCTCGGGTCCGTCCTCGGGCCGCATCCATACCCGCTCATGGTCCGCGAATTCCAGTCCGTGATCGGGCAGGAGGCACGGCGGCAGTGCTTGGACTCGATCGGTCGGCTGCCTGACGTTATCGTTGCCTGCGTTGGCGGCGGCAGCAATGCCCTCGGCATTTTTGATGCCTTCATTGCCGATACAGATGTGCGGCTGATCGGCGTCGAAGCCGGCGGGTACTGCATTCAGCCAGGCAAGCATGCCGCGAGGTTTGCCGGAGGCAGTGGTGGCGTGTTGCAGGGCACGCGAAGTTATGTGCTCCAGGACGGCAACGGCAACATCGAATTGACGCACTCGATTTCAGCGGGTCTCGATTACGCGGCCGTTGGTCCGGAACACGCCTGGCTGCACGATTCGGCCAGAGCCGAGTACACGTGGATCAACGACGCTGATGCGCTCGCGGCGTTTCAACGGCTGGGAAAAGAAGAGGGCATTCTTCCCGCGCTCGAATCGTCGCACGCCGTTGCCCACGTGTGCCGCCTCGCGCCGACGATGACGCGCGATCAGATTGTGCTGGTCAACCTGTCGGGACGAGGCGACAAGGACGTGATCAGCGTGCAAAAGGCGCTGGCCAGCGGAAACGGAAAAGGGTGATGTCGAAGATTCGGCAAGCCTTCGATCGACTTCGCGCCGAACATCGGGGGGGCATGGTCACCTATGTCACGGCCGGTGATCCGAACGCCGACATGTCGGCCCGCATTCTTGTGTCGCTGGCGCAGGGAGGAGCCGACATTCTCGAGGTCGGTGTGCCGTTTTCGGATCCGCTGGCCGATGGCCCCGTGATCCAGCGGGCGACCGAGCGCGCACTGGCGGCCGGCATGACCCTCCGCGGGACGCTCGATGTCGTGCGCGCCGTCCGGCAGGAGGTGGAGACACCCATTGTCCTCTTCACCTATGCCAACCCGGTGCTGCGAATGGATCCGGTCGTCTTCGCGCGCGAGGCGAAGGACGCGGGGGTCGACGGCGTGCTGATCCTCGATTATCCCGTCGAGGAGGCCGAACCGCTTCGCGCGCCACTCGTCGCCGCTGGTCTCGATCCGATCTTTCTGATCAGTCCCACGACGAGCGATGGCCGCATTCGGAAATCGGGTGAACTGGGACGCGGATTTCTTTATGTGATTTCTCGGCTCGGAGTTACCGGCGTTCGCGACACGCTCGCCGATGACGTGACCGGTCTCGTTGCGCGCGTGCGGGCGCAATCGTCGCTGCCTGTGGCGGTCGGGTTCGGCATTTCGTCGCCGGAGCAGGTGGCCAAGGCGTGCGCCTCGGCTGACGCCGCCGTCGTCGGAAGCGCGCTGGTCAATGTCATCGCTGAACACGGTGGCGCGCCGGACGTGGCGAAACGGGCAGGCGAGTATGTGCGATGGCTGAAGAGCGCAGTGTGAGCCGCATCGACGAACTTCGGCAGCAGATCGACGACATCGACGAGCGGCTGGTGCAGCTCCTGAGCGCGCGCGCGGCGTGCGCGCTGGCGATCGGGCATGAGAAGAAACTTCTCGGCCTCGAGGTCTACCAGCCGTCGCGTGAAGCGGAAGTGGTGGGACACGTGCAGCGGATCAACAAGGGGCCGCTCGACAACGAAGCCATGAGGCGGCTGTTCGAACGGATCATCGACGAAGCGAGACGCCTCGAGCGCATCGCCGATGAAGAAGCGGAGCGAGAGGCACAACCGGGCGATTCACTAACTTGAAAAGGGCAAAGAGGTAGTTATGGTGGTAGTGATGCAGGAGCGCGCGACCGACGACCAGATACAGCGTGTGATTTCGCAGCTCGTGGAAATGGGGTTCGACGTTCACCGATCGACCGGTGCGCTGCGCACGGTGATCGGCGCCGTCGGTGGCAATCGCGCCGGCGATCCACGGCTGCTCGAAGTGCTCGATGGTGTGCAGGAGGTCCTCCGAATCACCGAACCATACAAGCTGGCGAGCCGCACGTTCAAACCGGAGAACAGCGTCGTCTCGATTGGCGAATTACGAATCGGTGGTGACGAGGTCATCGTCATGGCCGGCCCGTGTTCGGCGGAAAACGAAGATCAGGTCGAGGCCGCTGCCGCAGCAGTGAAGCGGGCGGGCGCGAAGGTTCTTCGTGGCGGCGCCTTCAAGCCGCGCAGTTCACCCTACAGTTTCCAGGGACTCGGGGAGCAGGGGCTGCGGCTGCTCAGAAGCGCTGCCGATCGGCACAACCTGAAACTGGTGTCGGAGGTGATGGACATCAGTCAGCTCGAGATGATTCAGAAGTACGCCGACATTCTGCAGGTCGGGGCGCGCAACATGCAGAACTTCACGCTGTTGCGGGAACTCGGTCACGCCCGCACCCCGGTTCTTCTGAAACGAGGCATCTCCGCGACGATCGAAGAGTGGCTGCTTTCGGCGGAATACATCCTCGCTGGCGGCAACATGAACGTGATGCTGTGCGAGCGCGGTATTCGAACGTTCGAAAGCTATACGCGCAACACACTCGATATCTGTGCGATCCCCGTTGTTCGCAAGCTGAGTCATCTGCCGATTCTGGTCGATCCCAGTCACGGCACCGGCCTACGCGACAAGGTGGCGCCAATGGCACGCGCCGCAGTTGCGGCCGGAGCCGATGGCCTGCTGATCGAGGTGCATCACGATCCGGATCATGCGCTGAGCGACGGGGCGCAATCGCTGTTCCCGGCGCAGTTCGATCGGCTGATGGCCGAGCTCCGCATCATCGCTCCAGCCATCGGCCGCAGCATCTGCCTTGAACCGGTGGCGAGGCGTGGCTGGGGTGTTTAAAGGGAAAAGGGAAAAGGGAAAAGGGAAAAGGGTTGATCGATGAACCCTGACACCGAAGCACACGCCGACGACGGCCCGTTTACGCGCATTGCGATCGTGGGCTTCGGGCTCATCGGGGGATCGATTGCGCTCGCGGCGCGGAAGCGCTGGCCTCGGACGCAAATAATCGCCATCGATCGTCCCGACGTTGTCGCCACGGCTCTTCGCTCTGCAGCAGCCGACGACGGCGGCGAGCACTTGCGGTTGTGTGCCGGCGCCGATCTGATCGTCCTCGCCGCGCCGGTCGAGACGAACGCCCGTATCCTGTGCGACCTTCCGAACCACGTGGCCGGGACGGCCATGGTTACCGACGTCGGCAGCACGAAACGTCAGGTCGCCGAGACTTCCCGTTGTTTGCCCGAACGCCTGCCGTTCGTTGGCGGCCACCCGCTGGCGGGTGCCTCGACCGGTGGGCTCAACGCCGCGCGTTCCGATTTGTTCACCGACCACCCGTGGATCCTGACGCCGAAAGGCGAGGGACCGCACGTCGACCGTCTGTCGCGCTTCATCGAGGGGCTGGGTGCGCGCGTCCACTTCATGCCGCCCGAAGCCCACGACGATGCCTTTGCCTACCTGAGTCATCTTCCGCAAATCGTCGCCAGCGCGCTGATGCATCTCGTCGGCGAAAAGACTGGTGAGGGCGGTCTGGCACTCGCCGGACGTGGACTTCGCGATACCACACGCCTGGCATCCAGTCCGGCCGACATCTGGCGCGATATCGCATCGACCAATCGCGACAACATCGGACCGGCGATCGATGAACTGATTCACGTCCTCGTTCGCATGAAGTCGGGAGGAGACGCGATCGCCGCGACTTTTGAATCAGCGGCGCGCTGGAAACGTGTCCTCGACGCGGGTCGAGAACCCGCATGAGCGGACGACGCGTCGTCGGCACCCGCAGCTACCTGGAGATGAAGTCTCCCTCCCAACTGGTGCACGCCGCGCTGCCCGACGCGGAATGGCGCGTGGAACGGATGCGCGACTGTGCGCCGGAGTTCTGGCGCTATCTCTACGCCGAGGTCGGGCGCGAGTACCACTGGGTCGACCGCTTACCGTGGTCGATCGACGAGATCAGCGCCTACATCAACGACCCCGCGATCACGGTCTGGCTTCTGAGCGTCTGGTCGTCACCGGCTGGTTACTTCGAGTTGCGCAAGGAAACAGATGGCAGCGTTGAGATCGCTTACTTCGGTCTCTTGAAGCACTTTCATGGCCGCAGACTCGGCGGTCACTTCCTGACGCAGGCGGTACAACGCGCGTGGGAGTCTGGCGCCAAGCGCGTATGGCTGCACACCAACACAATGGACCACCCTGCAGCGCTGCCGAATTATCTGAAGCGCGGGTTCAAGGTGTTCAAGACGGAAGACTTTTTGATTGATGTTTGAGCTTCCTTTCGCATTCCTCACTGTTCGGCTGAGACGCGCCACGGTTAGGCGCGACAGGGAATGACGTCGATATACTTCGTCTGTGGCCCCCATCTGGGAACCCTCCGCTGATCGCATCGCCAACGCCAGAATCACGGCGTTCATGCGCCACGTCGGTGCAAAGACAGG
>Ga0207701_10001744_pt1 | contig 22703 bp, 21 predicted proteins | sample KBSSwiSSwithPhiX_FD_184294 | JGI IMG/M metagenome (GOLD analysis project Ga0207701, IMG submission 184294) | Switchgrass rhizosphere bulk soil microbial communities from Kellogg Biological Station, Michigan, USA, with PhiX - S5 (SPAdes) (version 2) | ecosystem: Environmental > Terrestrial >... | reverse complement strand
CGTTAACGAGGTGCCGGCGCAGGTTATGCGTGAGTTCACAGGTTATAGCTGGCCAGGAAATATTCGAGAGCTGCAAAATGTCATCGAGCGGGCAGTGATCGTGTCATCCGATGGGATATTGCGCCTGCCTGAACCTCTGGTCCAGGGGATGGCTTCATGGGCGGGCGACAGTCAACCGGTGCCAGAACCGATGAAGGTGTCGAGCTTGGATGAGGCTGAGCGAGAGCACATTCTTCGGGCGCTTGAGACGACTGGATGGCGGATTGAAGGGCCCAAAGGCGCCGCCGCCATGCTCAAGATCCATCCATCTACCCTAAGATTTCGGATGAAAAAGCTCGGCTTGACCAAGGTGATGAGTTATACATCACCATCCGCCAAACCAACCCTACAGTAACTTCTGCGGTGGTAATGAAGTTAATCGTTTCTTTTCGCGCGAACCTTGCCAGAGTATCGAGTCTAGAATCTATGAATTACCAGTAGCCCTGGTCGTCACACTGATCCGGAGCTTAGCGCGAACAGCTAAGCACGTGAGTTCACGGGGAATATCGCGATGCTAAAGCATGTTGCTTGCTGCACTCCTGAGAAGGCAGCTCGCTAATCTGCAATCTGCAAAACTTCTCGAGAGATTTTGCCGCCACTACAAGTGTAGCCTTAACATATTGAGGCTCAGCAATAAGTTACGGCTCATTGTAGCTCGGCTGTTAGCGCGCTGTTCCGATCTATGTTTTCTGGGAAACAACATCCACGTCCCTGATAATCTCGAAAAGGACATTCAAGAAATACTTTTCGATATTTGGGTCGGATTACTTGCCGCGGTAAGGTCGGCATACGCAGGAAGAGCAGCGAATTGGCGCAAAACAAATCTCGCAAGCGAAACGCGAACACGCTTAAGACGGAGCAGAAACACCGCCGCCTGCTCTGGAGTGGCATCGCATTCCTAAGCATGGTGATCGCGTCTGGCATGATCTATTTTGTCGCGTACCTAAACCCTACGGCCGAACGAGATGGCGAGAAACGTGTTGCGCTCGCTGTCCAATACGTCAGCAGCAGCGCTTGCGTCTCTTGTCACGCCACGGAAGGTTCGGCATGGCTAAAATCTCAACATCACGACGCGATGGCACAGGCGGATGAACATAGTGTGCTGGGTAATTTCAACAACGCGCGGTTTACCTATGCCGGACTCACTTCCACCTTCTTCAAGCGCGACGGAAAATTTTTTGTCAACACGGAGGGTCGCGACGGCAAGCTAACGGATTATGAGATCACGTACACGTTCGGCGTGTCTCCGCTGCAACAATACTTGATCGAGTTCCCGGATGCTCGCCTTCAAGCTTTGTCAATTGCATGGGACTCGCGGCCGAAAAAAGACGGCGGGCAACGATGGTTTCATCTCTATCCGAAGGAGCGAATTACTCATGGTGACGAGCTCCACTGGACGGGTCCGGCGCAAAACTGGAACTTCATGTGCGCTGATTGCCACTCGACCGAGTTGCGAAAAAATTACGATCCAGCCACCGATCGCTTCCAAACCCAATGGGCTGAGATCAGTGTCGGTTGCGAAGCGTGTCATGGACCGGGCTCGAATCATGTAGTGTGGGCGAAGTCACAATCCCCCCCTTTTTCAAAGGGGGAAGTGTCCTCGAAGGGGCTGACGATCAGCCTGGATGAAAGGCGCGGCGTGGCCTGGACTCGACCCAGCCCTGATAGCAATCCTGTCCGATCGCGTGCGCGCTCCAGCGAGAGAGAAATTGAGGTGTGTGCGCAATGCCACGCGCGCCGCGGCCAAATTTTCGAAGGTTACACGCCGGGTAAGCCTTTCCTCGATTACTATCGCCCGGCGCTGCTCAGGAGGCCGCTCTATTACGCCGACGGCCAGCAGCGCGACGAAGTCTACATCTGGGGCTCGTTCCTGCAGAGCAAGATGTACGCGAACGGCGTCACCTGCAGCGACTGCCACAACCCGCACAGCGGCAAGTTACGCGTCGAGGGAAATTCTCTCTGCGCTACGTGCCATCTGGGCGCCAAATACGATACACCGGCGCACCACCATCACAAGCCTGACAGCGCCGGTGCCGCATGCGTGGCTTGTCACATGCCGACGACGACGTACATGGTTATCGATCCACGGCGCGATCACAGCTTGCGGGTGCCACGGCCGGATCTATCGGCCAATTTGGGCACGCCGAACTCGTGCAATGGTTGCCACACCAACCGCGATGCGCGCTGGGCGGCAACGCAAGTGAAACAGTGGTACGGGCGCGATGCTCAAGGCTATCAGCGTTTCGCCTCGGCTTTTTCCGCCGCCGACGCGGCTGCGCCCGATGCGCAAGCGCAACTGCGCGCGATCGCTGCCGATGCTGGTGATCCGGCCATTGCGCGCGCGACAGCGTTGGTTGAACTCAGTGCTCCACTCGGCCCAGCGGCGCTCGACGCAATGGCCGCCGGTCTGCGAGATCCCAGTGCGCTCGTTCGCCTCGCTGCTCTTCAGTCGCTTAGCGGCGCGCCGCCGGACGCGCGGTTACGCCTGGCCGCCCCGCTCCTGGCCGATTCACTGAGAGCGATACGCATTGAAGCGGCTAATTTGCTCGCGGGTGTGCCGGAGGATCGATTGAGCACCGAGCAACGCACCGCTCTTGACCGCGCGGCCCAGGAGTATGTTGCAAGCCAGCGCTACAATGCGGATCGGGCAGAGGGGCGCGTTAATCTCGGAAATTTTTACGCGCGGCGAGGCGACGCAGAGAATGCGGTCACAGAGCTGAAGGCAGCGATCAAACTTAATCCTAACTTCATTCCTGCCTATGCAAATCTGGCAGATCTCTACCGTGTGCTGGGGCGCGACGCCGAGGGAGAAAGCGTTTTGCGGGAGGGAATCAAGGTTGCGCCGAAGAACGCGATCCTGCATCACGCGCTTGGCCTTGCGCTGGTGCGACAGAAACGCATGGACACAGCCCTCGCCGAGCTCGAGCAGGCGACGCTCCTCGATCCAGAGAACGCACGCTTTTCTTACGTCTATGCGGTAGCACTGCACTCGTCTGGCAAATCAGACGCAGCGATCACAAGATTGAAAAAAAATCTCGCAGATCATCCAAACAATCGTGATGTGCTTGAAGCCCTGGTGAGCTTCTACCGCGCGCGCGGCGAGAGCGTGGAGGCAAAGAAATACGCCGACCGGCTCAAGTCGCTGATGGACAATGAGCAAGAACGATGATGTCGGAAGGGGTTCCACGGAACCGTTTTGGGTGACTAAACTGAGCTTCTCAACAAACACACGCTGCCGTAGAGTCGTGCGCTTGCGGATAGGATACAGCTCACAAAGGCGAATGCATTCAGCCGGAAGGGACAGACGATGAGTTTTATCACAGTCAGCTTGATCGTGTTCGCGTGGGTTTTTGGAGGCGCGATACTTGGCATGCTTCTCCATTCACTCCTGCCGAGTCATCATCTCAGTTCGGAGTCCAAAGATGTGGTGAAGCTGGGGATGGGAATGGTCGGTACCATGTCCGCGCTTGTCTTGGGCCTGCTGGTGGCCTCCGCCAAGGGTGCTTATGAGGCACAACGCGCGGAATTGGCACAGATGTCGGCCAACGTCGCTGTGCTCGACCGAGTCCTCGCCAATTACGGTCCAGAAACAAAGGAAGCGCGCTCTCTGCTCCGCGAGGCTGTTGCCCGGACCCTCGATCAGTTATGGTCAAACCAGGATGCCGGCGCTTCGCGTTTGACGCCCAGTTCTGCCGGCGGCGAAGTCCTTTACGAAAAGATAGGCGGACTCTTACCGCAGAACGAAGCGCACGCTCACTTCACGGCCAAGCCGTGCGCATCCTGGTAGAGATCGCAAAAACCCGCTGGCTTATGTACGAGCAGTGGACGAATGCGGTTTCCTTGCCGTTGCTGGTTGTGCTGATTTGTTGGCTCACCGTGGTTTTCACCAGTTTCGGCCTCTTCGCTCCTTTCAATGCGACCGTGGTTAGCAGCTTGCTTCTTGCTGCGCTGTCGGTTTCGGGAGCGATCTTTTTGATCTTGGAGATGTACACGCCTTACACGGGAGTGGTTCAGATCTCCAGCGCTTCATTGCGCGCCGCCCTCGCCTATCTCGGCCCATAAAAACCATCGAACCGGCGTGGCTCTGATGCCGCGAGCCATTGCCGCGCCGACCAGCGCTGCGTCACTAGGAGCGTTAGGTCACGCGCAGGAGCTTTTCTATATTGGCCCAAAGTCCAATATACAGCCTCGCCGGCTTTCAATACGGGCTTTCAATAGAAGGTTGACGATTCAATGTTCGTCAATTCAAGAATAAGGGGCAAGTTGTAAGATCCCATTGGGGAGCTGCGCTGCTCGGAGCCATCTGATGGCGATGCCGTGGGTTGCCCAGCAAATTACCTGCCCGCCGCGCCAGTTATTTCAATCGAAATCGATTCGTATCGCCAAGGCGGAAGCCACCCAATGAAAGCGTGCATGCATTGAGTCGCGCGCCGTGAACTATCCCGCACTTAATCGTTTCTAAGGTTTTTCGAAGCTTGATTCAGGTAAACACTGATAGTTTTTCGGACATTCTGGCAAATACTATAAGCTTAATTTTGGCTGGCCGTATCCGAAAAACGTCGCGGTCCGTTGGCGCTCACTTGCGCGTGCGCAGGGAGACTCTGCATGAATCCGCTAAAAAGTTTTGAGAGAACCTTTCCTCTCTGCCTGAATCGCCTGCACGTTGCCAGGTGGGCGTGGATAATTCTCTTTAACTTTAATTTGTTGGGCTCAATTGCCCACGTGAACGCTCAAGTCGTAGAGTACGTCGAAGAGCCTTTCAGGATTATGATCCTGCGAAATACCAGCCAGTACTTGCCGGCGGGCATACTTCAGGACCGTGGGATGCGTGAGGCCTTTGCTGCCAAAGATAGCCGCAACGTAGAATTTTTCGTCGAGACAATGGACACGATGTGGTTTGATCGCTCGCAGATCGAGCCGGAGTTCTTATCGCTTTTTCGAAAGAAATACGGGAGCCGAAAAATAGATCTCCTGATGGCTGCGGGAGCGGACGCGTTGGATTTTGCCCTGCGCTTTCGTCAGCTATTGCTGCCGGGAGTACCTATCGTATTTTACAATGTCTCGGAAGATGCGCTTCCCGGGCGCTTGCTCCAACCGAGCATGGCGGGTGTAACTTTACGGTTCAATCTTCCTGGAACGCTGGATTTGGCGATGCGTTTGCAGCCGGACGCGCGGCGCATCGTCGTGGTGAGCGGGACCTCGCCCTATGATCGAAACTGGCTGCGCCGCGCGCGTGAAGCGCTGAAGGCGTATGAAGGCCGGCTCGAAGTTTCCTACTGGTCCGGTCAACCACTTCGACAGCTTCTCGACAATCTACGGAAGTTGCCCGCGGACTCGATTGTGCTTTATCTCGCCTTTTCTGACGATGGCGCTGGGCACACTTACTCGCCTGCCGATGTTGCGAAACGGATTGCTGCGGCATCAACCGTTCCTGTCTATGGGGTCTTGGAGACTTATCTCGGACAAGGAATTGTCGGCGGTGCGTTTCCAGGCTTCGAAGCGCACGGAAAACTGGCGGGCGAGGTGGCCCTGAGGGTGCTGGAGGGAGAGAAACCCGAGAATATCGGAGTGCAGCCTTCGCCTCAAGCCACAGCTAACATCGATTGGCACGAGCTCCAGCGCCGGAAAATCAGCGAATCCCGGCTGCCACCAGGCACGGTGGTGCAATTTCGTTCGCCGTCAATGTGGGACCAGTACCATTGGTACATCACTGGAACGTTCGCCATCTTCGCGGTTCAGGCATTATTAATCGTTGGCTTACTCCTGCACCGCGCGCGGCGGCGTTTCGCTGAAAGGGAGCTTCGGGAGAGCCAGGAATTCATGGAGCTTTCCACTGGCGCAGGCGAACTGGGCTTATGGGCGCGCGATTTGGAAGGCGATGACTTGTGGACAAACTCACGTTTGCGTTCTCTGTTTGGTTTCGGCCCGAACGATGTGCTGCGCTTGGAGGACGTAATTGGTCGCATTCATCCCGATGACCGGGCCCGAGTTGTCGTTGAGGTTGAGAGCGCGCAGCGGACTGGAATCTCCTTTGCAGGGGAATTTCGCGTGTTCATACCCGACGGCGGAGAACGTTGGCTTGCGGCAAGAGGCCGGACCGTCGATGAGAGCGGCCGCGACGGCATGCGCAAGCGCAGAATGGGGGTTGTGTTTGATGTCACCGAGCGCAAGCGGGCGGAGCAAGATCTTCATGCTGCCCTGGTGGAGATCCGGCGCCTGAAAGAGCAGCTCGAAGAGGAGAATCTGTATCTAAAGGAAGAGATTTCCGAGGTCAAAGGTTTCGAGGAGATCGTCGGCAAGAGCGACGCTTTGAAATACGTGCTCACGCGGGTGGAGCAAGTGGCCAAAACAGACGCCACCGTGCTGTTGCAGGGAGAGACTGGCGTGGGCAAGGAGCTCATTGCGCGCGCGATCCACGAAAGAAGTTCCCGATCCGACGCGCCTTACATCAAGGTGAGTTGCGCAACTCTACCTGAAGCCCTCGTCGAGAGCGAACTGTTTGGACATGAAAAAGGCGCCTTCACAGGCGCGGACCGCCAACGCAAGGGACGATTTGAGCTTGCCGACGGCGGCACGATCCTGCTCGATGAAGCGGGCGAGTTGCCTTCGGGCACGCAAGTGAAGCTTTTACGGGTTCTACAGGAAGGCGAATTTGAACGCGTCGGCGGTTCAGACACCATTAAGGTCAGTGTGCGTGTCATCGCGGCAACCAACCGCAAGTTGCATGACGAGGTTGCGGCGGGCCGGTTCCGGCAGGATCTTTTTTATCGGCTCAATGTCTATCCCATTACTATTCCGCCGATGCGCCAGCGACGGGAAGACATTCCTCTGCTGGTGAGCCATTATGCGCGACAGCTCGGGGAACGTTTGGGCAAGAGTATCGGCGAAGTGCCTGCACAAGTGATGCGCGCGTTCACCGAATACGATTGGCCGGGCAACATCCGGGAGCTGCAAAACGTGATTGAACGGGCAGTGATTGTCTCATCGGATGGAGTGTTACGTTTACCCGAACCGCTGGTTCAGGCAAGGACTGCATTCCTCGGCGATGTGAGAGCGTCCAACGACCCGACCCCCGTTTCGTCGTTGAACGAAGCAGAACGGGAACACATTCTGCGCGCACTTGAGGCCACCGGGTGGCGCATCAACGGGCCCAACGGTGCGGCGGCGATGCTGAAACTCCATCCATCGACACTCAGGTTTCGCATGAAAAAACTGGGGTTGACCAAGATCTCGGGTTACACCTCCGCGCCGACTCAGAAATCAAATTTGCACTAGCGGAAGGCTCGTAACTAGACTGATGCAGTTAATGGAATGACGAATTAAGCCGAATACTGGCTCTCCTCGCCAGGAAATATTCAGCGAAGAATTTTCTATGTGTGCTTCAAAAGGAAGTTTCCGATCATGAAAATTAAACACGCGCTTTTCCTGATGTTGGTTGTTGGTCTCGCCGGCTGCTCTCCCTACGTGCTCGCGGTCAAGGAGACCTACGAGGTCGCCACCGATCCTCGTTCACTCGTGACCCAAGCCACTGACACACAAGCAGAATTGCAGATCAAGGCCGCCCTGCTCGCTTCGCCGGTGCGAGGCACCAGCGGGATCGACGTGTACTGCCGCCAGGGAGTCGTGGCGCTCGTGGGCGTGGTGCCGCCGGGCTCACAGGCCGGTCAGGCGGCGGTGAGCATCGTGCGCCAGACGTCGGGTGTGAAGCGGGTCGAGACCTATTTCGTGCCCTCGCGACCTTCCTGGGAGAGCGACATCGCAATCAAGGAGGAGATCAGAGCGACCCTCATCGCGGACCCCGTCCTGGTATCTGGCCGGGTTGACATCGCCGTGTACGCGGGCCATGTCGTGCTCGTGGGCGTCGTCGACTCCCGGGCGAATGTCCAGAAGTTTATTTCAGACGCACGCTCCGTAAGTGGTGTCGCGTCCGTGACGTCGTACATTCAGACGGTCTAAGTGATTGTGTCTATTTGAGGTTTCGGTTTAACCCAACTCGCGGGCTTTACATCGGCAGGCCGGACAGCAAATACACTAACGCTAAACGAAGCTTGGAGTTTGCAATGATGAATTAAGCCGAATACTCTCTGACCCATACTCACCTCCATTACTTCCCACCCGAAAAGACGGTTTCTACTCGGATCCGTCGTTCCTGAATGCTTCTGACGACTTGAACTGTTTCGACGTTTTGAATGTTTGAACCGTTCGTTGCAGCGCTTTGCTGCTCTCAACATTCTGAGGCTTTGCCATATTCTGAGATTTCTGTGGCGAGCTATTAAAGCTTTGTGCGCTTAACATCTTCGTAACATTGTTTGCTAGGTCACTAACAATACAAACCTTCTGATCGATCTGATCCATTCGTTGGAGACTTGGCCTGATTGCTGCTCACAACGGGTCCTGCAACCGAAGAGGGATGCTTTCCGGCGGAAGCATAACCGGTGATGGGCATATTAATCAGCGCGCAAGTTGAACCTGAGCAACGGACGGGAAATTGATGCACATGTGTAAGACCTGGCTGTCCAATCAATTAGCGACGGCCTGTTGGGAAGACGCGTCTACGAAGACGCCAAGGCGCCAACAACAACATCTACTGCTCGTGGAGCAATGGTTGGACGAGGAAGCGATGAATTCTCATTTATCCTCCGAGCAGTTTCGCGCGGCAATCGGTGCCATAAACGTGCTCGGAAACTGACGGATATCCATTTATCCGAAGCGATGCTGATCGAGGGGGGATGAGTCCAAGGCGAGACCCATCCGAGAGTTGCGGTGCGAAAAGGAGAACTTATGAAAAATCAACAAGCTAAATTTGTGCGCTATCTCAGTGAATCACTGGAAAGGCTTATAACTGCGCTAGCGGTGACATTCCTTGTGGGAACTGCCGTCCCCGCGGTTGCTCAGCAGGGATACGAACAGGCGCCGATGCTAAGTGCATCAAAGATATTGCCGCCGGAGCTCTTATCGGGACCTAATCATCGAGTCCAGGAGGGCGTTACCAGTGACGGCTACCTGAATATTTACGAAATAGACTCGAAGTTCGGAACCTTCACGGTGGTCTCCACCGCTTTGTTGAGAAAACGGATCGGCGAGATCAACGCCATGGTTGTCATGGAAAAAGTCCAGGCCAGCAAGGAATACGTAGACTCGATAAAGGAGGCAGGACTGGACGCGATGACGAGCGCTATGAGTTTGGTCACGAGTCCGGTGAAAACGTTGAGCGGAGCGGCCCGGGGTTTAGGCGCGGCCTTCGAAAGAGTCGGCGGAACTCTCTTTGGCGCCGAACGCAGTCAATCCGAGGAGGCGCGCATCAAGGATGCCATCGGATTCGCGGCTACGAAACGCCAGTATGCGTATCAGTTCGATGTGGATGTTTATTCGGATAACCAACAAATGCAGGACATGTTGAACAAAATTTCTTGGGCTGGGTATGCGGGTTCTCTCACATGGTCAGCAGCAATGATGGCGGTGCCTGGAGGCGCGGGTGTCGCGATGACCGTGGTGGGCACTAACAAAGTATTCAATGAGGTTTTCCAAAATACACCGCCGGTGGAGTTGCGGAAAATGAACGGAGAAAAGCTCGATACCATGGGAGTTCATCCTGAGATCGCCGACGCGTTTTTGAATAACACGATTTTTTCGCCGCGTGAACAAACCCTTTTTGTCCACGCGTTGAGCGAGATGGATGGAGTGGCCGATCGAGGAGCTTTGGCCCGCTTGGCGTTGCCCAGCCAAAACCCGACCGTTGCTTTTTTTCGCCAGCGCCAGGCGCAGATGTATGCCGGCTATAATAAATCTGTATCGCCCTTGGCGAGTTTCGTTTCCTTGGGTCAATTCGCCGTTGGCCGCACAGTCAAGGGCGCTTTGGTTTTCAATTTTCCAGCGGATTACGTGGTCTGGACCGACTCGATGGCTATGTTGATGACAAGCGCGAGTCAGCTCGTCAACAGTAATTTTCCGGGGCTGACGGACAAACAGGTCTGGCTTACGGGCACACTAAGTGCCAGGGCCAAGAAGGAAATTGAAAGCCGCGGCTGGCAAGTTCAAGATCGTGCCGAGACACGACTAATGAACTGGGTTGAATCTTATCCCGACTACCAACGGCCCGCAGAAAGACTTCCGGCGGGACTCGTTACGTTGCAATTGCAATCTGTCGCTCTAGGCGTGGGAGCGAGTTGGGGCGACGGGGTCCTGAATTTTCAGGGAAAGACCTACTCCTTCTCGATTTCCGGCCTTAGCCTTGTAGACGTTGGCATATCGGATTTTACCGGTGCGGGGAAAGTTTACGACCTGAGAAGTCCGGGCGATTTGTCCGGCACTTATGGAGCGGTCGAGTCGACTTTTGCGATTGCCGGAGGGAATACGGCGATGTCGATGAAGAATCAAAATGGCGTGACGATCGTAGTTTTGAAAAATGACGGTCAAGAGTCAGGGACGCAGCTCAGCCTGGGACCTGGTGGCATGAAGATTAATTTGAAGTAAGTGAGATCATAATGTTCGCATATATCAAATCAGTTCTTCCGTCGCTACGCGAAAAGACGACGTTTCTACCAGCGCGCTTACATAACAGTGAAGAAGCTTTATGAACAAACGGCGTAAAAGGGATCGGCAACATAAGAGGCCAGTATCACTACGGACCAGCAAGCGACGAAGTTCCCGCTTGATGCCCGTTGCCATCGTAGCGATTGCTGTTCCGCTTTCGCTCGGAGGTTGGTTGTGGAATTCCAAATTTGCCCAAGTGTCGCCTACAGCAAAGCGGCTCACGTTAGGCAACGGGGCGATCCCTGCCAAGGCGGCGAGCGATCCTGCGTTGCAAAAACTAAAGGGCCATTGGCTGCGTCCTGATGGCGACTATGTCTTGGCGATCAAAAATGTCGACGCGCACGGCGTCATAGACGGGGCTTACTACAATCCTCGTTCGATTCACATCGAGAAGGCGGCGGCATCGCACGACGCTGACACGATCGAAGTTTTCTTCGAGCTGCGCGATCTGAACTATCCCGGTTCGAGCTACACACTGGCCTACGATCCGGCGAGCGATCAACTCAAAGGCATTTATTATCAGGCGATAGAAAAGAGGCGCTTTCCCGTCACTTTTGTGCGGTTGAAGTGAAAGGATTTATCCTCACCCCCAATCTTCTCAAGAGCAACTCAACAGGATCGGTATTACTCACAATCAAAGCCGCTGTCTTCGACATCTCTACACTGCTAGATTAAAGTTCCACAAAAAAAGCTGAACGTTTGTTTCGACTAAGCTTTTGCTCTACACAGCACCAATCTAAGAATTAAATTCAAACTGAAGAAGTTAGTATAACAAAGATTTACTAAGTAGTACTTCAGTGCTCCATCTCTGCGCTCTTCAAGCCGCCGCTCTCAATATTTTGAGAGTTCACAATCTACTGAGATTGTTTCTGGTGAGCTTCCGCGCTCCTGCTAGTTTTCCATCTCATCGATAACACAATGATTGCGATTGCTGTCGCTTCATTGTTTTGAACGTGGCCTGAAAACTGCTCTCGGGGGTTGTCGCAATGAAGGCGTAAACAATGACGAGCATACTAATCCGAGCGCGAGTGGAGCCTGATCAACGCAGGGAGCTGATACAGATGTGTAAAACCTGGCTTTCCAATCAATTACCAACAGCCTGTTTGGAAAGGCGTGTGTACGAAGATGCCTTGGCCCCCACCGATCTACTGTTAGAGGAGCAGTGGCTGGACGCGGGAGAGATGAATTCCTATCTATCGTCAGAGCGCTTTCGCGCGGTGGTGGGAGCAGTGAAAGTGCTCGGCAAGCTGATAGATGTCCGCACTTCGGAGATGAAAATTGTCGAGACCGGTTAGAAGCCGAATGGTTAACAGCATAAGCCTTGGACGGGTTTTGTTCGAAACATGTGATCTTGCACGTTCGCGAAACTCCGAAGGCTAGAAAATGTATCGAGACAGAAAACACCGTGAAAGGAATGGAACCATGCAGAAGGAATTAATAATGACTGTTGCACTGATGACGCTGACGGGCTGCGCGTTTCAGGAGAAGCGTGTGGAACAATCGCTCAATCAACCAGTCAACTGTGACGTTGCTGAAGGTGACATACGCGTTCTGGAGTCGGAAAAGGCCCACGTGGCAAGGCAAGTTGTCGCTGGCGTGACTTCTGTTGTTCCGGCTGGAATCGTCCTGGGACTCGTAACGGGGACTACAGGGACAAAGTTGAGAGTCGCGAGCGGTGAATATAACCAAAAGATCGACGAAAGAATCGCCAATATCAAACGCACCTGTGGTTTATAGAGCGAATTTCGTGGCGAGCGCGCTGTCGCGAAAACAGAAAAATCGCAGCACGTGATATCACCAGACGATAAAGAAATAGCAATAATCAAATTGAACAACAGCGGAAATGTCGCTGGAGCAATAGGTGCGGCTTTTGCGCAAAATGGCAGGAGTGATTTTAGCGGTGATCACTTTGTGCGTCGTCTTGCCACTACTCCTCTCGGTCGTAGTGATTGGCACCGCAAACGATTTGTCGCGAGGTTTGCTAATTAAATTCAAATCCCGGAGGAAATTTATGAGGCGTGCAAAAAAGTTTTCGGTAGGTAGCGTTGCGCTACTCCTTTTAGTGGCTCTTGCAGGAGTGCCAGTTGCGGCGCAGCAGAAGAAACCGAATATCATGTTCATCATGGGCGATGACATCGGCTGGATGCAGCCGAGCATCTATCACCGCGGCTTGATGGTGGGCGAGACGCCCAACATCGACCGCATCGGTCAAGAAGGCGCGATCTTCATGGACTATCTGACCGAGCAGAGTTGCACGGCCGGGCGCAATGCCTTCTTCACCGGCATGACCCCGCTGCGCACGGGCATGATTCCTCCGCAACTGCCCGGCAGTCCGTCGTGGTTGCGTGCGGGTACACCGGCGCTCGCCAAGTTCCTGCTCGACCTCGGTTACAACACCGGCGAGTTTGGCAAGAATCACCTCGGCGATCACGCCGAATCGCTGCCGACCGCGCATGGCTTTCAGGAATACTGGGGCTACCTCTACCACCTGGACGCGATGCAGGGCGTGAGCTTCGTCGACCTCAACAAAAGCCCGCTGGTCCAAGGCATCGCGCCGGCGTGCCGAAACTCGCCGGTCCCTGGGTTGCCCGAGGTTCCCGGCGCCGTGGATCCGCGAACCGCGACTTGCCTGACCCCGCCGCGCCCCGTCATCTGGTGTAAGTCCAGTAATGGCACCCAGGCAAACCAGTCGTGCAGCGACCAGGGTCCGTTAACGCTCGAGCGCTCAAAGACGGTGGATGAGGAGATCTCCGCGAAGGTCATCGACTTTCTCGACCGCAACGACCCGAGGAAGACCAACAAGCCCTTCTTTGTCTGGTACAACCCGGCGCGCATGCACATCACGACGGTGCTGTCGGACAAGTACCAGGCCATGGTCGGTCAGCCCGGAGGAAAGGACTGGGGCCTGAATGAAGCGGGCATGAAGCAGCTGGACGACAACATCGGCTATGTGATGAAGAAGCTCGAGGACATGGGTGAACTCGACAACACCATTCTCGTCTTCACCACCGATAATGGCGCTGAAAACATCACCTTTCCGGACGGAGGCACCACGCCCTTCAAAGGCGGGAAGTTGACAACATGGGAAGGCGGCATGAAAGCTCCGATGGTCGTCCGCTGGCCGGGACACATCAAGCCGGGCACGGTCAAGAATGAGTTGTTCGCGGCATTGGACTGGTTGCCGACGCTGGTCAATATCGCTGGCGGACCGAAAGGCAATTCTTTGAACGAACAGATCATGGCCGGTAAGTATCCTGGAATTCGCAAGACCAAGCTCGACGGCTTCGACCAGACTGACTACCTCGAAGGCAAGTCGGAGAAATCCGCGCGTGAAGTATTCTTCTACTACACAGGATCGCAACCATCGGCAGTGCGTTACAAGAACTGGAAGATGTACTACACGATGGTGCCGGATACCGGGACCGGCGGGCTGTTCGGGGCGCAATCCTATCACTGGACACAGCTCACCAACATCAAACGTGACCCGTTCGAGCAGACGGTCGGCAGCGACGCTAAGTCACTGTTGGGATACGCCGGTTCGATTGGCTCCGCCGGCAACGCTTATATTTACAACTGGAACATGCTGCCGCTTGGTCAGTTGCTCTGGGAGAAGGAACTTTTTTCGTACAAGGACTTCCCTCCGATGCAAGCGCCGGAAACCTACAATCTGGACGGTATTCTTAAGGAAATGCAGGCGGCTGGACACCCGAGCTCATAAGCCGAAGCGGGCTGCGTATTGCGACTGCACGGGCGGCCCTTTAGGCCGCCCACCTTCGCGCATGAGTTAAACCAAGAATGCGAACCAGATTTATGATTACAAGGACAATTAGTCGTGGTGGTTGGAGCGATTTTAATCCGCTGAATGGTCGGTGGGTTCGGACCGCCGTGCAGAAGCGCCGCGACTCAAGTGAAAAAGGCATAACACTTTCAAGAGGCGGAAAAAGAAATTATTGAGCAACGAAAGGAAAATCATCATGCAGTGTCTGCGAAAGTTTTCGATGATATTAATCGCATCGTTCGCGTGCATAGGGGCGTGTGTCCGGTTAGCTGCAGCGCAACAGAAGCCGAACATCGTCGTCATTATGGGTGACGACATCGGCATGTGGAACATCGGCGCCTACCACCGCGGCATGATGGCCGGCCGTACGCCGAACCTCGACAGGCTTGCCAAAGAAGGAATGTTGTTCACTGACTATTACGCCGAGGCGAGTTGTACCGCGGGTCGCGCCAACTTCATCACCGGCATGCTGCCGATCCGCACCGGTATGACCACCGTCGGGCAGGCTGGCGCGTCAGTCGGCCTGCCGGCAGAAGCAGTGACCATCGCGACGATATTGAAGTCGATGGGCTACGCCACCGGCCAGTTCGGCAAGAATCACCTTGGCGACAAGAATGAGTTCCTGCCGACCGTCCACGGCTTCGACGAATACTTCGGCTACCTCTATCACCTCGATGCAATGGAAGATCCGGCACATCCCAACTATCCGCAGAATCTTTTGAATGTCGTCGGCCCGCGCAACATGGTTCATAGCTGGGCCACCGACAAAGATGACCCCACCGAAATGCCGCGCTGGGGCAAGATCGGTAAGCAGAGGATCGAGGACGCCGGCACGCTCTATCCGAAACGGATGGAAACGGTGGACGACGAGATCCGCGACTTCGCCATCAATTTCATGGACAGGGCCAAAAAGGACGGCAAGCCGTTCTTCGTCTGGCTCAACCCGACCCGGATGCACATCGTCACGCATCTTTCCGAGAAGTACGAGAAAATGCGCAACTCTGAGAATGGCTGGTCGGAACATGAAGCCGGCATGGCGCAGCTCGATGACGATGTCGGCTTGGTAATGCAGAAGCTCAAAGACATGGGCGAAGACGAAAATACCATCGTTGTCTTCACCACCGACAACGGCACCGAGGTGTTCACCTGGCCCGATGGCGGTCAGACGCCGTTCGCGCAATCCAAGGGAACAGTCCTCGAGGGCGGTTTCCGCGTGCCTTGCATCCTGCGCTGGCCCGACCATGTGCCGGCGGACTCGGTGCAAAACGGCATCTTCTCCGGCATGGACTGGTTGCCGACTTTTGTCGCCGCGGCCGGTAATCCGAACATTACCGAAGAGTTGCTAAAGGGGAAAACGATCGGTGATCGGACTTACAAGAACCATCTGGACGGCTATAACCAGATGGCCGCGATCACCGGCAAAGGGCCGTCCGCGCGGCATGAAATTTTCTACCTCGGCGAAAGCACGGTCGGCGCGGTGCGCATTGACGATTACAAGTTCCGCTTCATTGACCAACCTGCCGGTTGGCTGGGTGAAAAGACCCATCCCGACGTGCCTTACATCACCAACCTCCGCCTCGATCCGTTCGAACGCACGGGATGGCCCAGCAACGGCACGAAAGAAGGGGCGCAGCAATACTTCGATTGGTTCAAGTTCCAGTTCTGGCGTTTTGTGTTCGTCCAGCAGATTATCGCAAAGGAAATCCAAACCTTCCTCGATTACCCGCCAATGCAGCGGGGCGCGAGCTTCAATCTTGACGCAGTGAAAGCCGAGATGGCGAAAAAGATGGCTGAGGCGGAGGCGGCGAGCAAAGGCCCCAGCAACTAAGCGGAATGAAATTCACGGCGGGCGGCTCGCAAAAGCCGCCCGCTTCCTCTGAAGTCAGAAGAAATTCATGAACAGATATCCACAATGAGATCGACAAAAATTAAGACAATGACCATGCTCGGTCCATTCTTAATCGTATTATTATGCGGCCAGACATACGCGCAGCCGGATCCGCTGCCATCCTGGAACGATGGATCCGCCAAGACGGCAATCGTCGAATTTGTGAAGACGACTACGGAAAAAAATAGCCCGAAGTTTGTGCCAGCGGAGGCGCGTATCGCGGTTTTCGATCAGGACGGGACGCTGTGGGTCGAACATCCGATGTATTCGCAGGTCGTCTACTGTCTCGATCGTGTGCCGGCGGTGGTGAAGGCGAAGCCGGATCTCGCGAAGATCGAGCCGTTCAAGACTGTCCTGTCAGGCAACCGCGAAGCGATGGCGAAGTTCACAATGCCGCAGTTGGAAATGATTCTTGCCGCTACTCTCACAGGCATGACGGTGGATGAGTTCACTGCCGAAGCAAAGAAGTGGCTCGAGAGCGCAAAGGATCCTCGTTGGAAGCGGCCTTACACCGAGCTTACCTATCTGCCGATGCAGGAACTGCTGAAATACTTCCGCGCTAACGGCTACAAGACTTACATCGTCACCGGCGGCGGTCAGGATTTCGTGCGGATGTACTCCGGGCAGGTGTACGGCATTCCACCGGAGCAGGTGGTCGGCACCGCAGGTGGCACGAGCTATCGCTATGATAAGAGCGGCAAGCCGTTTCTTCTCAAAGAACCGAAGCTACTGTTAAACGACGATCAAGCGGGCAAGCCGCAGGCCATACACCTGATGATCGGTCGCCGCCCTTACGCCGCTTTCGGCAACTCGATAGGCGACAAACAGATGCTCGAATACACCCAGGCGGGCGACGGCGTGCGGTTGATGATGCTGGTGCATCACGATGACGACAAGCGCGAGTACGCCTATGGGCCAAAGTCGAAAGTCGGCACGTTCACCGATGCGCTCATGGGTGAGGCCAAGAAGAAGAATTGGACCGTGATCAGCATGAAAGATGACTGGAAGCAGATCTTCGCGTTCGATAAGTGACAAGCGATTAGAAAGTGACGGTGACAGAAGCATTGTGAAAACCGACTCGGAGATTGTGACGGGTGCCGAGTCGATCATTTCAACGATGAGAGTGATAGGAGCGCGTCAACTCGTTAAAAATCCGAAAGAGTGTCGACGGACAAACAATTAACGAGTGTCGGGAATGAAAAATTCAATGCGACGAGTCAAGTGTAAGTCAGTTGTGGCTCTGGCGAGCTCTCTTGCCGGGGAGGTCCCGCAGTGACTGCGCTCGCCGCAACAAGCGTTTCCGCCAAGCTTTGAAAACTTTTGAAACGGCTATTGATCTTCCTGACTACCGAGCGCCTCGCTACGCGACCACGGCCCCGCTAGTCGGGAACTCGGAGCACACCGAACGTCCTGAGTAGAGTGTGAAAGTTTTCGAGTTATCCACCTTAACATATCCCTCAACATATTGAGACTCGGTAATACGCTGAGGCTTTTCGAGATCTTTTATTGACAGCGCTCCTCCCGACGGATCTTTGTATCCCGCGAAAAATACAACGGTTCTTTGCAACCTCATCGTGATCTCGCCGATGTGGCACAACTGCTGCGCTAGCCTTCGCTTAGAGATGATCGGAGCGCTTCGTCGCTACAGCGACAGGGCTGGACTAGTTCGGCACATTGTCCCAGGAAGACCTCGGCGAAGCTTAAAGCGTGATTGGTATCATTATTAGAGCCGAAGTGGAGCCGGACCAACGACATGAGTTGATCCAAATGTGTAAGTGTTGGCTTGCTTCGAATCAAGTACCGCAGGCCTGTTCTGAAAGGCGAGTCTACGAAGACGTCATTTCGCCGACTTGTCTACTGCTCGTCGAAGAGTGGTCAAATGAAGAAGCGATGCATTTTTACTTATCTTCGGAACGGTTTCGCGCCTTGCTCGGTGCGGTGAAGGTGCTCGGTAATCTAGTGGATCTGCGTGTTTTTAAAACAGAGGTCCTCGAGGGCGGCACCGTGTCGCATAGTCCCCAACAATGAAAAAGGAGAATACGTGAATCACGAGCAAAGAGGTGACCGGCAAAAAATCGGCTGATACCAACGAGGTTGAAGAACCAGATTACGCTCGGGTGGATACCAAACTACTAACCAAAGAAGGCGAACCGATCGCTATTAATTATAATCTCCACAAGGTCGGAGCGGATTGGAAGGTTTACGATGTCGTGATCGGTAACATCAGCATAGTCAATAACTATCGCGCGCAATTTACACGGCTCCTGGGTAAGGACTCCTTTCCCGAGGTTCTTAGTCTGCTCCGCGAAAAGGTGGCAGTGGCGCGGTGAGTTGCGGACGTATTGGACCAAGGTCCAATACCCAAAATCCAAGATGACGTTATACATAATGCGGCCGAAACGAAGAGGGCGATCAGAATTAAATAAATGAGGAGATGTCTATGAGGCATGTAGGTTTTCGCGAAAGAGCATTTTTTCCGATGAGTTTACTTTTGATGGTTTTTAGTTCGGGGTGTATCGCGACTCAAGACTGGGTCAACGAGAAAATATTTCCGGTTGAGAAGAGAGTCTCCGAGACGGAAGCCGGCTTGACGAAGACAAACGGCCGAGTGTCAAGTCTCGAAGGTCAGGTGCAAACGATGGCGAGTCAGATCGCCGCTCTCGATAGCCGTCTGAATCAGACCAATGCCAAGGCCGACCGCGCGCTGGAAAACCTGCAACAGTTAAAAATCGACCGAAAGCTGGTGCTTGACATGAAGGACGGGGCGTTTTTCACCTCGAATTCGACCGTGCTCACCAGTCGAGCCAAGAAGGAGATCGACAGCTTCTTGAGCGATGTGGTGGGACAAGCCGCGGGGACGGGTAACCTGTTGTTTGTCGTGACTGGCCACACCGACAATACCGGCACCGAGAAATATAACTACGAGTTGGCTCGCATCAGAGCGGATAACACCGCGGTTTATCTTTCGGCACAAAAAAAAGTCGATCCGGGGCAGCTTGTCGTCATGTCCTATGGCGAAACGGTTCCCGTGGGCGACAACAGGACCGAGGCGGGCCGGGCGAAAAATCGCCGAGTTGAAATTCTTGTTTATCGAGACGCTATCGGTGTTGGCCAAGCGGGAACGGCTGCCGCTCGCTGATCCTGCGCAATGATCCGGGTGTCATGATGCATAGGTGTACGCGGGAAATATTTAGATGTGGATCATGAAATCTCTCGCGTCGCGGACGCTTTGGGTGTTGCTGCTTTTGATCTGGTGCAGCCGGGTGATGGCACAGCAGGAATCCGAAACGGAAGAGCTGGCGAAGAAAACGCAAAACCCGGTTGCCGATCTGATCAGCGTGCCGCTGCAAAACAATTTCAATTTCGGAACCGGCTTCAACCGGAACAAGACGCTTTACGTGCTCAATATTCAGCCGGTGATTCCGGTCAAGCTCAACGACGAGTGGAATCTCATCAGTCGGATCATCATGCCCGTCATTAACCAGCCTTCATTATTTCCGACACATGGGGGAGCGGTGCCGAGCACGACAGGCACGGGGTTCGGCGATTTCAATCCGACGTTTTTTCTTTCACCCGCAAAGCCTGGCGAATTGATCTGGGGAATCGGCCCGACAATCACACTTCCGACGGCCACCGATCGCGATCTTGGAGCCGGGAAGTGGAGCATGGGACCCGCGGGAGTCGCACTGGTCATGCACGGCCACTGGGTCTATGGGGCGCTGATGAACAACCAGTGGTCGTTTGCGGGGTGGGGCGACAAAGCGGTCAACGCGATGCTGCTGCAGCCCTTCATCAACTACAACCTGCCCGAGGGCTGGTATTTGACCAGCTCCCCTATCGTGACGGCGAATTGGAAAGCCGACAAGGGCGGCGATGTCTGGACCGTTCCGCTTGGCGGCGGTTTCGGAAAACTATTCAGGCTCGGTCAAATCCTGCCGCTCGAAGGCCATCCACTCGCGAAGCTGCCGATCAATACGCAGCTCGCTGCTTACGGCAACGTGGCGACACCCGAGTTTGGGCCAAAGTGGCAGTTGCGGTTGCAAATCCAATTCTTGTTTCCCAAATAGGCGGCGGAGCGTCATGAAAAGGAGGTCGTTCATGAAAATCGCATCGGCAGGCAACGCTGTTGGTTTAGTGTTTACTTTTATTTTTTTCACAGGTTGCGCGACGACTTTCCAGGGCGGCAGCGACGTCGCGCAGGGGAGACAAGCCCTGTTTCGCGGCGATTATCCGACGGCGCTGGGTTATTTTCAAAACGCCGAGAAAGCGGGGCCGAACTACGTTTACGGCACCGAACTTCGCGAAGGAGTTTTGAGCTACCTCGGGAGAGCGCAGTACCTCAACGGGCAGTTGCCGGCGGCGCAGGCTACTCTCCAGCAAGCTCTCGCTGCTCACAGGAGCGATAACCTGGCGCGCCTTTATCTGGGTCTGACTCTGGCGAAACAGAGTGATCAAAAAGCAGGTGCCGCTGATATTCAAAGCGCCTTAAAAGGCATGAACGATTTCCTCAATTACATCATCAATACTTTCTCGAATTCATTTGGCTCTTTCTACGATCAAAGTGGCAACCTGCGAAAATCGATTGCGGCTAATCAAGCGATGCTCGCGAGCGGCAAGTTTGATTGGGCGACGTTGATCGCGAACTGCGAGACACTGGCGATCAATTACGAGCAAGTGGAGGATATCGCGACTAACGACCAGCGCCAGTTCCAAGAGATGAATCGACCGTGATGAGCAGCTCTAACGGCAGTCGGTGGAAGGAACAACAATACTTTCTGCTCCGCTGCACCCTCACCCCAGCCCTCTCCCAGTGGGCGAGGGAGTTGGTTGGGCACGAGATGTGATCGGAGTCGTTCTCGTCTCGACAGTTTGAGACATGAAAACAGAAAAATAGCTGAAAGGCGCACTATGTTTAGAGAATCGGGACTCAAACTAGCAAAACTACTCCTAGCGCTCACGCTAGTGCAGAGTTTTTTTGTAGCCGCGGAACTTGATGCGGGCGATGCGCCGGCGCCAACTCCCTACTCGGGTGATATCTGGAATCGCTCGACTCTCACCGGCGACTGGGGCGGACTACGCAACGAATTGGCCGCCAAGGGTGTAACGCTCGATGTGAATATCACGCAGGTGGGACAGGGGGTAGTCGGCGGCGGGAAAAGTGGCGCATGGGAATACGGCGGGCGCGGCGACCTTATCCTCAATTTAGACAGCGGCAAGCTCGGCTTGTGGCCCGGCGGTTTTTTTAATTTCGAGATGGAAGGTAATTGGGCGTCCCCAGTCAACGCTAAAACTGGCGCGCTCATGCCGGTAAACAGCAACCAACTTTTTCCACTGCCGCCCGGCGATATCTTCGGCGTGTCCGCATGGAATTTCACGCAGTTTCTTTCTCCGTACTTCGGGCTGGCGATTGGCAAGTTCGCCACCATCACCGCAAACTCTGGTGATATGAATGAGTTTGCCCACGGCAAAGGCGACAGCAATTTTATGAATATGGCCTTGAACGTTAATCCGCTTGTTGCTTTCACCGTCCCTTATTCGACGCTAGGCACCGGACTAATCGTATTACCCACCAAAGATCCCAAGGAGGCGGTCGTCAGTCTTTTTCTGATGTCGGCCAGCGGGAATCCCACCAATTCAGGCTTCGGTGATCTGAATGACGACAACCTACTTGTAGCCGCGGAGGGCCGGGTGAGAACGGATTTTTTCGGTCTTACGGGGCATCAGAGTTTCGGCACGACTTTTTCCAACAAAAAGTTCACTTCGATCGATCAGAGATTGGACAGGGATACGATCGAGAACGGCGCGCTTAAGGCGGAGAAAGGTTCTTGGAACATTTACTACAACTTCGACCAGTATCTGTACGAGCCCAAAAAGGGCGTGGACCGTGGAGTGGGTCTGTTCGGACGGTTGGGCGTTGCCGACGGCAATCCGAACTTCATGAAATTCTTTAGCAGCTTCGGCATGGGCGGCAAAGGAATGTTCGAGAGCCGGCCCAACGACAAGTTTGGTGTGGGTTTTTACTTCATGAATATAAACAACCCGACCATCCAGGGTCCGTTTCAGACGAGGAAACTTTTACGAGACGAGTACGGGCTCGAGGCTTTCTACAATATCGCGATAACACCATGGCTACAGCTGACACCGGACTTGCAAGTTATCCAAGGGGCGCAGAAGGACAAACTAACCCTAGTCCAAGGCCCGCTGGGGCTGTTGCCTCGCATTGGGAGAAACAGCATCGGCACAACGACCGTCTTAGGAGTGCGACTGCAGGTGATTTTCTGAGGAGGCTGGGGATCAGGAGTGACAAAAGCACGGGAGTGCCGGCGTCGAGCAGTGAGTCCTGTGCAGTATCGAGGGATAAATCAGGAGCGACAGGTTTAAAGGTTGTTTCAGATTTCGGGCGTCAGTTCGGATACAAGAGTTCACAAGAAGGAGAGACAATCATGGACCCAGGACATTTTTTAA
>Ga0207701_10001743_pt1 | contig 22707 bp, 18 predicted proteins | sample KBSSwiSSwithPhiX_FD_184294 | JGI IMG/M metagenome (GOLD analysis project Ga0207701, IMG submission 184294) | Switchgrass rhizosphere bulk soil microbial communities from Kellogg Biological Station, Michigan, USA, with PhiX - S5 (SPAdes) (version 2) | ecosystem: Environmental > Terrestrial >... | reverse complement strand
GATCGCCTCGAAGGTCGCTCCCTGATCGCGCGACCGGAACAGGCCGGGTATGGAGTTGTACTCGACCATCGCGCCCAGCAGGATGGTTCCGCTCGGCAGCCGCGTGAACGCCTTGAAGTCGCCGTTGATGGTCAGCGGCTTGGTCGCGGAAACGCCGCCGTCGGTGGTCAGCGCCAGCGACTGATCGTCGGCGGTCAGAAACCGCATCAGCACGCGGTTCGGATCCTTCGGATCCACGGAGATGATGCGCAGCAACCCGCTGCCCAGGTTCGCGCTGAGATCGTGAATCGTGAAGTGGGCGCCGCCGTCGTCCGACCGCCCCAGCAACGGCGCGCCCGCCGGCGCGCGCATCGCGATGTAGACGACGTTGCCGTCGGACGGCGCGATCTCGACGCCGTTCATGGTGGTGCCGGCCGTCGTCTGGTACAGCGCGGGTCCGAATGTGGTCCCGGTATCGGTCGACGGGAACAGGCTGTAGATCTGGCTGGCGACGCCGATCGCCAACACGCGCGTGCCCGTGCCGGGATCCAGGTACGCGTCGGTGATCGACTGGCCGGCCACGGCGCCGCCCGCGATCTGCCAGCCGCAGCTGCGATCGTCCGAATAACCGAGGTTCTGGTTGGTGACGGTGAGCAGGCGATTCCGGGGCGCCGGCGTCAGCTGATAGAAGGCGCCCAGCACGTTCCCGTCCTGCTCGCAGGACCACAGCCAGGTCTTGCCGCCGTCGGTCGAGGTGATGAGGCCGAAGTTGGTCACCAGGATGATGTCCTGGGGCCGATCGGCCGGCGTCAGGATGCTCTCGGAGTCGGGGAACGCCCCGTTCGCGCGCGCCGCCGCCGGCGTGGCCAGCGCGGCGGCAACCAGAAACGCTTCAACCCATCGGCGCACGCCTTGGCCTTCTGCGCGCGAAAGTAATCATTCCGAGGGCCAGGCCCAAGAGCGCTGACGACGTCGTCGGTCCGCCCGTCGTATCGCATGCGCAACCGCCGGCGGCTTCTCCCGGCCCCGTGCCCGCCGTTCCCGTCGCGCCGTTACCGGCCACGCCGCTCACGGTGGTGGAGCCGCCGGTGCCCGTCGAGCTGGCGCCGCCCGTGCCCTGACCGCTCGATCCGCCCGTCCCCGCCGCGCCGTTCGAACCGCCCGTCCCCGAGACAACGACGCCGCCGCCGGCGCCGGACGAACCGCCCGTGCCGCTCACGCTCGATCCGCCGGTCCCCACGCCCGTCCCCGTCGTGCCCGCCGTGCCGGTCGTGCCGCCGCGCCCAGCCGCGCCCGTCGCGCCCGCCGTGCCGGTCGTACCGCCGCGCCCCGCTGCGCCCGTCGTGCCCGCCGTGCCGGTCGTGCCGCCGCGCCCCGCTGCGCCCGTCGTTCCGCCGGTGCCGGTCGTGCCGCCGCGTCCGCCGGCGCCGGTCGTGCCACCGGTGCCGGTTCCGCCGAACAGCGGCCCGCAGCTCGACGCGCCAGGACCCGGCGCCGTGAACGCCATGCTGTTGCCGCACGTCAGCGCGCCCGTGCCGCTGCTCGTGATGGTGACGCTCGCGCTCGCGTTGTCGATCGAGTTGACGGTGATCGTCAGCCCGCCGCCCGGATCCATGTACGTCTGGCCCGCCTTGAGGCCGGAGTCGTTCAGCGTCGTCGTCCCCGGTTGCGTGTCCAGGAGGTAGACGTACGGCGCGTTCCGGTTCGCGGCCGGTAGGTCAGGTCCGATCGACACCAGGATCATCGGTCCGAGGCCGGCGTCGAAGCCGAGCGGCGCGCGCATCTCGAGGTAGTAGTGCGTCAGCATCGGCGGGTTGCCCTGGCCGTCGCCGCGGATCCCGGGTCCCGGCCGCGTCTTCGGCGCCGGGATCTGCACCAGCTGGACGCCGTCGCAGGGCAGCTCCTGCGGCACCATCGTCAGCGTCGTCGACGTGCCGGCCTTCACCAGGTTGCAGCCGCTCATCCAGCCCTGGTGGTACTTGTGCACCGCCGACGGGTGGTGCGCGCCGCCGCCCATGAACGACAGCGAGTTCGCGTACTCCATGTGCTGGCAGTTCGACGTGTTGTCGGACAGCGTGACGCTGCCCGTGCAGGTGCGGTTGCCGCTGACTGTACCGCCGCAGCACATGGTCGGCTCGTGCGTCATGCCGAAGTTGTGGCCGATCTCCTGGGCGTAACCGACGATCTGGTGGAACGAGTAGCTGGAGTACTTCGCGATGCTGTTCGGCGAACCCTCGTCGCCCCACGTGCCGCAGTCCGCGCCCGACGGAATGCCGCCGTAGACCCAGAAGTAGTGGTTGAACGTCTTGCCGAGCATGTCCATCTGCATCTGCACTGTCGCGCCGTTGCCGGTGCGGTCCGAGGACGGGCCGCAACACGCGATGGTCAGGCAGTTGTGGACGGGCAGCGTGAACGGACCGAAGTACTCGGGGTTCGTGTCCTGGATGCCGTACGAGATCTCCTGGAACATGTGGCGCTGCGACGACCCGGTGCCGCCGATGACGCTCATGATCGAGGACGCGGTGGGCGGCCCGTTGCCGATGTCGAACATCATCGCCGCGATGGTGCGCGGCGCTTTCGCCGGCGCCGTCAGCAGCGCGCTGTTCTGCGATTGCCAGTCCATCGGACTGGGCTGATCGACCTGGTCGGTCGTCGGTTCTTCTTGCTGCTCGCACGCGACGAACGTGGCCCCGATGAAGAGGCCGCCAGCAACCAAGGTCACCTGCCTGATGCGTTGGGACATGGACTCTCCCCGACAGTGAATGTCCGCATCGTGCGCTCTCGGAGTGGTTTTCCGTGACCTTTTTCTCGGCCTTTTTTCCGGTTTTTTCCATTCCACGGCGCACGGAAGCCTGGACATACACGGTCCATGAAGCCGCTCAACCGCTCGGCATCCCTCGCTCTCGTCGCCGGTGTTTTCGCCCTCGGCGCGTGCGCAACCAGCGACCCCGGCACGGTCATCACCGGGACCGGCGGCAACGGCAACGGCACCGCCGGCACGACCGGCAGCGCCGGCACCGGATCCCTCGGAAACGGCGGCACCACGGGAAGCGGCGGCAGCACCTCCACGACCGGTACGGCGGGCAACGGACCGATCGCAGGGACGACCGGAAGCGCGGGCGCCGGCGCGACCGGCACCGCCGGCACGACCGGCGTGGCGGGCACGACCGGAACCGCCGGACGGGGCGGGACGACCGGCGCGGCCGGCCGAGGCGGGACGACGGGCGCGGCGGGACGCGGCGGCACCACCGGCACCGCCGGCACCACCGGCGCGGGCGGCAGCTCGACGACCACCGGCACCGGCGGCGCGATCACCAATCCGGAACCGCTCGACTGCGGTCCGCAAGGTTACGTCGTCGAGAACCACGGGCCTGCGTCGAACCGCGTGAACTACATCATCCTGGGCGACGGCTTCACGACCGCCGACAACGCCGCGGGCGGCGCGTTCGAGAAGGACATCGCGAACTCGATGCTCCGCCGCTTCAGCCCGAACGCGTTCCCGTACAACCGCTACCGGAACTTCGTGAACGTCTGCGGGATCAAGCTGGTCAGCACCGGCGCGATCTGCGGTTCGAGCACGCTCGGTTGCTGCGGCGACGACTCCAGCCGCCTCGCGAACTGCAACATGACGGCGGTCAACAACGCGTACAACGCGCTGCCGAAGACGCTGACCATCGACTGGCGCTCCGTCATGCTGAACGGCAACAGCTGGTGGAACTCGGGCGGCACGACGATGCTGTATTCGGGCGGCAACACCGACGCGCCCGGCGCGGCGCTGCACGAGGGCGGTCACGGCTTCCAGCAGCTCGCCGACGAGTACGGCACCTGCACGGGCAGAAGCTGCGGCACCAACACGAACGGCACCGGACCGACGGGGACCGTCAACTCGGAGGTCAACTCGTGCGGCAACCCGATGACCACCGACGGCAAGTGGGACAAGTGGATCGGCTACAACGCGACGGGCGCGACAGGCATCCAGAGCACGTTCGACGGCAGCCGCTACATCGCGGTGGGCGGCGGCCAGTACCGGCCGTCGGCGAACTCGATGATGAACAGCCTGTTCTGCAGCAACAGCAACCAGGCGACCTGCACGGCGGACACCGCCTACAACCAGGTGTCGCGCGAGCAGTTCGTCATGGGCATCTGGAGGCGCATCCACCCGATCGATTCGACCGTGCCCGCGGCGGGCGCGGTCACCAGCCCGGGCATGCTCCAGGTCAACGTGATCGATCCGATGGTCATCAACGTCGACTGGACCGTCGACGGCGGCACCCCGATGGTGAACGGTGGCACGACGTTCAACACGGCCAGCCTGGCCGCGGGCAGCCACACGGTGTCGGCGAAGGCGTACGACAACGCCGGGGACGACCTGGTCCGTTACCGGGACTCCGTCTGCCCGTCGTCGGTGAGGGGCAACTACTGCCACCGCACCTTCTGGAAGAACTCGGTCCAGACCGTCACCTGGACGTTCACGAAATAGACGAGCAGACTTAGCGCCTGTTGTCGACGCGTCGGATCATCGCGCTCGCCTGCGGTCTGGTTGGTGCGCTCGTCGTGTGGCTCGCATGGCCGCGCGACAAACCGGATGTGGTTTCGCCGCGCGACGAGCAGGTGCCTGCGCCCGCCGCAGAGGCCCGGCGCTTGCCGCCGCTCCCTCGGGTGCGTGCGTCCGCGCCGCCCGACGCCGAACCGTACAAGGAAGAGTACGTCGCCAGCGATGGCATCCCGATCGCGCCACCCCGCGGCGAGGTGAAAGGACCCGCGCACCCGCACCCGATCACACCGCAGCACGAGCGGCTCTATGCCGAGAACCGGATGATCGGCGACCTGGACGGCGCCATGGAGGCCAGGGACGTCCCGGCGATGCGCCGTCTCCTCGAGAAATATCGGCATGAATACCCGGAGGACGACCAGCAGATGCAGGACGGCTACGCGGTCATCGCCGATTGCTTCGAGCATGCGAGCGCGCAGACCCGCACCGCCGCCGAGCGCTGGATCGACAGCCACAACGGCTCGACGATCAAACGCTTCGTCAGCCGTTACTGCCTGGAACCGCCCCAGTAGCCGCTGCCAGAACCAGCGACTAGGGGCACGCCGGCGGACGCCAGGCGTCGTCGGGCATCGTCTCCGCGATCAGCGAAGCCAGCGCGGGATCGTAGACCTTCAGCTCGCCGCGGGTGTTGATCGGGCCGTTGTTCCCGTCGGGCGGCATCACCTCGAGGTTCGCGTCGAACCAGCTCTGCACGCCCTCGGCGTAGTACTCGATCTCGTTCACCTCGGCGTACGTGTTTCGCCACAGGCCGGCGCTCGTCGCCGCGTCCCAGGCCGCGCGCACGCGGTTGTCGAACGTGTTGTCGGCTTCCTCGACGCCCAGCAGGACGGCGGTCGCGAACGTCTGCACCAGCAGCTTCTCGCCCGCGAAGATGTCGCCCTGCAGGCAGAGCAGGTTCTCCTCACCGACGGAGCTCACCGGAATCATCAGCGTGGCGCCGACGCCGCGCAGCCGGTTCCAGTCCTGCTGCGGGAACATCGAGTTGAGGTTGCGGTACTCGGGGATGTCCGTCGTCACCTCGCCGGCGCCGATGATCGCGACGCTCATGTTCTGGCGCATCATCGCTTCGCGGATGTCGTTGCGGAACCCCACCATGTGAACGACGGTCTTGCAGGCGTCGACGACGGCCACGTCGTCGACGTCCCTGGACGCGAGCACCGGGATGCCGTCGCCGTCGAGATACTTCTCGTAGAAGGCGTCGTACCCCAGCGCGGCGGGGGGCGGCATCGGCGCCATCGTGCAGAAGTCGGCGCCGATCAGCTTGACCTTGCCGGCGTCGCAACCGGCGGCGGCCGCGACCGCCAGCGTCACGAACAGCGCAGAATGCCGCATCCCGTGAGTCTGCCTTACGACTTTAAGGCGCGTCGTGCCCTGGCGCGGCCGTCGCCGTGCCGGCGCACGAACCGTCGACGCGCGCGCCCAGCGGCGAGCGCGGCCAGCGGGCGTGGAAGTGCCGCGCTTCTGCCCTCGCCGTTTCGGCGTGGCCAGCCGCGCACTGCGCGAGGATGCCGGTCACCGTGCGCTCCTCGGAGAGCAGCGGCGCACCCGGCCGGTGATCGTACTCGTCCAGCACCGACAGCGCGCGCTTGACGTCGCCGCGCGCGAGCGCCGCGTTCGCGGTGCCCAGCAGCGCGGTCTCTTCCTTCAGGCTGGAGATGTTCACGACGGGCATCGGCGCGGGCGCCGGGGCCTTGTGCTTGACGTGCACGCGCGCGGGCGCCACGACCGGCGCCGGGATCTCGACGGGCGGCGGCGGCACCGGGGCCTCGACGCGCGCAGCGACGCGCGCAGGCGCCGAACGAACCGGAGCCGGCTTCGACATGTACTTCGGCGCCACGTAAACGCCGGCGGTCACCACCGCGCCCACCGTCACCACCGCCGCGGTCATCTTCAGAACGCCCGCGACCGCGGACGACGCCGGGCCCACCGCCAGCGCGATCCCCGCCGCCACCTTGATCTCGACACCCCTGCGCACGCGCGCACGCGCCATCTCGTTGGGCTCGTACCCGCCACGCGCGGCGTCGATGACCGACCGCGTATCGGCGTCGAGGTCCGGCGGCTCCAGCATCTTCATCACGCAGATCCCTCCCTGTCCGTATCAGTCCGATTCTCCGTCGCCCGGATGCGCGCGAGTGACTTCCGCAGCTGCGTACGGGCGGTCCGAAGCCGCCAGTAGGCCGTGTTGAGATTGACCTCCAGGGACTCCGCCGCCTGCGGCACCGACATCTGCTCGACGTCGACCAGCACGATGATGGCGCGCTTGTCCTCGTCCAGCGAGTCGAGCAGCCGATCGAGCAACGCCACGGCCTCGCGCCGGGCAACCAGCTCCGCCGGGCCGGCGGCCGGCGAGGCCACCACCTCGACGACGTCGCCCGTCGACGGGATCGCCCACGATCGGCGGCGCAGCGAGCGCCGGTGATTGCGCGCGACGCGCATCAGGATGCCGAACAGCCACGTCTCGACGGACGACCAGCGCGCGTCGAACGAGTCCCACCGCCGGTGAACGACCAGGAAGACGTCCTGCGCCGCGTCCTCGAGGATCGCGTCGGGAACGCCCAGCCGCCGCAGGTTCCGCCACACGAACGAGAAGTGCGAGTCGTAAAGCTGACGTGGCGTGAGGTCAGATGGTGTGGGCAGCAACACACCTGGGGCACCCGCGTCGGTGCCCGCACGTGCTGTCGGCAGCGTCGCGGCTCCATTCACCATCGTTGGTGAATGGCCAGGGGGACCCTTGCCCATGGTCAAAAGTGTAGCTCCCAACCCAGTGAGCCACGTAACCAAATCGTAGCCGGCTCGAAAACATGACCCACTCCGGCAAGGTCGAAACTCGGGCGGCCCACCGGGACCACCACCTGGGCGGCCAGGCGGGCGGCGTTTCGCGACCCCACGCGCACGCGCAGGTTTCCCTCGGCGAACGCGGCGCTCCACCACGCGGAGGCTTCGCCGGGATAGCCGACGCCGAACCCGGTTCCGTGCAGGCGTTCGGCGGACGTGCCCAGACAGATCCCTGGCGCCAGGATCCCTTCGTGGAAAGCGCGCGCGCAGACGGCGGCGGACGCGTCGAAGAGCTGGAACTTGCCGCCCGCGGCCGCGTCCGCGGCGCTGGCCGTGCTGCGCGACATCCACAGCGACGCGCGAAGTTCGGCCGACAGCGCCGCCACGCCGATCGCGAAGCGCAGCCCGACGCCGGGCGCGACACCGGGCTGCCCGCCGTCGCCCACCATCCCGTCGACGCCGACGGCGAACCGCCGCTCCGGCTCGGGCGGCGGCGGCGGCGGTGGCGGCGGCGGTGGCGGCGGCGGTTCGGCGATGAAGGACGCCTCCGGGTTGATCATCAACGCCAGCACCAGCGCCGCCGCGTGCATCAACTCGGCGCAATCGGAACCCGACAGCTTGCGCTCGCCGGTGCGCGTGCCCGCCCGGGTCGCGAGCGTGAGCAACCAGCCCGATCCTGTCACGCGGCGAACTGTCACGTCCGCTGACAGCGGCTCCGGCGGCGTCGGCACGTTCCCGGCGACGCGACGGATCTCCGCTTTCAATTCATCGACGGCCGGGCATTCGTCGGGCGCCTTCCACGAGATCGCCATCGGGAGATCGTCGACGCCCGGTGCCGCCGCCGGCGGGATCACCGGGATCACCTCCGGGCCCGCGGTCCCGCCGCCCGGTGCATCGCCCGCACCGACGACGAGCATCACCAGCAGAGCCGGGAGGAAGCCCATACCCGGCGCAGAATAACGCACCTACGCTAAACGCGAACTACTCCGGGACGGGGACCGGGCCCTTGGTCGGGCCACAGCATTCGCACGCGCAGGGCTGGCAGCTCTGCCCGGCGGCGCAGGCCGGGCAAGCGCAGCCGCAATTGCCGCCGGGAACGGGGCGCATCTGGACGCACGACCCGCTGGGACAGGGCGTGGTGACACACACGACGCCGAGCTCGATCCAGTTGCAGGCGCTCGCGCTGTCCGCCATGCAGCTGGTGACGTCGGCGTGGCCCGCGCACGGATCCGCGACGGCGTCCCGCGTTCCACCGCCCGCGGCCCCGTTGGCGACCCCGACGTTGCCGGTGCCGCACGCGCAGTCGCAGGGCGGACACGAGACGCCCGCCGGGCAGCTCGGGCAAGCGCAGGTGCAAGTTCCGGCGCCCGTCACCGCGGCACCGGTCGCGCCGACGCTGCAGGCGCCGCGGCCGCTGCAATCGCACGCGCAGGGCGCACACGCCTCGCCGGGCGCGCACACCGGGCAGTCACAGGTGCACGTCCCTCCGCCGCCGCTGTTGCCGGTCGCAGGGTTCGAGCAATCGCACTGGACGGCGGGGCAGTCGGCGTTCGCGGGGCAGACGATCGGCTGCACGCAGGTGCAGCCGCCCCCGGAGGCGTCGCGCGTGTGGCAGTAACCGCCGCCGTCGCAGGTTTCCCCGACGGGACATAGATCGATCGACGGCGATGCGACGCGCACCCCCGCCCACGCACATCGCGCGTCGGCGACGCACGCGGCCTGATCGGTCAGCGCCGCACACGCATCGGGTGTCACGCAGACGCCGGTAGGACAGGTCGCGCCGGCCGCGCAGTCGGACTGCACGGCGCGCCATTCGCAGTTGGCGTCGGACACCGTCGGGAGGGCCACGCAGGTTTCCTCGCTGGTGATGGCGCGGCACGCGTCGTTCACGACAGCGACGGGAACGGCGTGGTTGGTGGTCTGCTCGTAGCAGCCGGCGAGCGTGAGCAGGAGGAGCGAGATTCGCTTCATCGCGGGCCGGAACCCAGGGCAATAACCGGGCCACGCCGACCGTCGGGGAACGTCGCGCGCGGCCACATGCGGTCGCTCAAAAAACTGATGCATCGGGGCACCGTCGTCAGAAAAGGCCACGACACGCGAGCATGACGCCGCCGTTGTCGAGCGGCGCGGGCGCGACCATCACGCGACGCGGGCCGTGAAACAAGCGCGGCACGGCGATGCCGGTCGCCGATCCCAGGATCGCGCCGACCGTCACGTCGCTTGCGTAGTGACGATCGGCGGCGATGCGCAGGTATGCGGTCGCCGCCGCGAGCGCCATCCCCGTCGCCCAGATCGAGGGCGCCAGGCGATAGCGACGCATCGACGCGATGGTGCCCGCCGACGCCGCCATCGCGAACGCGAACGTCGAATGGCCGGAATAGAACGACACGTTGTTGTCGGACGGATGCGCGGTCTGCCCTTTCTTGTCGTCGGGCAGCGCGTGCACGAACGGCCGCTCGCGCCCGACGACGAACTTCACCGCCTGGTTCATGGCCATCGCGACCGCCGTCGCCTCCGAGATCAGCAAGACGTCGACCCACGCGGCGTCGGGCGTCCCGTGATCGCGCGCGGCGTACGCGTGCAACCCGAACATCGCCAGCGGTTCCACGCCCAGCGGAATGACGTAGCTGATCACGTTGGCCGCTTCGGTGTCGTTCCACTTCAACCCGTCGCGCACGCTGCTGTCGAACCCCGGCGGATCACACCAGCGGCACGTTGACGGCGCGAGGTGGCTCTTGAGCGCTTCGCTCCCGACCCAGAGCGCGATCGCCGCGCCCGTGATCGTTGCGTCGGTGGCCAGCGAATAGCGAAGCTCCGGCTCGGGCGGTGGCGCCGGTGGCGCGGGCGCCGGCGCCGCGGGCGGTGGCGCCGGCGACGACGGCTCGGCGGCTGGCGCCGGCGTCTCCGTCTGCAGTCCCGGCACCGCGGATCGCGCGCGCGCGAGCGCCGGCGCGGCCACGACGAACAGCAGCAGGGAGATCCGGGCGGCGGTCTTCGTCAACGCGCGCCGCCCGGTCGTTGATTACTTCCGTCGCACGCGCGCGGCGGCACGACGCCGCCCCGCCGCGATGGCGAGCCCCGCGAGCAGCAGCGCGACACCGCCCGCGCCCGGCCCCCGCGCCGTTTCGCAGGCGCAGTTCGAGATGTTTCCGCGCTGCGGGGTCGTCCCGCCGCCGCCGGCGGTGCCGTTCTGGCCGCCGGTCCCGACGGTGACGGTGCTGCCGCCGTTGCCGCCGCCGCCCTGGCCGGCGGTCCCCAGGATCGTGAACCCGCCGCCCCCGCCGGAGCCGCTCGACGTGCCCGCGTCGGGCTGCGCGACCGGCGTGCACGAGCCCATCATGCATTCCTGCCCGCCCGGGCAGACGACGTCCGTGCAGCCGTCCTGACAGCTGCCGCCGACGCAGACCTGGCCGGCCGGACAGTTCTTGTTCTCGCAGCCCGTCTCCAGACAGACGCCGCTGGTCATGTTGCAGCTCGTGCCGGCCTTGCAGCTGCGGCACTTGTTGTTGCACGGCGGCTGGCAGGCGCCGTTCTCGCAGACGCGATCGGCCGGACAGGTGATGCCATCGCAGGCCGCGACGCAGACGCCCAGCCGGCAGGACTGCCCGTGCGGGCACTTCACGCCGTCGCAACCGCCGACGCACGTTCCGCGCTGGCAGACCTGCCCCGCGTTGCACGTCTTGCCGATGCAGTCGCGGTCCTTGCAAAGGCCGTCGGTCTTGTCGCACGTGAGGCCGGCCGCGCAGGGAAATTCGCTGTCGTCGCAGGCGTGCCGGCACACACCCTGCGAACAGACTTCGTTCGGGGGGCACAGTCCGTCGCCTTCGTCGACCATGCCGTTACAGTCGTTGTCCTGGTTGTCGCACTTCTCGGCCGCCGGCTTGACGGCCTCCCGGCATTGGGTCGTCATCCCGCCGGCCGCGCACTCGGTGATACCGCCCGCGCAGATGCCCATCGCGCCGGGAACCGTGCAGGGATCGCCGCCCAGGTTGCACGAGAGGCCGGTGATGTAGAAGACGAAGTCGTTGAAGTCGCCGTCGTTCTGCGAGTTGCAGCCCTTCCAGCTCGTCGCGCAGGTCGGCAGATCCTCGAACGCGATGTAGTAGGCCTGCGGGTCCGCGACCGACTGGTAGATCAAAGTCGTCACCCACGGCATTCCCGCCGAGTTCTTGTCATTGAGCTCGGCCTGCGAGTACTTCGTCTGCGTGCACTGGCTGCCCGCGACGCCCACCAGCGCGAGGCCGATCAGCCCGCCCTTGTAGTTGGGGCTCGTGCGAATGTTCCCCGCGAAGTCCGGGAGCGGATCGGCCCAGTTGTGCTGGGTCAGCGGCTGCGTCGTCATCCGCGTCGCGAGCGGGCAGAAGTCCTCCGGACAGCACACGTCTTGCGCCCCGCACACGCCGGACGCCGGCTTCCTGATGTTCGCGGGAACGAGCGTGTAGATCTGGTTGTCAGCCGGCTTGGTGGCCGGCTCGGTCGCGTTGTACCAGCCGAGCGAGTTCTGGCAGCCGCCGCCGTGCAGGACGATCGTGCCGGTCAAGCCGCACTGGGGCGAGAAGGTCCCGGGCGTGATCTGTGCGTTGGCTACCGGATCGATCGACATGTCGCCGCCGGCCACGCCGTTGATCTCGTGATACTTGAACAGACCCGCGAGCGTGCCCGCGTCCGCCGGAAAGCCGCGCGACGTCCAGATCGAGACCTCGCCCGACGCGGTCGGAACCGGCATCACCTCGCCGCTCGGCTGCATCACGCGCGCATCCGCGACGCCGGCTGATATCAAGATGAAGCCCACCGGCAAGACTAGGTGTTTAAGCAAGCTCATGTGTTGACTGTTGCAGCTTTTCGATTTCCCAGCAAACCGATTTTTGTCCAGTGGGAACCCGTACTTGCGACCCTGAGCCGCTTCGGGGTACACGTGGTCCCAGACCGTTGTCGGGAAAGCTCGCGCTCTCCGCCGTCCCGCTGCTGCTCGCCCAGGCGACCCTGGCGCGCGCCGGCGACGAGGCCGCACCGCCCGATTATCCGGAAACGGCGGCACCCGAGGGCGCGCGCTCCGACAAGAAAACGGCGTCCCATGGCGCGCCAGCGCAGGACACCGGCGGCGGCGTCGCGTATTTCCCGCCGCCGGTCGACGGTCCCGCGATGCGGCTGCCCGAGGCGCCGACGTTCATCTTCGCGGATAACTCGTTCGCGATCGCCAACGACCTGACCGCGCTGCCGTACATCGCGGGCACGGCGCGCAACTACCGTCTCGCGCTGGCGGGCGGCTGGCGCTGGCGGCGGCTGATGCTCGACGCCCAGCTGCCCTTCCACCTCACGACGATCAACGTCACGTCGATCCTGAATCAGGAACCGTTCACCGAAGACAAGAATCAGACCAAGCCGTCCCTCGGCGATCTCACGCTGGGCGCGGTCCTCACCGGGCGCGTCACCGACGGCCCCGAACTGATCGGCGGTCTGGGCGTCCGCGGCCGATTTCCCACGCACACGACGCGGTTCTCGTTCCACCTCCGGGACGGCACCATCGCGGACTTCGTCGTCCCCTACTACTTCCACATCGAACCGACGCTGATCCTGGGCGGCGCGATCGGCCCGTTCACCTACGTGATCAATCAAGGCGCCATCGTGATGCTGGGTCCCGACGCCGACTTCGACACAGAGCACATCACGGTACCGACGATCTACATGTACGACGCGCACTACGCCTTCGGCTTCGCGCCCTCGCCCTTCGTGGGCGCCTCGGTCGAGGTGACGACGACGTTCCAGCTCAACCATGTCGCCGGCCTGGACTTCGAGAAGTTCAACGACATTCGCGCGGTCTGGGTCGCGCCGGCCCTGCAGTTCCACTTCGACGAGCTCCGGATCGACGCGATCGCGCGCATCGGGCTGACGCGCGGGCAAGAGCTGTTCGGCGTCATCGAATACGTCGGGACGCACTCCCTCACGCTGCGCGTGACGCGCACGTTCAATTGATTTTTCGATGGGCTCCGGACCGCCAATGGTCTAATCAGAAGGTCGTGCGAAGCGCGATTGCACTGGCTGCCCTGTTGGCGTCCGTCGCGGGCGCATGCTCGTCGCCCGCGAAGAAGCCCGCCTGCGGTACGCGCGACGCCGGCATCGTCGAGGTCGGCCTCGAGGCGCCGCCCGGATGTCCGCCACCCGCCAACGAGCTGGGCATCGGCCAGCCGTGTTCGATGTGCGGCATGGAATGCGCCGCCCCGCTGCGCTGCACCTGCGACGCGTACCTGGGCGTCCAGCTCTCCGACGTCCCGTGCGTCTGCACGTTGTTCCAGCTGGCGCCGACCGGATCGACAGTTCCTTGCGACGACGTCGGCGCGGGCTTCTGCGGCAGCAACACCACCTGCTGTAACGCGCTGAACGTCGCCGCCTACTGCGTGCCGAACGTCTGCCTGATCGACGGAAAGTGCATCGAGTTCGAGACGGACGCCGGCACCGACGGCGAGACCGACGCCGCCGACGCCGCCACGGATTAGGCGAATCCGAGGTCTTGGACCTCGAATATGCAGAACGTAGAGCGGCTCTTCCGCTGATCCGGCGCTAACGCCGCGCACGCCGCGGGCGCGCGCCGTGGTCCGGATCGTGCTGCGTGCGCGGGCGCGACCTGCCCGCTGCCGCGGCGTCGGAACCACAAGGAGGAGCCATGACCACGTCCCTGCCCGGCGATGCCATTTGCCCTGGCTGCTTCAAGCCCGCGGGCGCCGACGCGCCCACCTGTCGAACGTGCGGCGCCGCCGTCTGGGTGGACGCGCGGCTGTTGCTCGTCGGTCCGATCGAAGAAGGACGCTCCGGAATGTTCCGCGGGCTCCTGCGCGCCGAGGACGGTCACCTCGAAGACGTGGCGGTGAAGGTGCTGGACGTCGGCGGGCTGCCGAACTGGCGCGACTATGATCGCTTCCGCCGCCAGGACGAGATCCTGGGCAGCCTCTCGCACCCGCGCATCCCGCGCTCCCGCGGCAACTTCGAGGTCGGCACGCGCGTGCTGCACTGCCAGACGCTGGTCGAGGGGCGCAGCCTGGCGCGGCAGCTGCGCGGCGCGCGCATGAGCCCACCGGAGGTCACGCGCCTGGCGACCGAGCTGCTGGAGGTGCTGGACTACCTGCACGAGCGCGACGTCATCCACCGCGACGTCAAACCGGACAACGTCGTGATCGCCGCCGACGGCAGCGCGCACCTGGTGGACTTCGGCGCCGCGCGCCGCCTGCACGCCGCGGAGACGCTGGAGCCCGAGCCGACGGTGGTCGGGACGCCCGGCTACATGGCGCCCGAGCAGACGCGCGGCGAGGCGATCGCGCAGAGCGATCTGTACGCGCTGGGGCGCCTGCTCGGCGAGGCGCTGGCCGGTGCCCAGGCGGAGCGTCCGCTGGCGGCGCTGCTGCCGCTGCTGACGAAGGAGGACTGGCACAAGCGGCCCGCGTCCGCGGCGGCGGCGCTGAAAATGCTGCGCCCGGGCGCCCGGCAGTCGCACCGCGCGGCGTGGGCGATCATCGCCGGCGTGTCGATCGCGACCGCGACGATCGTGACCGCGCTGCATACGCACACGAAACGCGCGGCGGCCACGCAGGCGCCCGCGGCGGTCGAGCCCGAGCAACCGTCCGGACCGTCGCTGAACGAGCAGGCGTACGCCCTGCTCGAAGAATGGACGGCCGCACAGAACGCCGGGGACATGGAACGCTACAGCCGCTGTTACGCGCCCGCGTTCAGCGGCGTGCGCCGCACGCCCGCGGGCACAGTGCTGAAGCTGGATCGCGACGCGTGGATGAAGGACCGCGCGCGCATCCTCTCGCAACGGGTCACCGTCGAGACCGCTGACGTCACGACGGCCGTGCAGGATAACGGCGCCGTGGTGATCTCGCTGCTGCAGCGCTTTCGCCGCGGCAACTACGCCGATCACGGGCGCAAGATCTTCACGGCGGAACGGATCGGCGGCGCCTTGATGTTCACGTCGGAGGAGATGCGGGACAGCAAGCGCGGCTGGGACGAGGACGAATACGCGTCGCAGGTGCCCGTGCAGGCGGCGGACTGCAAGGTCGCGTTCGATCCCAGCGGCCACAAGTACCTGGTGACGCTGTCGAACCACAACGACTACGCCGAGGCGCTACGTGACGCCGCCAAATCACGCAAGGCGAAGCGGCCGGCGGAGATCGTATGGGGCGAGGCCTTCACGGATCTGGGCGCCGGGTTCTGGGTGGTGGCGGGCGCACTGGACGATCAGGATAAGGCCGACGCGCTCGCGGCGCGCGTCGGTGGCGAGGTGCACGAAGTGACGCAGGCGCCGGCCGAAGGCCAGGGCGTCGTGCAGTTGCTGGCGCGGCGCCGTCTGTCGGGCCTTTACGACTATATGAACTCAGGGAAGATGATGACGGTGGTGGGAGGCATGGGCTACTTCGTCGCCGGTGGCGAGATCGAAAGCTTTTCGCTGACCGATCCGGAGCTCCCGATCATCGCCAAGGTTTCGTGGACGTCGGCCACCAAGGCGAAAGCAGTCCGCCTCGTCGCACACAAGGGCGCGCCCCACCTGCTGGACTCGGAGGGCCATTGGTACCGCGTCGGCGAGACGCTGGAACGGGTGGCCAGCTTCGACCCCGACGACGGCGCCGGCGAGGGCGCGAAATTCCCGTCCGTCAGCTTCGCAAGCGACGACAACAGCATCACCATCCGCGGCACCGAGGTGGAGGACTGGCCGCTGGGAACCCAGTTCAAGGCGCTGTTCAAGGTCGGCGACGATCGCCTGGCCGTCCTCCGCGGCGACGAGGTGTTCCTGTTCGCGGTGGGAAAGCCCAGACCGCGGCTGACCAAGCTGTGCATCAACATCAAGCCTCAGGAGGACGAACACATCCGAGGACCGGCCGCCGTGGACGTCGGGCCGATGCACCTGGTGACCGACCGCGCCGGCAAGCTGGAGGTCTGGACCAACGAGTGGGGTTTCGTCGAGCCGACGATCTCGTCGGTCTCCGACAGCAAGCCCGTGCTCGACTGCGGCAAGTCGGACGAGTACTTCCTGACGCTGGGGATCGACATGATCCCGCTGTTCCGCCAGGTTTCGGTATCGGCCGAGGCGTGGGCGCAGTGCGACGCGGAATGCGGCGACTGACGGTGGATAGACGCATGCGCTCCAGAGCCGCACTTCTGCTTGTTTTTCTGGGGGTCTGGCTGAACCCCCGTTCTGGTAGCGCCGCGCCGGACGTTCCCAATCGGACAGGTGAAGCGACGACGATCGATCGCGGAGTCGCCCAAAGAGGGAACGACGACAAGGAACTCGACGACGCGATCAACCCAAAGACCGAGAAGTACCGCCGGTTCGTAGCGTTGGTTCATGCCGCCGCCCGCGGCGACGTCCGCACTGTGCAAACCCTGGTGCGACGCGGTGTCGACGTCAACGGACGGGACGCCGGAGATGGCTTCGCCCCAATCAATCGGCCGATTGTTTGGGCCTCGGCAAAGGGGCATCTATCAGTGGTCAACGTGTTGCTCGACGCTGGGGCCGACCCGAACTGGTGCTCTGGCTCTTGCGTCACCGCGTTGCACGAAGCGATTCGCGGACGTCACGCCGCGGTCGTGGCCCGCTTGCTCAAGGCTGGTGCGCGCCCCGACATTGATTACGACGGCCAACAGACCACGCTGCAACTCGCCACTCAGACGGGCGACAAGAGGATCATCAGGCTCGTCGAGCAACGCCTGTCGGCGGCGGGTGCGAACGGCGCCGGGACCGAAGTCGATCCGATCGAGAACACCCTCGCGATGGTGACGGGCCTGCGGTCGATCGTTCACAAGAAGTCAGGATTCGTGGTTCGCTTGCTCGAAGCCGACGGGTCCGCCTCCGTCGCGGAGGATCCGATTGCGCTATTTCTAGTCGTCACCAATGACGAGACGCCCGACTCGCAGGAACACGTCTGGCGCCTACCACACGGCGTGGACCGGGTGCGCCGGTTGTCGCCGACGGCTTGTGGTGTCGACGCAAGCGTCGAAGTCGATGGCCCCGATGAGCCGACTCCTGCCAATCAGAACCCGAAGCGCGTCCCCCGCGTCTTTCATCTGTGCTTCCTCTCCGCAGATCGGAAGCTGCTCTCGAAGCTTCTTTTCAGCGTCGACACGAAGGGTGCCGGCTAACGGCAGTGTCGTTTGCGGACACGAACGTCATGATCAAGGTCGCACTGTTCGCATCATTGGCACTGCTGTCCTTCGCGTCACGCGCGTTGGCATCGGACTTCTTTGTCGTCACCGACACGTTCAAGTCCCAGCAGGATGCGCAGGACCGCGCCGCGCTCGTGGGAGGCTGGGTCCTCGATACCGACGCCTATTCGGGCCTCGCTTCAAACCTGTTCGTCGTTGTCCGTGGGCCATACGCGACCCGACGGATCGCGGATCAGCAACTTAACGAGCTCAAGAGGATCAAGACGTACAAGGGAGCCTACGTGAAGGAGGCGGGAGCCGTTCGAATCCCGCCGGGTTTGGGAAACTCGGTATCGCCGAAGGTTCTTGCGGCTCTCCTCGGTGAACTGTCAGTGGTTGTCACAGACAGGCCAGGCGCCACGAATCCGTGCGAGCCACAGGAACCCTATCAAGAGGTTGCTGTCAGCGTCGTAACGCTTGACCGCACCATCGATCCGAAAACCGACGCGGACGGGTTCAAGGCGCGGCGGGTCAACTTGGACATCGGCGGCTTTCGCGTCCTCAAGCGAACCGGAGAAGTCGAGCGAGTGAGGATCTGTGCAGAATGACGGGCGCGGAGCCGCATAACATGGCGGCGGGCGCTAGCGGCACTGAAGCGTCTGCGGCATCCGCGTGCACGTCGCGGCGGTGCAGCAGGCGCCCATCGCGCACGCCGACGGACCGGTGCAATCGGTCGAGCACGTGTTGCCGCTGCAGCGGACGCGGCCGTTGCACGATCCGTTGCCGCGGCAGCTGATGGTGTTGGACGCGCCGTCCGCCTGGATGCCCATGTTGCACGACAGCGTGCCCATGCAGATCGCCCGGCACGACGTGCCGTTACAGCTGACGCGCCCCTGACACGAGCTGGCGCCGGAACAGGTGATGGTGTTCATCGTGCCGGAGCCGTCGACGCCGCCGCGGCAGGATCCGGCGCCCGCGCAGGTGACATCGCAGGGGCTCCCGCCGCAGGTGATCGCGCCCGTGCAGGCGTTGTCGCCGCAGCGGATGGTGCAGGTGGTGGCGTCCTTGCAGTCGATCTTGCCCGTGCAGCCGAAGGCGGGGCAGTCGACGGAACAGGGCATCCCCTTCGGGCACAGGACGTCGCCCGGGCACGGATTGCACGCGGTCCCGCACGCGAACGTGCAGACGCCGTTGACGCAGCTGCCGCCTGCGTTCATGCACAGCTGACATTCGGTGGTGGCGGTGGGATTGCCGCAGATCATGCCGCCGCCGCCCGTGCCCGCCGCGCCGGTGGTCCCCGCCGCGCCGGTCGTCCCCGCCGCGCCGGTCGTCCCGCCGCGACCCGCGTTGCCCGTGGTGCCGGCCCCGCCGGGGCCGTTCGTTCCGGCGACATTGCCGGCGCCGCTCGTTCCGCCCGCCTCGCCGCCCGTGCCCGCCGCGCCGTCACCACCCGAGCCGTCGCCCGCCGCGCCGGTGGTCCCCGCCGGTCCGGTGGCGCCCGCGCCGCCGTTCCCCATCGTCCCGGCCGCCCCGCCCGACCCGCTCCCGCCGATCCCCGCCGCGTCGATGAGCGGCGGCGTCGCGCCGGTGCCGCCAGTGCCGCCGCCCAGGCCGGCCCTGTCGACGCTGCAGCCGGCCGCGAGCAGACCGACTGCGAGCCACGCCGCGCGTGACGCCGCGGTGGACAGGATCAGCCCTCGATGACGACGACGACCTTCACCCACTGGGGAACGTGGTTCCCCTGCGGGCTCGCCTGCTTCGGATTCTGCGTGGGCAACCAGACCGGCGCCCAGCTGGGATCGCCGACGATGACCTCACCCGTCTTCACGGCCGCGATCCACAGCTGCGGCTTCGTCGCCGACGGCGAGGCGTTGTAGTTGACCTGCGATCCGTACGCGCGCCGCGACGAGAACGCGACCCAGTAGATCAGATCGCCGCGGAAGTTGCCCTTGTCGGGGCTGAAGCGCGGCCACGAGTTGCCGCTGCCCGCGGGCCCGTTGGCGTTGTCCAGCCGGGTCGCGGTGGCGCCGGGGCTCGGCTTCACGATCCACAGCGTGGACGTGCTGTCGTCGTAGCCGTCGCACGACTGGTTGCCGTACTGCGAGTCGGCGGTCGCGCGGTTCACGTCGGGATCGGAGCCGCAGTTGCTCTGGTTGAACACCACCAGCTTGCTGTCGTTGCTGATGCTTGGATAGAAGTTGGTGACGCCGTTCGCGCGCGGCACCAGCGGGCGCGCGTTGTCACGGATGCTGGCCGGGTCGCCGTCGGCGATGACGATCTGCCCGCCCCGCTTCATGTCGCCGTTCAACCCGTCGGTGTTGTAGGTGCCGATGTCGGGCGTGGCGAACGACGTGAACACGAACAGACTGCCGTCCGCGCTCCAGAACGGATCCGACGCGTAAGGTTCCGTCGCCGTCCATGTAGGCACGACCGGGGTACCGCGCGTGACCGTACCGGTCGTGCCGGTGACGTTGACCTGGGTCAGGTACAGCTTCGACTGGTACATGCTGACCATGTGGTCGTTGTTCGGACCCCAGGTGCTCTCGGTGGCGATCTTCTCGACGCGGAACTTCTTCCAGTAGTCGGTCGGATTCGACGTCGGCGAGCTGTTGGGATCGGTGCTGGCGGCCGGGTTGATGTTGATCAGGTTCTGCTGGCCGATGTCCAGAATCGCCAGGTTGGCGCCCTCGACCGTCGACGATCCGCCGATGGTCAGCGCCATCAGCTTTCCGTCCTGGCTGATCGCGTGGCAGCCGATGCAGTGCCCCTTCCCGACGTTGTTGTTCACCGCCGCGGGAGCGCCCTGATACGACGGCGTGCTCTTGGGACCGCCGTCGTCGGTCCAGGTGACCGTCGGCGCGGACGTCCCGTTGGTGAAGTCGTAGCGGTAGATCGCCGTCCCGCTGGTCTGGGCGGGATCCAGCAGGATGTACGATCCCGGCGTCGGCGGCGCGCCCTCCCCCGCGACCTTGGGCGGGTTCGGAATCGTCGACCAGTAGTAGATGCCGCCCGACAACCCGACGTTCGACCAGGCGACGGTGATCGGCGCCGATTCGACCGGCGCCCCGCCGTTCGAGACGCGCGCGCGCATCGAGATGTCCTGCCGCTCGCTGGTGGCGATGAACAGCTGGGTCAGCGACAGCGGCATCTTCACGTAGCAGTTCGAGCCCGGAAACGGATCGTTGTTGTTGGTGTCGTCGCTGGTGACGCAGTTGGCGTAGTAGGTCACGTCCAGACCGCTGGCCTGGAAGCTGAGGCGCGCGATCGAGCTCGCACCCGGGGCCGACATCTGTGCGTAGATCGGCGACAGGTTCGCGGGGAACAGCGACTTGTCGAGCGGGTACATGATGTTGGTCGTTCCCGACGGCGGCGAATCGAGCACCGTCCGGTTGTTGTTCTGCTGGTTGAAGTTGGGATCGAAGATCGCGCCCGCGAACGTCACCGTCAGCGTCGCGCCCGCCATGAACGTGCCGCTCTTGGCGGTGATCTGGTAGATGCCCGGCGCCGTCGCGGTGGCCGTGCCGTTCTGGACGCTCACGCCCTTCAGGTCGACGAACCAGCTGACCTGCGTGGTGATGTCCTTCATCTCGCCGTTGACCCGGCCGCTGGCCATGAACTGCGCGGGCGGCCCGCTGAGCGCGCCCGAGCTGTTCGCCGTCAGCGTGATGGACGCCATCGTCGGGCTGACCTCCAGCGATTCGAGGCCGTTGATGGGCGGGGGACCGCTCGAACCGCCGAAACCGCCTGGACCGCCACCGGCGGTGCCCGTCGTCGCGGCCGGATGGACACCGGCGCAGCCGCCGCCGGTCGCGATTGCCACGCCGGTACCGACGACCAGGATTCCGAAAACGAAAGCTCGTAAACGCATAAGTTGATTCATGTCCGGGCTCCAGCGCGTGGGAGGAGAAACGGCGCTCGGACCGCGATGGAACGGTGCGAAATCGCCGGAAGTTTAAGGCGAGACTCTACTGCGCGAGGCGATCGAAAGCCAGCAGGGAGGGCCATTCGTCTTGACGCGATCGGTGGCCCCGGACGACGATGTTCGTCATGAAAAAATCCGGCTGGATCGTCGTGTTCTCCGGGGTACTCGCGGGCGTGGTCGGCCTGGGCTGCAGCAGCGGCCTGAAGTACAAGGTCGACGACGCGGCGCTGGACAACGTCTCGGCGGGCGAGAAGAAGGGGATCTTCGAGGCCAAGAACGAGGTCGAGGTCGCGAACAGCGAGCTGCGGACTGCGCAGAGCGGGCTGGACGCGCTGGAGCGCGATCAGGACGTCGCCAAGAACGAGAAGAAGCAGGCTGATCTCGAGATCGAGAAGGCCGCGACCGAGGAGGAGTCGGCGGTCGCGTCGCGCGACGAGAACCGGCACAACAAGGCCAAGCAGGGCAAGGAGGTCGCCAACTTCGGCCTCAAGGTCGCCGAGGCCAAGCTGGAGTGGCTGGACCAGAAGGAGGACGCCCTGAAGGCGCAGCAGAAGGCGGCTGAGGCGCACCAGAAGGCGGCCGAGGCGAAGGCCGAATTCGAGAAAGCGAAACTGGCTCAACAAAAGAACATCAAGCCGGACTCTGACTTCTCCGTCGGCAACTACGAGAGCCAGTGGAAGGACAAGAACAGCGACTGGGAATCCGCGAAGAGCGACGCGGAGTCGGAGCAGAAGAAGGCGAACGAGCGCGAAGCGAAGTGGAAGGACCTGGTTGCGCAACACCAGAAGCTCCGCGGGTAGCGCAACCCGGACGCCCCGGACCGCCCCGAAGAGCCGAAGGCCGCAAAAACAGCGCGAACGCCGCGGCCGATCCCTCTGGCGATCGATTCGCGGCTGGACTAGGCTGATTCTTCAGGGGATTTCTTGAGCACCAGCGACCGAGAGACCCTGGCTGCCAGTGCGGCGGCCGCCGGGGCGGAAGCTGCGCCGGAGTCGTCGGACTACGTGCTGACGGCCGACACGGCGCGCATCCTCGTCGTCGACGACGAGAAGGTGATCCGCGAGATCCTCGCCGACTTCCTCAGCATGGAAGGCTACGTCGTCCAGGCCGTGGAGGACGGCGTCGCGGCGCTCGAGGAGCTGAAGAAGCGCAGCTACAACCTGGTGATCTCGGACCTGAAGATGCCCAACATGGGCGGTCTCGAGCTGATCGCCAAGGTCACCGAGGAGAGCCTCCCGGTGCTGACGGTCATCATGACCGGCTTCGGCACCGTCGAGACGGCGATCGAGGCGATGAAGAAGGGCGCCTACGACTACATCCTGAAGCCGTTCAAGGTCGAGGAGGTCAT
>Ga0207701_10001740_pt1 | contig 22721 bp, 23 predicted proteins | sample KBSSwiSSwithPhiX_FD_184294 | JGI IMG/M metagenome (GOLD analysis project Ga0207701, IMG submission 184294) | Switchgrass rhizosphere bulk soil microbial communities from Kellogg Biological Station, Michigan, USA, with PhiX - S5 (SPAdes) (version 2) | ecosystem: Environmental > Terrestrial >... | reverse complement strand
CCTGCAAAGCCGCCAATGAACGTCCGCCGGTCCATCACTGGTCACCTCGTCGACAAAGGGAGTCCAGCCATGCTACGCCTACACTCGTGATTTGGACGGCGCCCGGAAATGACCGGTTGTGGCGAAAAGGAGTCATGCAGCTGCCCGCTCCTGCGCGGCGTTCCGGTCCCTACTTCGGCCGCTTGTCCACCACCCTCCTCGCCTTTCCCATCGACCGCTCGATGTTGCCTGGCTGCACGACTTTCACGTCGGCGGTCACGCCGATCATGGATTTGATCATGTGCGCGAGCCTGGCACCGGCCTTCTCACCGTCGACCGACCCGAGCTCCGGCGAGCGCTCCACCAGCACGACCATCTCGTCCAGGTTCTCCGGCCGCGTGATCTCGATCTGGTAGTGCGGGACGAGCTCTCTTTCTTTGAGAATGAGCTCTTCGATCTGCGTCGGGAAAACGTTAACGCCCCGGATGATCAGCATGTCGTCCGACCGCCCGGTGATCTTTTCCATCCGGCGCATCGATCGCGCCGTAGGCGGCAGCAGACGCGTGAGGTCGCGCGTTCGATAGCGGATCATCGGCAGCGCTTCCTTGGTGAGCGAGGTGAACACGAGCTCGCCGTTCTCGCCGTCGCGCATCACCTCTCCCGATTGCGGATCGACGATCTCGGGATAGAAGTGATCCTCCCAGATCGTGAGCCCGTCCTTCGTCTCGATGCATTCCTGCGCAACACCGGGACCGATGATCTCGGAGAGCCCGTAGATGTCGATCGCGTCGATCTCCATCCTGTCTTCGATCGCGGCGCGCATCGCAGCCGTCCAGGGCTCGGCGCCGAAGATGCCGATCTTGAGAGACGAGTCACGCGGCTTCTGTCCCTGCCGCTCCATCTCCTCGGCGATCGCCAGCATGTACGACGGCGTCACCATGATGATGTCGGGCTTGAAGTCGTGGATGAGCTGCACCTGGCGCTCGGTCATGCCGCCGGACATCGGGATCACGGTCGCGCCGAGCTTCTCGGCCCCGTAGTGCGCACCCAGGCCGCCGGTGAAAAGGCCGTAGCCGTACGCGACGTGGATGATGTCGCCCTTGCGCCCGCCGGCCGCCCGGATCGAGCGCGCCATCACCGTCGACCACGTGTCGATGTCCTTCGCCGTGTATCCGACGACCGTCGGTTTCCCCGTCGTTCCCGACGACGCGTGGATGCGCACGATCTGCTCGCGCGGCACCGCGAACATCCCGAACGGATAGTTGTCGCGCAGATCCGCCTTGGTCGTGAACGGAAACTTCGCCAGGTCGGCGAGCGATCTCAGATCGGATGGCGTCACTCTCGCCGCGTCGAACTTCCGTCGATAGTGCGGCACATGCTCGTAAGCGTGAGCGACCGACCAGCGCAGGCGCTCGAGCTGCAGCGCCGCGAGCTCTTTCGGCTTCGCCGTCTCGATCGGCTCGAGCTCGCCGCCGGTCGGGCGTTTGACGGGCATCGCGTCCTCCTGGGGCTTGGCTGCGATCAGGTCAGAGGATTTTCCGCCGGACTTGCGTGACGGCGATCTCGGCCAAGATTACCACCACGAGGATTGCGATGAGAATCACGGCGACGCGATTCCATTGGAAGAGATTGAGCGCGGAATCGAGCGCCATGCCGATGCCTCCGCCGCCGACAAGGCCGAGCACCGCGGACTCGCGCACATTGATGTCCCAGCGGAAGAGCGCAATCGACCAGAACGCGGGCTTCACCTGCGGCCAATAGCCGAACGTCATTCGCGACATCCACGGCGCTCCTGCCGCGCTCAGCGCTTCGATCGGTCCGGCAGGCGCTTCCTCGAGCGCTTCGCCGAACAGCTTGCCGACGAAGCCTATGGAACGAAAGGCAATCGCAAGCGTGCCCGCTAAAGCGCCTGGTCCGAAGATTCCAACGAACAGCAACGCCCACACAAGCGAGTTCACCGAGCGCGACGAAACCAGCACCAGCTTGGCGAAGAGATTGGCGCCCGCCACGGGCACCAGGTTGCGCGCCGCCAGAACGCCGACCGGAACCGCGAGCACGATCGACAGCAGCGTGCCGAGCGTCGCAATGTGGATCGTTTCGATCAGCGCGTCGTGGACGCTTGCGGGATAGTGGGCGAAATCGATCGGCCACATCCGTGCGAAAAGATCGGCGACCTGCTCGGGCGCGTCGGCCAGGAATTCGGGGATGACTTCGATCGTGCGGATCGACATCACGATCGCAGCCACCATCACGAGATAGACGACGAATCGCGACAGCTTCTGGGCAGGCGTGAAACGCCGCCAGGACTGATCGCGCACGACCGCCGCGGCAACCGTCGCCATCAGTCGTCCTCCGCGTGCCGCACTCGGCGCATCTTGCCGCCGCGCGCGAGGTCGCTCAGCGTCGCGTTCTCGATGAAGATCGCGCGCACCGCGGTCGCGAGGATTTCCCCGATCATGATCAGGGTGATGATCGCAATCAGGATCGCACAGACGAAGTCGTAGTCGAAGCGCTGGAACGCGGCGAACAACGTGCCGCCGATACCCCCGGCGCCCACGATGCCCACCATCGTTGAGTTGCGCAGGTTCGAATCGAGCTGATACGTTGCGAATCCGATGAACCGCGAGAACACCTGCGGCAGCACGCCGTAGGCCAGGACGGCGAGGAACGAAGCGCCGGTCGACCGAACCGCTTCCACCTGCTTCTGCGAGATCTCCTCGATCGCCTCGGTGAAGAGCTTGCCGATGAAGCCGATCGAGGCGACGGTCAGCGCAAGCACACCGGCAAGCGCGCCGAACCCAACGGCCTTCACGAAGACGATCGCGACGATGACCGGGTGAAACGAGCGCGCCATCACGATGATGGCCCGCGCCGGCCACGTCACCCACGGGGGCATCAGGTTGCGCGCGGCGCAGAGCCCGATCGGCAGGCTGAGGACGATGCCGAGCGTCGACGCGAGAACGGCGATCTCGAGGCTTTCCAACAGTCCCTTGACGAGAAGGTCCCGGCGCTGGAAGTTGGGCGGAAACAGCCGCGCGAAGAAGTGCGAAGCGTTGGCAAGGCCCGCCTCGACGCGTTCCCATGATACGTCGAGCCGCGAGCACGCGTAGATCACGTACGCGACCAATGCAATGGCGGCGAGGCGCGGCCAGACGTCGCGCCGGAACGGATCGGAGGGGACGAGGCTGGAGGCAGCAGCGCGTTCGGTCATTGGAACGCCGGCGAGCCGGTCCGATCCCGTCTTGTCACTGCAGCCAGCCCTCGCCGCCGTAGATCATCGCCAGCTTCGATTCGTCGAGATCCGCAGCGACACCGTCGAACACGATCTTCCCGCCACGCATGCCGACGATCCTTTCGGCAAAGCGCTTGGCGAGCTCGACGTCGTGCATGTTGACGAGCACCGGGATCGAGCGCGATCGCCCGACCGTCGTCAGCAGCTCCATGATCTCGACGGAGGTCTTGGGATCGAGCGACGACGTCGGCTCGTCGGCCAGCAGCAGCGTGGGCTCCTGCATCACGGCGCGCGCGATGCCAACACGCTGCCGCTGCCCGCCCGATAATGCATCCGCACGCTGGTGCGCGAAACCCGAGAGCCCAACGACGTCGAGTAATTCGAAGGCGCGGCGGATGTCCTCGGGCGGAAATTTGCGACGCCACGCCCGCCATGCCGACACGTAGCCCAGACGCCCGGTCAGCAAATTCTCCATCACGGTGAGGCGCTCGACGAGGTTGTACTCCTGGAACACCATGCCGATATGGCGGCGCGCGCGGCGCAGCGCCGATCCCGAGAGCCTTGCCAGGTCCTGGTCGTCGAACAGGATCGCGCCGGACGTCGGTTCGACGAGCCGATTGATGCAGCGGATCAGCGTCGATTTGCCGGTGCCCGATGCACCAATGATCGCCGTGATTCCCCGCGCCCCGATCTCGAGGTTGACGTCCTGCAGCACCGGCGTGCCGGCGACGTACGACTTGGACAGGTTCCGCAGCGTAAGCATGGACGCCGGCCCCTGCCGGAGGCCTACTTCTTCTTGGCCGCTGCGGCTTCGGCGGCTTCGCGCGCCGTTTCCTTTTCGTAGGTCGACTTGTCGAACGCCTGCCCCGACCCTTTGGCCACCGACCGCACGACTTCCCACGTCGTCTTGTAGTTGACCGGGAAGAAGCGATCGGCGCCGTCGAAGGCCTTCTGCATCTCGGGCGGAAAACGGTAGTCGTAGAAGCACGTCAGCATCTTGTCGACGAGCTTCGGGTCGAGATCGTGAGCGTACGCAAAGGACGACGTCGGAAATTTCTGACTGCGGTAGATCACGCGAAAGTCGCTTTCCTTGATCTGTCCACGCTCGCCCATTCGGTGAAACACGTCGGACGCGACCGCCCCCGCGTCGTAATCGCCGGAGTTGACGCCCATCACGGACTGGTCGTGCTTGCCGGAGAAGATGATCTTGTAGTCCTTGTCGGGCGTGAGCCCCTGTGCGGGGAAGAGCGACATCGGCGCGAGATGGCCGGAGTTCGACGACGGCGACGTGTGCGCGACCTTCTTGCCCTTGAGATCGGACAGCTTCTGGTACGGCGAGCTGGCTTTGACGACGACGATCAGGTTGTAGCCCTGGAACTCCCTCTCGGCGCCCTTCACGGCGAAGGGCACGGCACCGGCGAGGTTTACCGCGAAGGCCGTCGGCCCCGTGGAGAAGCCGCCGACGTGCAGGCGTCCGGAGCGCATCGCTTCGATCTCGGCCGCGTTCGACTGCACCTGGTAGAACACGACCTTCTTGTCGAGACACTTCGAAAGATGCGTCGTGAACGGCTTGAAGATATTCTCGTAGACGGCGGGATCCTCGACCGGCGTGTACGTGAAGACGATCGTCGACGGATTCCTCCATCGCTTCGAATCGGTCGGCACGTCGGCGACCATGTCGTTGTTCTCGTCGCAATACATCGTGTCGAGCTCGCCGCGGTTCTTGCAGGCATCTGCGGCGACGGCAAGCGGCGCGACCATCGCCAATATCAGCGCCGCGCAGGCAAGGCTCAACTGTCGATCGATGATTCTCACGCTTCCTCCTTCTCGATGGGTCGGCCGGCTGTGCCCGGCATGCCACGCGCATCCGGCGCGGCCGACTCTACCATCATCCCCCGGGGTCCTCCAATAACCGACGCTTACGCTCCTCTACGCGATGACCCTTAGGGTCCTCCACGGCACGACCCTTAGGGTCCTCTACAAGATGACCCTTGATCCGGTAGCTCTTGCCACGGAACAGCGCGACGGTTTCCCCGCGCTGGTTCGCCACCTCGACGTCGTAGACGCCCGTGCGACCCGCGAGTGCGCGCTCCCGAGCCCGCGCCGTCAGCACGTCGCCTTCCCGCGCCGGCGCCACGAAGTCGATGCCGCAGCCCGAGGCAACCGTGTTGAAGTTATAGCTGTTGCACGCGAACGCGAAGGCGCTGTCGGCGAGCGTGAAGATGAACCCGCCATGGCAGATCGCGTGGCCGTTCAGCATGTCGGCGCGAACGGGCATCGTGAGCTCGGCGTGTCCGGCATTCACCTCCACGATGGTCATTCCAAGCGCCTTCGAGGCGGTATCGCGCGCGTACATTGCCGCCGCGACACGCTCGGCCAGCTCGCGAGCCTCGGCCGGCGCAAGCGGGGGATGGTGCTCACCCACCGAGCTTGCCTCCCGTCGCCGCGCGCCGCGCGATGAGCGGCGAGATCCGATAGCGGTCCTCGCCATAGTGCGCCGCGAGATTCGCGAGCACGTCGCGGATGACAGCGGCGCCAATCGCGTCGGCCCACGCGATGGGACCGCGCGGATAGTTGACGCCCTTCTGCATCGCGACGTCGATTGCTTCGGAAAGCGCGACGCCTTGCATCACGGCCTCGGCCGCTTCGTTGGCGAGCATCGCGACCGTGCGCATCACCGCGAGTCCTGCGACGTCGTCAAGCCGCGTCACTGTTATGCCCGTGGCCTGCAGCGCGCCCACGGCGGCGCCGAGCGCAGCGGCGCTGCACGTGTCGGCGGCCGCGACCGCGAGGCGGGTCGCCGACGTGTAGTCGAGCGCCAGATCGAACAGCACGAGATCGCGGACGCCGCTGTCGACGACGCGCCTCGTTGCCGTGCGCCCGTCGGTCAGTGCGAGCCACGTGCCCCCGCCGCTTCCCGGAACGTGAAGGGCGCCGGTGGGAAACCGCGAATCGGCACGCGTGCGTTCGATCGGTACGCCGCCGGCCGCGATCCGCTCGGCGAGCGGCGCACCGATCCCGAGCTCCCCATGCACCATCACGCTCGCAGGCTTCGAATGCGGCGCCTCGCTCGCCGGCTCGGCTTTTGCGGCCCCTGACGCATAGTCGTAGAAACCGCGGCCGGACTTGCGGCCGTGGAAGCCCGCAACGACCCGCTCTTCCTGCAGCACCGACGGCGCGTAGCGCGGATCGTGGAAGTACGCCGCCCAGACGCTCTTCGTCACCGCCAGGTTGACGTCGAGGCCGATGAGGTCGATGAGCTCGAACGGTCCCATCCGGAAACCGCCGCACTCGCGAAATACAGCATCGAGCGTGGCGACGTCCGCGGCGCGTTCGCCGAGCAATCGCAACCCTTCGGCGTAGAAGGGCCGCGCACAGCGATTGACGATGAACCCGGGCGTCGACGTCGCGTAGACAGGTGTCTTGCCCCACGCGAGCGCGGTCGCGAACGTGGCTTCGGCCACTTCGCGCGACGTCGCGAGCCCGGTCACCACCTCGACCAGGGGCATGAGCGGCGCGGGATTGAAGAAGTGCATCCCGACGATGCGCTCCGGATGCTTCGCTTGCGCACCGAGCGTCGTGATCGACAGCGACGACGTGTTCGTGGCAATGATGCAGTCGGTATCCACGACGTTCTCGACGCGCTCGAAGAGCTCGCGCTTCGCCCCGAGATCCTCGACGATCGCTTCGATGACGAGTTTGGCGACGCAGACGTCCGGCAGCGCGACCACCGTGGCGATGCGGCCGAGCGACGCGTCGGCGTCCGCACGCGACATGCGGCCCTTCTCGACGTGCCGGCCGAGCGCTTCGGCGATGCCCTTCTTCGCGGCATCGCCGGCGCCGAGCCGCGTGTCGTGAAGCTGGACGCGGTGGCCGTTGACCGCAGCGATCTGCGCGATACCTGCGCCCATGGCACCGGCGCCGATGACGGCGACCATGGCATCCTTTGGCAGCGCTGCGGTCATCGGACGACGTAGAGAAACGACGTGCCCTCAGCGCCCCGTGAACCTGGGCGACCGCTTCGCGGCGAAAGCTTCCACGCCTTCGCGATAGTCCTCGCTGTAGCCAAGCGTGCGCTGAAGGTCGCGCTCGAGGTCGAGCTGCGCTGCGAGCGTGCTGGAGGCGGAGGTCTGAAGCGCCTTCTTGATCGCGGCGTAGCCGCGCGTGGGACCCTCCGCCAACTGAGCCAGCAGCTTGTCGGTGACGGTCTTCAACTGCTCGTCGTCGACGCACCGCCAGATGAGACCCCATGCGGCCGCCTGCTCCGCGGGCAGCTTGTCACCGAGCAGCGAAAGGCCGAGCGCACGCGCGTCACCGACGAGGCGAGGAAGGAAATACGTTCCGCCCGAGTCGGGGATAAGACCGATTCTCGAGAACGCCTGGATGAAGCTCGCCGACTTCGCCGCGATGACGACGTCGCACGCGAGTGCCAGGTTGGCGCCCGCGCCCGCGGCCACGCCGTTGACCGCACAGACCACGGGCAGCTCGAGCGCGCGAAGCCCGAGTACGAGGGGCTTGTAATTCCGCTCGATCGATGCGCCGAGATCGACGGCTGCGCCGCCCGGCACCACCGCGCGATCGCCGAGATCCTGCCCGGCGCAGAAACCGCGGCCCGCCCCCGTCATTAGTAGCACGCGCACGGACGTATCGGCTCTCACCTCGTCCAGCGCTGCACGAACTTCGCCGTGCATCTGGTCGTTGAAGCTGTTGAGCCGGTCAGGGCGATTGAGCGTGAGGCGCGCGATGCCGCCCTCGATCGAGAACAGGATGGTTTCGTAGGTCATTGCAACTCCTCTACCGCGTGCGGCGCGTGCGATTCTAAACGTGCCGGCGATGCTGGACGACGCGGAACCGCGACGCCACGAACGCCGCGTCGGTGAGTGCCGCATTGGCCGCAGGGTTCGCGCCGGTGCCGTGGAAATCGGAAAACGCCGCCGACTGATTGACGAACACGCCGCCCGTCAGGTTGATGGACAGCGCCACGCCGGCATCTTCCGCCACTTCGATAGCCTGGTCGATCACCTTCTGGTCGCGCGAGTACATGGAAAGCGTCAGCGCCCCGTGCGTCTTGACCGCGTTGCGCGCGATCGCGAGGCTCTGCGTCGTCGATTCGGTCGCGATCACGAACGCGATCGGCCCGAACCACTCGGACAGATACTTGTCGAGATCGGCCGCGCCGAGCTTGACGATGAGCGGTGTGCGAATCCTTGCTTGCGGGAACCCGGGGTGCGCGATCGCCTGGGAATCGAGCACGACGTGGCCGAGCAACCGCGCCTTGTCGAGCCGTTGCACGACGCCGTCGTTGACGACGGCGCCCAGAATCTCCACCGCGCGCGCCGGATCGGACAGTAGCTTCTGCACGCCTTCGGCGATGCCGGACGCGACCTGGTCGAACGAGAGATGGCCGGTCGCCGTTTCGATGCCGTCCTTTGGCACGTAGATGTTCTGCGGCGCCGTGCACATCTGGCCCGTGTAGAGCGACAGCGAGAACGCGACATTGCGGACGACGCTTGCGAAATCGTCCGCCGAGTCGATGACGATCTGGTTGACGCCCGACTTCTCGGTGTAGACCTGCGCCTGCTTCGCGTTCGCCTCGAGCCAGTTGCCGTTGGCGGCGCTGCCGGTGAAGTCGATCAGCCGCACTTCTGGGCGCAGCGCGAGCGTTTGCGCGGTGTCCTCGTTTGCGTCGTGCGCGACGAGCGTGACCACATTTGGATCGAACCCGTTCTCGGCGAGCACCTCGCGCGAGGTCCGCACCATCAGCGCGAGCGGCAGGATTGCATTCGGATGCGGCTTCACGACGACCGCATTGCCGGTGGCGATGTCGGCGAAGAAACCGGGAAAGCCGTTCCACGTTGGGAACGTGTTGCAGCCGATGACGAGAGCGACGCCGCGCGGCACGATCTTGAAGCGCTTCTCCATTCGCAGCGGCTCGTTCTTGCCTTGCGGTTTTTCCCACAGCGCCGTCGGCGGAATCTTCTTCATCTCCGCCCATGCGTAGGCGATCGCTTCGAGCGCGCGGTCCTGCGCATGCGGTCCGCCCGCCTGGAAGGCCATCATGAACGCCTGGCCGGTCGTGTGCATCACGGCGTTGGCGAAAAGCACGCTCTGCTTGTTGATGCGCTGCAGGATCTCCATTGCAACGCCGACCCACGCCTCGGGGCCGGCCTTTTTCCATTCGCGCTCGGCTGCGTTGACCGCCGCGAACAATTGATCGAGGTCGGCCTTCGGATAGCCGATCCCGAGCGCGATGCCGAACGGCGAGACCTCGCGGCCCACCGTACCGATCGTTCCCGGCTGATCGAGCGCGAACGGCTTATCGAGAAGCGCGTCGAATGCGGCCTTGCCGGCTTCGATCGCACCCTCGCCATACGCCTTCGGGCTCTCCGAATGCGGACTCCAGTAGCCGCGCTCGCCGATCGCGGTGAGCGCGCGGTCGAGGGTAGCGGCGTGACGTTCGAACAGGGGATGCGGCACGGAAGTGCTCCTTCGTCGGACGAGGTCGTGCAAAAGAATGACCTCGTAGTTTACTTAGAATCGCGACGATCCGGTGAGCGCGCGCGCCAGCGACTGCCGGCGGCGCGTTCGCAGTCCGCGATCGCAGTCATTAGCTCGATCAGCCAGTCTGATCGTAGTCCACCGACACCCGATCGGTCACCGGATAGCTCTGGCAGGTCAGCACGAAGCCTCGCGCGAGCTCGTAATCCTCGAGCGCGAAGTTGGCGTCCATGTCGACCTCGCCCGCGGTCAGCTTCGCGCGGCATGTCGAGCAGACGCCGCTCTTGCACGAGTACGGCAACTCGATGCCGGCTTTGAGACCGGCCTCGAGGATGGTCTCCTTGCCCTTCTCCAGCGTGAAGCTGCGGGTGACGCCCTCAAGCACGACGGTCACCTCGCAATCCGTGCGGCCAGGCTCGACCGGCTTCGACGAGCGATGCTCGTGGCGTGGCACGCTGGTCGCGAAACGCTCGATGCGCACCTGCGCCTCCGGATAGCCGCGCACCTTCAGCGCTTCCACCACCGACTGCATCATTCCGTCGGGCCCGCAGACGAACACCGCGTCGATCTCGTCGAGATCGAGCCAGTAAGTCAGGAGCGCCTCGGCTTTCGCACGGTCGATGCGGCCGTGCAGGAGTTCGATGTCCTGCGCCTCACGCGACAGCACGTGGACCAGGTTGAAGCGCGTAAGGTAGGTGTCCTTGAGCGCTGCCAGCTCCTCCTTGAACATTACCGTGCCGGAGGCGCGGTTGCCGTAGAAGACGGTGAACTTGGACTCGGGCTCGGTGGCGAGCGTCGTCTTGATGATCGACAAGAGCGGCGTGATGCCGCTGCCTGCGGCGAACGCGGCATAGTGCTTGCGATGGGCAGCGTCGAGCGGCAGGCCGAAATGCCCGAGGGGCGGCAACACCTCGAGCGTGTCGCCTATCTTCAACGTCTCGTTCGCCCAGGCGGAGAACACGCCCCCAGGATTGCGCTTCACCGCGATGCGAAGCGAGCCGTCGTGCACGCCGGAGCAGATCGAATACGAGCGGCGGACATCCTGCCCGTCGATGTCGGCCCGCAGCGTCAGGTGCTGTCCAGCCGAGTAGCGGAACGGCTCGGCGAGCGCCTCGGGCACGGCGAACGTGATGGCGACGGCGTCGCGCGTCTCGGGCTCCACGCTGCTGACGGACAAGCGGTGAAATTTGGACATTTCAGCGGGCCCTCACACCATGGGCATGCAGCGAACGAGCCCTAGTGAGGCTTGAAGTAGTCGAATGGCTCCAGGCAATCCAGGCACCGGTAGTGCGCCTTGCAGGCCGTGGATCCGAATTGCGACAAGAGTTCCGTCTGCACCGAGCCGCAGCGGGGACACGGGATCGTGTCGGCGGATGCTCGATCGTGGCGGCGAAGGCGCGACACGTCGACGATCGCTGCACCCGGCGACCTCGTACCAGGAGCAGGCGGCGCAATTCCGAACTCGGCGAGCTTGCGCCTGCCGTCGGCGGTAATCCAGTCGGTCGTCCACGCGGGCGAGAGCCGCGTGTCGATGCGCACGCGCTGCGCGCCCGCCGCCGCGAGCGCGTCGCGCAGGGCGGCGTTGATCGCTTCCGTCGCTGGACACCCCGAATACGTCGGCGTGACGGTGACGGCAACCATGTCCGGATCGCGCGAGTCCCATTCGATGCCGCGCAGGATGCCGAGATCGGTGATCGAGAGAACCGGGATCTCCGGGTCCGGCACCCCGGCGGCTGCACTCCAAAGCGCTGCCAGAGCCGGTCGCGATGCGCTCCCGCTGCGTGCGGCGCGCGTCCGCGATTCCGATTCGTCGACGACCATGGTCACCATTGCGCCCCGGGATGCGACCGGGCCAGCACTTGCATTTCGCTCAAGAGATGTCCGAGGTGCTCGGTATGTACGCCGCGCTTACCGCCCTGCTGCATGAAGCTCGCGCCGGGGACGACCAGTGTCGCCTCGCCTAGAACTTCCTCGACATGCGCCCGCCACGGCGCCTCGAGCGCGCGCACGTCCGCCGCGACGCCTGCCTCGATCAGCGCAAGCTCGATCGGATCGGCCATGAACATCTCGCCCGTGTACATCCACAGATCGTCGATTGCCGCCTGCATTTTGCCGTGCGATTCGTCGGTGCCGTCGCCGAGCCGAATCACCCAGTCTGCCGAGCGCTCGACGTGGTACGCGGCTTCCTTGGCCGCCTTCGCGGCGATCCCGGCGATGCGGGCATCGCGCGACCGGGCAAGCGCACGCAGCAACTGCAGATGCCACGCGTCGAACAGGAATTGCCGTGCGGTGGTGTCGGCGAAATTGCCGTTGGGTTGCTCGGCCAGCAGCAAGTTACGGAACTCGCCGGAGTCGCGCAGGAAGGCGAGCTCGTCCTCGCTGCGTCCGGGCGGTGCGAATCGCGCCTCGACTTCGCCGGCGTACGAAAGCCACAGCCGCGCCTGGCCCAGGAGATCGAGGCCGACGTTGGTCTGCGCGATGTCCTCCTCGAGGATCGGGCCGTGACCGACCCACTCGCCGAGGCGCTGCGCGAGTATGAGCGGCGAGTCGCCGAGGCGCAGCAGGTACTCGAAAACGGGGTCAGGGACGAGTTTTCGTCCAACCGACGAAGCTGGGTCAGAGACGAGTATGGGTTGGTCCGGAATCAATTGCATAGCTCCAGAAATTCGTCTCTGACCCCAATTTAAAGGTGCTTCACTTCATCGGGCATCGGAAAGAACGTCGGATGCCGGTACACCTTGTCATTCGCGGGTTCGAACAGCGGCTCCTGGTCGCCTGGCGCTGAGGCAACCACGTCGGCCGACCTGACCGCCCAGATCGACACGCCTTCGTTCCGCCGCGTGTAGACGTCGCGCGCATTCTTGATCGCCATTTGCGCGTCCGCGGCGTGCAAGCTCCCAACGTGGCGATGCGCAAGCCCGTGCTGGCTGCGGATGAAAATTTCCCAGAGTGGCCACTCTTTCATGCGCGTCGCGGCCTCCTTTTACCGCGCAGCTCGCTCATTGCGGCGTTCGATGCGTTCCTTGCCATGAGTAACGCCCGTTTGCCGGCCGCTGTCAATCGCTCGGCGACGCGCGGCCGACAACGAGTCCTCAAAAAATCCGGCCGCTCTTCTTGTCGGCCGCCACCCTCGCTCGCGGACGCGCTCTTCGAGCCTGGCTTCGCCCGCTCGCAAGCGCGTTCTCCTTAGCCTTGGCTCGCTGACGCTCGCCCGCCTCGCTCATTTCCCTTCTCCGCGTGCGCCATCGCCGCTTCGCGCACCCAGGCGCCGTCGTCCCATGCCTTGACGCGCGTGCGCAGGCGATCCCGGTTGCACGGACCGTTGCCCTTGATCACGTTGTAGAACTCGTCCCAGTCGATCGGGCCGAAATCGTAATGGCCGCGCTCTTCGTTCCACTTGCAATCCGGATCGGGCACCGTGATGCCGAGATAGTCGGCCTGCGGCACCGTCTGGTCGATGAAGCGCTGCCGCAACTCGTCGTTGGACAGGATCTTGATCTTCCACGCCGCCGACTGCGCGCTATGGACGCTTTCCGCGTCCGGGGGTCCGAACATCATCACCGACGGCCACCACCACCGATTGAGCGCATCCTGCGCCATCGCCTTCTGATCGGACGTCCCGCGGCAGAGCGAAAGCATGATGTCGTAGCCCTGCCGCTGATGAAAACTCTCTTCCTTGCAGATGCGCACCATCGCCCGCGCGTACGGTCCGTACGAACAGCGGCAAAGCGGTATCTGGTTCATGATCGCCGCGCCGTCGACGAGCCAGCCGATTGCGCCGATGTCCGCCCAGGTCAGCGTCGGATAGTTGAAGATCGACGAATACTTCGCGCGGCCCGCGTGCAGGTCGGCGACCATCTGGTCGCGCGACACGCCGAGCGTCTCCGCAGCCGAGTAGAGATAGAGGCCGTGGCCGCCTTCGTCCTGCACCTTGGCCATCAGGATCGCCTTGCGCTTGAGCGACGGCGCGCGCGTGATCCAGTTGCCTTCCGGCAACATGCCGACGATTTCCGAGTGCGCGTGCTGCGAGATCTGGCGGATCAGCGTCCTCCGATACGCCTCGGGCATCGCGTCCTTGGGCTCGACCTTGATGTCGGCGTCGATCCGCTGCTGGAATGCGCGGTCCGCGGCGGACATCTCCGCCGCCGTCTGCACGGATTTGACGCCGGTGTCGACCAATTGCGCGTACATGGCTTCTCCTCGAGGCGTGCCCCCGAGTGGAAACGATACACTTTTCGTATCACTCGTGTAAAGTTTGTATCAGAATCCACCTCTGTTTTCGACGTTAACCGACGTCCGATGCCCGCCAACGACCACCCGCCAAGTGTGCCCGATGCCGAGATCGACCGGTGGATCCGGCGGGAGTTGAAGCGCGCGCCGCTCCGGGCGCCGTCACTCGTCATCACCGTCTGGGGAGACTCCATCGCGCCGCACGGCGGCGCAGTGATGCTGGGAGGCCTGATCGAGCTACTTGCACCCTTCGGCATCAACGAGCGGCTCGTGCGGACGAGCGTCTTCCGGCTGGCCCGCGAGGGGTGGCTCAAGGCGAGGCCGATCGGGCGGGAGAGCCTCTACCGGCTGACCCACGACGGCGCCCGGCGGTTCCGGCAGGCCTACCGCAGGATCTATGCGCCCCGGGACGAGGCGTGGAACGAGTCGTGGGAGATCGTCATCGCCGCTGGCCCGCGCGGCGCCCAGCGGCGCGGGTTGAAGGAAGAGCTGCAATGGGAGGGCTTCGGCGCGTTCGATTCCGGCGTTTACGCACGCCCCGCTTCCACCGCATCGGCGGTCCCGCGGATCGCGGCAGCGCTGGATCTGGAAAACGAGATCACCGTCTTCCGCGCCCGGGACGATCGGGCACTCGGCGGCCGGACGCTCGCGTCGCGCGTGCCGGATGCCTGGGACCTCGCAGCGCTGACAAGGCACTATCGCGAATTCCTGCGCCGCTTCGGCACCGTGATCGACCGCTTCCGGATGGCGAACAAGTCGACGCTCGACCCGGCGCACGCGTTCGTCGTCCGCACGCTGCTCATCCACACGTATCGTCGCGTGCTGCTTCGCGACCCGCAGCTGCCGCCGGCACTGCTGCCGCTCGACTGGCCCGGCGCAGCCGCGTACACGCTGTGCCGCGATTTCTACCGGCTGACGCATCGTGCGGCCGAGCGGCATCTCTCGACCACGCTCACAACTTCCAGCGGCCGTCTTCCGCCCGCCTCGGCAGACTTCTACGAACGCTTCGGTGGTTTGACGGCATGAGTGCCGTCGCGCGGCGCGCAGCGCGAGCAGCTAGCTGCGTTTGAACTTGCCCGCGGCGGCATTGACGCGCTCGAGGTCGGCGGTAACTTGACCACGCGCCCGCTCATACACGATTTCACGCCCCATCGCATTTCCAGCATAGGCCATCCCGTTGCGCGTGGGCGTCAGTCGACACCTTACGCTATGGACGCCTTCGCCGAGGACAACCTCGATCGCGTCGGCCCGTTTGCTGAGGACGACAACGTCCAGGGTTTGCCCCGTCGTCGTTACCCGAACCGTAATCCGCTCTTCGTTCATGTCACCCAAATGGACATTTGTCGCATGGATCGATCGGTGAATGCAACTTGACAGCAAGGTAACGGGCGACCGCGGCCCGAACGACGGCCGCTGCGGGGTCCGTCTTGACGGCGAAGCCGGCTCATTTCGTCTGCTGACAGATCGCCTGGCGTTAAGGGAGACTCTCGTCTGCTCCCGGTGCAGCCGCAATTTCGCTCGCATAGCGCGCGAGCGACCGGTTGTATCGGGGCAAATACTTCGAGAGTGCGACGAGGGAATGAGCAACGGCTTCACGCTCGCGCCGGAGATCGACGAGTGCGAGCGCGAGGAAACCACGGACCGCTTCCTCGAGCTCATCGAACGGTGCATCGAGCTCGGCGAAAAGCAAATCGGCGGCCTCGGCGGCGTGACCCAAGTTGCGCAGCGAACTCGCCAACTGAATGGTGGCGCGACGACGGCGCAGGCCGTGCAGGCCGGCTTTCAGCGCAGCGCGGTAAAGCGGCACGGCAAGGTCGGAACGGCCCGTCGAATCCTCCGCCGAAGCGCGCTCGAACAAGCCAATGGCGTTCTCCGGCGGAAGTTCAGCCGCCAACAGCTCGATTCGCTCCACAAAAGCGTTCGCCTCGTAGCGATCAAACGCTTGCCACAGATCGGCGAGCCGGCTTTCCCAGGAGGCGTCAGTGCTGCTCATGCTGTATGCATTCTAACGATTGAGCCGAGCGGAGAATTGGGCCGCATACTGGTTCATTTTCCCGGCAAGTGCTATCTCCCCCGCCGCCGGTTAATCTCCGCTTCGAGCCGGCGCAGCAGCACGTCGACAGTGAAGCCGACGATGCCGATGGCGATCATCCCCGCCATGACGATGGACGTGCTGATGTTGCTCTGTCCCTTGACCATCAGGTAGCCGATGCCGCTCGAGGCGACGATCAGCTCGGCGCCGATCAGCGATTGCCAGCCGAGCCCGGCGGCGATGCGCAGCCCGGCGACGATCGACGGCACCGAAGCGGGCAGAAGCACTTCGCAGATGACCCGCCAGTTGGGCGCGCCGAGGGTCTGCGCGGCCTCGATGTAGCGCGTCTCGACGAAGCGCGCGCCGCGATACGCATTGATGAGGCACGGCGGAAAGGCGCCGCTGAAGATGATCAGTACCGGGCCGCCGATGCCGGTGCCGAACCAAAGCGCCGCGAACGGCACCCACGCGATCGGCGCGACGAAGCGCAGCGCCTCGAACAGCGGCGTCACGGCGTCGTCTAGCCAGCGATACCAGCCCATCATCAGCCCCAGCGGCACGCCGACGAGCGCGGCAAGCACGAAGCCCGACGCGAAGCGCCCAAAGCTCGACAGCAGGTGCTGCTGCAGCGTGTAGCCGACGAACGGGTTCTTCGTGAGGTCCACGAACTTGTCGAGCACGGCCAGTGGCGTCGGCAAGAACTGCGCCTGCACCAGCCCGGACACCGCTATCGCCGTCCACAGGCCGAAAAATCCTAGCGTGCCGGCGACCGACAGCATCCAGAATTCGCGACCTGACAGCGCGGGGCCGATGAGTTGCTCCTTCTCTTCTCAGTGAACGGAACCAATCATGCGCGCCGCCATGGCATCGCGCGAAGCTCGACCCATTCCAGCATTTTCGTCATGACGCCGGCGGTCACGGCCACGGCGATCATGCCGACGAGGATCATCGCTGGAAAGATGTCGAGCGAGCTTTGGTACAGCACGTGGCCAAGGCCTGCAATCGCCCCGATGAGCTCGCCCGCAACGAGGGTCGTCCAGCAGGCCTGCAGCGAGAGGCGCAATCCCGTGAAGATCATCGGGGCGGCGCCGGGCAGCAGGACTTCGCGCACGAGCATCCATCCGCGAACGTCGAGCGTGCGCGCCGCCTCGAAGAGCGTCGCATCGATGCTGCGCACCCCCGCATAGGTGTTGATCACCGACGGCACGAATGCGGCGAGCCAGATGATGAGCACCTTCGCCGCGTCGCCGAGCCCGAGCCAGACGATGGCGAGCGGAATCCACGCCAGCGGGGGGATCGGGCGCAGCAGCAGGAAAACGGGATTCACCAAGGCTTCCGCGCGCCGGCTGAAGCCCATCACGAGCCCGAGCGGAACGCCGGCGGCGATCGCCGCCGCGAACCCGTACATCACGAGCTTGACGCTGTGCAGCACATGCTCGTGCAGGCGCGCATCGGCGTAGCCCTGCACTGCAATCTGCTTCGCCGCCTGCCAGACTTCGATCGGCGCAGGAAAGCGGCCGCTGCTGATCGTCCCGGTGACGGTGGTCAGCACGTACCACGCCACGCCGAGAAACGCGACGGTCGCAACCCCGATCCACGCGCCGCGGCGGGCCGGTGCGCCGCGCGCCGCGACTTCCTTCACGCGAGCGAAGTCCGCATCGGGCCTCCCGCCGGGCCCGCCCAAGAGAGGGCTACATGCCCCGCGACGGCGAGCCGTCGGAAGGAAGCTTGAGGACTCATCAGTTACTGGAGTTCGCGAACTCCTTCAACTTCGGATCGGCGTCGACCATCTTCAGGTACTGGTCCGTCACGTAGGTCGTTGCGACCGGTGCCTCGGGGAGCGTGCCCGACGCCTTCATGAAGTCGCTGATCTTCGTCATCCAGCCGTCGACCTCGGACCCTCCGCCGGCGCGATTCATGATCTTGAGCTGTCCCGCGAGGTCGTAGACGGGCCGCGTCGCGAACTCCTTTTTCATCGACGCTTCGGAGATCGTGACGCCACCCTGCTCGTAGAAGGTCTTCATCATGGCGATCGCTTCCGGCTGGTGCGCATTCATCCACTTCCAGGCGCGAAGGTAGATCGCGAGGAACTTGGCGACGTTCTGCGGCTGCTCCTTCGCGTAATCGGCGCGGACGATGAGCGCACCGGGAACGATCGCACCCGCATCCTTGCCGGAGCAGATCACCTTGGCGCCCGCCTTTTCCTCGAGCGTGTAGATGTTCGGCGCCCACAGCCCGCCGAGGTCGGCGTTGTTGCTCGACATCGCCGAGATGATCTCGGCCTGGCCCATGCTCTTGATGGTCACGTCGGCCTTCTTCAAGCCCCACTTGGCGAGGCACGACTGCACGGCGTAGTCGCCGGTCGAGTTCGCAGTGAGCACGATCGTCTGGCCCTTGATCGATGCCGGATTCTTGACGAAGCCCTCCGCCTTGGCGCCGCTTGCAAGCAGCGCGTTGCCGACCGACTCGTCGTTGGTGAGGCCGATGGTCAGCAGGTTGTAGCGCGCCGCGCCGAGCACCGCCGGCACGGAACCGGTGCCGCCAACGTCCCAGGATTTGGCAGCGGAGGCTGCAATCTGCGGCACGCCCGCCGGGAACACGCTGAATTCCGGCTTGAGCCCGAGCTCCGCCCACCAGCCCTTCTGGCTCGCGACGTAGAACGGCAGCGACCAGTACAGTGCGGGCTGGTAGCTGACCTTGATCTCGGTCATTGGCTGCGCGCTCGCGCTGCCCGCGGCAAGCGCGAACGTGACGGCGACGGCGATGGTGCGCAATGGCTTCAGCATGGTGCGTTCCTCCTGGTGTTGGGTCAGCCCGAATGGGGTCAGGTGCAATTGAATTGGACCCCGCCCCGTTATCTTGCGGGTACCTGCTGCTCCCGCAGCAACCGCCAGATCCGCGTGCGCAGGTGAACGAACGATTCCTGGTCCATCACGTCCTCGACGCGCTCGTGCCGGTCCCAGCTCTCGGCGCGGCGGACGCTGCCGACGTCGAGAATCTCCTTGATCCGCCCCGGACGCCGCGTCATTACGACCACTCGATCGGCAAGATACACCGCTTCCTCGACTGCATGGGTGATGAAGAGCACGGTGCGCGGATTGACGCGGGACAGCTTGATCAGCTCCTCCTGCATCACCGTGCGCGTCTGGGCGTCAAGCGCGCCGAACGGCTCGTCCATCAGCAGCACGGCGGGATCGAGTACGTAACTCCGCGCGATCGCCACCCGCTGCTGCATGCCGCCCGAAAGCTGGTGTGGGAACGCCGACTCGTAGCCCTGCAGGTTCATGAGCTCGATGTAGTGCGCGATCCGCCGCGCACGCTCCGGTTCCGCTACGCCGATGCTGCGAAGGCCAAAGTCGATGTTCTCCGCCACCGTCTTCCAAGGGAAAAGCGCGAACTGCTGGAACACGACCGAGCGATCCGGTCCCGGACCCGTCACTGCCTTGCCGCCGACGCTGACGGCGCCGGTGCCGGGAAATTCGAGCCCGGCCGCCATTCGCAGGCACGTTGTCTTGCCGCAACCCGAAGGGCCGACGATCGTGACGAACTCCTTGTCCCTGACCTCGAAGCTCACGTCGTCGAGCGTAGGGAAGTCGCGCCCGTCGCGCGTGAACACGCGGCTCACGCGGTCGAAAACAATGTTGCTCAACGGTGAGCCCCCACGCTTGCGGCCTCGTCTTCCAACGCGGCCGCTGCGCTGCCCCCCGAGGGGGAGCAATGAGCGCCTTGCGGCGGCCCGGCGGCGCTCATGTCGCTCTTACCGTCACGGCCGCAGCAGGATCTTCGCGGCTGCGGTGCGCCCGTCGTCGAGATCGGCGAACGCCGTCGCGCCGTCGGCGAGGCCCCTCTCCTCCACCCAATGGAGATCTCCGAATGCGCCGCGGTAAAGCGCCGCCACGGTCGCATCAAGGTCAGCGGTCGAATATGTGTACGTGCCGATCAGCGTGATTTCGGCGAGCGTTAGCTTCCTCATGTCGATCTCGCTCGCCCAATCCATGAGGCCAACGTGAACGATGATGCCGCCCGGCCGCACCGCCTGGAATGCCGCGTTGCGCGTCGACTTGCCGCCGACCGCATCCAGCACGAGGTCCGCGCTGTTGTCGGCGACCCCGCGCCCGTTGCCCTCGTGCGGATCGTAGGTCTCGCAGCCAGCCGCGCGGCCCGCGGAATCGCGCCGCAGCGGATTCGTTTCCGCGAGGCAGAGATCGCGGCAACCGTACGACTTGAGCAGTAGCGCGGCGAGCAAGCCCACGGCACCCCCGCCGATCACCAGCGTGCGCACCTCGGGCAGCGGCCTTGCGAGCGCCCGCGTCGCCCGATCGATCGCATGCAACGCCGTCGCCGCCGGCTCGGTCAACGCCGCCTGCCGGGGGGTCATGTCCTGCGGAATGGCGATCAGGCTCGCTGCTGGGATCGACATCCGCTCGGCGAAGCCCCCGGGCCTCGTCATGCCGATCATCGTGCGGTTCGAGCACAAATTGTCGCGACCCGTACGGCAATAGTGGCAGCGGCCGCAGGTGATGAGCGGGTTGACGGTGACGCGGGTGCCGGCACCGTTGCCTTCGACGATCGTCCCGGAGACCTCGTGGCCGAGGATCAGCGGCGGACTGCGACGCGGATCGCGGCCGTGATACGCGTGCATGTCCGAACCGCAGATGCCGACCGCATCGATGTCGAGCACGACCTCGCCGTCGCCTCGCACGGGATCCGGCTCGTCGCGGTACGTGACCTCGTTGGTATTGGTGTAGACCAGCGCCTTCATCGCGTTCGCGTCGGTTTCAGCCGGCGGTGAACCCGCCATCGACGAAAATGGTCTGTCCCGTCACGTAGTCGGACGCGCGGCTCGCGAGAAAGATGGCGGTGCCCACGAGATCGGACAGCTCGCCGTTGCGGCCGATGAACGTCTTCGCTGCCATCGCGTTCCAGCGCTCGCGATCGTTGACCACCGCGGCCGTGAGCTCCGTAGGAAAGAAGCCTGGCGCGATCGCGTTCACACAGATGCCATGCCGCGACCACGCCTCGGCCTGCGCGCGCGTGAGCTGCATGATCGCTCCCTTCGAAGCACCATACGGCGCGCAGTTCGGAAACGAGCGCACCGATTGCAGCGATGCGATGTTGACGATGCGCCCCCAGCCTTTCGCGATCATCGCGGGCGCGAGCCGCTGCGGCAGGAAGAAAGAGGCGTCAAGATTGATCTTGAGGACGGCATCCCAGTCGTCGGCCGTTACATCCTGCATCGCAAGCCGGCGGTTGATGCCGGCGGCGTTGACGACGATGTCCGGCACACCGAACGGAAGAGCCGCGTGCTCCGCGCAGTCGAACAGCTGCTCGCGGTTCGCGAGATCGCAGACAATATGCGCCGCGCGGCCGCCTTCTTGTTCGATGGCAGCCGTCGCCGCCCGCAACTGCGATTCGCGGCGCGCGACGAGCACGACAGCGGCGCCTGCCTCCGCGTACGCCGTCGCGATGGCCCGTCCGATGCCCGAGCTCGCGCCCGTGACGAGCGCGACCTTGCCCGCGAGCGAGAAAAGATCGTGTACGGAAACCGTTCCGGTGCTCATTCGATTGCGTTCATCGTCGAATTCGCGTCGCGCGCGCCATGCTCATGCGTCCACCGGCTTACCTCGCTCGAAGCGCTCCTGCGGGAAGTACTTGGCAAGGCGGTCGTCGGCCGTGCGCGCGTGCGCCTCCATTCCTTCGAGGCGGGAGATGCGAGCCGTCACCTGAGCCACGTCCCGATTCGCTTCCCGCGTCATCCGCTGCCACGTCACGGTTTTGATGAACTTGTGGACGGATAGCCCGCCTGAATATCGAGCGGCGCCCTTGGTCGGGAGGATATGGTTGGGGCCCGAGGCCTTGTCCCCGTACGCAACCGTCGTCTCCTCGCCCAGGAACAGCGAGCCATAGCACGTGAGATTGGCGAGCCACCAATCGAGATCGCGCGCGTGCACTTCGAGGTGTTCGGGCGCGTACTGGTCGGAGGTCCGCGCCGCTTCTTCGCGCGTGCCGCACACCACGACTTCGCCGTAGTCGCGCCACGCCGCGCCCGCTGCGTCGCGCGCGGTCGGCGGCAGCGCAGCGATGAGCGGAGGAACGTGCCGCAGCACCGCTTCGGCCACCGACCGCGAGGTCGTGAAGAGCCATGCGGGCGACTCGTGTCCATGCTCCGCCTGGCCCACGAGATCGCTCGCGACCATCCGCGGGTCCGCGGAGTCGTCGGCAATGACGGCGATCTCCGAGGGGCCTGCGAACACGTCGATCCCGACCTGGCCGAACAGCATCCGCTTCGCTTCGGCGACGAACTTGTTGCCGGGTCCCACGATGATGTCGGCCGGCCGTCCGGTGAAAAGCCCCTGCGCCATCGCCGCGATCGCCTGCACGCCGCCCAGCGTCATGATGATGTCGGCGCCGGCGACGTGCATCGCGTAGAGCACCTCGCGGTGGATGCCGTCGTTGCGGCCGTCGCCGCGGTAGGGCGTCGAGCACGCGATCACCGTCGGCACGCCTGCCGCCTTGGCCGTGGCGACGCTCATGTAAGCCGACGCGATGTGCGCGTAGCGGCCGGTGGGCACGTAGCAGCCTGCGACGTTGACGGGAATGAGCCGCTGGCCGGCGGTAAGGCCCGGATGAACTTCCGTCTCGAATTCGCGGATCGACTCGCGCTGCGCGAGCGCGAACTTGCGCACCTGCGCGGTGGCGAAATCGATGTCGCGACGAACGTCGGCCGGAATCTCGCGCGTGCGGCGCGCG
>Ga0207701_10001739_pt1 | contig 22728 bp, 17 predicted proteins | sample KBSSwiSSwithPhiX_FD_184294 | JGI IMG/M metagenome (GOLD analysis project Ga0207701, IMG submission 184294) | Switchgrass rhizosphere bulk soil microbial communities from Kellogg Biological Station, Michigan, USA, with PhiX - S5 (SPAdes) (version 2) | ecosystem: Environmental > Terrestrial >... | reverse complement strand
GTCGACGCCGGCGGTCGGCTCGTCGAGAAAGAGGATCTGCGGCTCGTGCGAGAGCGCCTTCGCGATCAGGAGCCGCCGCTTCATGCCGCCTGACAGCGTGATGATCTTGCTGTCCTTCTTGTCCCAGAGCGACAGCGAGCGCAGCACGCGCTCGATGTGCCCCGGGTCGGCCGGCCTGCCGAACAGGCCTCGGCTGAACGAGACCGTCGCCCACACCGTCTCGAACGCGTCGGTCGTCAGCTCCTGCGGAACGAGGCCGATCAAGGTCCGCGAGGCGCGGTAGTCGGTGACGATGTCGTGGCCGTCGACCAGCACGCGGCCGGTGCTCGCATTGACGATGCCGCAGACGATCGAAATCAGCGTGGTCTTGCCGGCGCCATTCGGACCGAGAAGCGCGAAGATTTCGCCGCGTCGGATCGACAGGTTGATGTGTTTGAGGGCACTGAAGCCGGAGGCGTAGGTCTTGGAGAGATCGGTGACGCTGAGGATCGCCTGCATCCCGGGAGGATACGGGGCGACGCCCGATCGAGTGGCTAGGCCGCTTGCGCGCCGCCTTGGCCCTCGCATGGCGGCGAGCAGCTGAGCGTCTGCAGCGCGCCCTCGGCTTCTGCAATCAGCGCGTCGACCTCGAAGAGGAAACCTTCGCGGCTGGCATGCGGACAGCTCAGCACGAGGTCCTGCGAGCGCTGGGCCAGGCTTTCGCGCTGAGCGACCCGGGCCCAGCGGCGCATGTCGCAATAGCTGAGCAGTGCGAGCCGACCCAGATCGAGGTTCCGGCGGGCGTGCCAGAAATCAGCCAGCACGTCTTCGAGACTCTGTCGGAGGTCCTCGGTCTTCATGTTGCGGTGCAGCATAGGCATTGCGCGTTGCCTCGGCAAGGGCTTTCCAATGCCACTCGGAATCGAAGGGGTAATGGGATGACGCCTCTAACGCGTGCGGGGCGACTTCGTTCTCGGGGCTTTCCAGCAGCGATCGACCGCTTGTATATACAATGCTTGCACTTGCAATGATCAGGGCTGCCCCGTGGATGACGCACCGCCAATCGACACAGTGCTCGAACGCTGGAAATCGGACGCGGCCCGCGTACGCAGCCGCTTAACAGGCAGCGGCGTCGCGCGCCCCGAACAGGTCGCCGGCCTGAGCGGCCTCGAGGTCTTCGACGGAATCTTCGCCGGGCGGCTGCCGGCGCCCCCGATTGGCCAGACACTCGACTTTCTGCCGATCGAAATCACGCATGGCCGGGCGGTTTTCCAAGGGGCGCCGGCGCTCGGCCACTACAACCCGCTCGGCACGGTCCATGGCGGCTGGATCGCGACATTGCTCGATTCGTGCGTCGGTTGCGCGGTGCATTCGACCTTGCCCGCTGGCAAGGCTTTCACCACCGCAGAGCTGAAGATCAACTACGTGCGTCCTGTGACCACCCGTGTGCCGCTGCTGCGGGCCGAGGGCCGGACGATCCATGTCGGCGGCCGGATGGCGACGGCCGACGGCCGGCTCTACGGACCGGACGACAAGCTCTACGCCCACGCGTCGACCACCTGCTTCATCTTCGACGCGGCCTGAGCGCCGCACCGAACGCTTTTTCTCATCGTTCCACGAAGGCCACCATGTTCGCGTCATTCGTCTCGCAGCTACTCGAACGCCGCGGCATCCACTACAGCTGGGTCATCGCCGCGGTCACCTTCCTGGCGATGCTGACCACCTCGGCTGCTCTCGGCCTGCCCGGCGCGATGCTGCAGCCGCTCAGCCGCGAGTTCGGATGGAGCACCGACCAGCTCTCGTCGGTCTTCGCGGTGCGATTCGCGCTGTTCGGCCTGCTCGGACCATTCGCGGCGGTCTTCATTGCACGCTTCGGCCTGCGCCGGGTGATGGTGGCCGCTGCGACCTTCATCGCGACCGCGATGGTGCTGGCGACCCGCGTCACCGAGCTGTGGCAGCTCTTCGTGCTGTGGGGTCTGGTGCTCGGCTGCGGTACCGGGCTGACCGCGCTGGTGCTCGGCGCGATGGTGGCGAACCGCTGGTTCACGACGCGGCGCGGCCTTGTCGTCGGCCTGCTTGCCGGCAGCACGGCGACCGGCCAACTGCTGTTCCTGCCGCTCGCGGCCTGGCTGATTGAGAACTTAGGTTGGCGCTATGCGGTGATCCCGGTGTTCGTCGCCTGCATCGTCGTTGCGCTGCTGGTCTTGATGCTGATGCGCGACCACCCGAAGGACATCGGCCTGCGTTCGTACGGCGAGAGCGCCAAGGCCGCTGCGACCGCACCGACGGCGCCGCCGATCCCGCTGACCTTCTGGGGGCCCTTCACCGTGCTCGCCGAAGCGGCGCGCACGCGTTCGTTCTGGGTCCTGGCCGGCACCTTCTTCATCTGCGGCCTCAGCACCAACGGCCTGGTGCAGACCCACTTCATCTCGCTCTGCAGCGACAACGGGATGTCGGCGGTGCCGGCGGCGTCGGTGCTGTCGATGATGGGTGCGTTCGATCTGGTCGGCACCACCTTGTCGGGCTACCTGTCCGACCGCTACGACAACCGCAAGCTCCTGTTCTGGTACTACGGGTTGCGCGGGCTGTCGCTGTTCTGGCTGCCGTTCTCGACCTACACCTTGTACGGGCTCTCGCTGTTTGCGCTGTTCTACGGCCTCGACTGGATCGCGACCGTGCCGCCGACGGTCAAGCTGGCGGCGCAGCAGTTCGGCAAGGAACGCGCCGGCCTGGTCTTCGGCTGGGTCTTCGCCGCCCACCAACTCGGCGCGGCGGTCGCGGCCTACGGCGCCGGCCTGACCCGCACGCTCTGGCTGACCTACAACCCGGCGCTTTTCGCGGCCGGCTTCGCCTGCCTCATCGCCGCCGTCGCGGTCCTAGCGATCGCCCGACCAGTCGCGGCGCCCCGTCTGCAGCCGGCATCCGCCTGAGCACACGCGGCGCGGCGTCCACTGCGGACGCCGCCGGGGCGGCCGACCGCGGCACGCCGGAACTGGATGCGTCATCCGCTGTTCCTTCTCAACGTCGCGATCATCAGCTCGGTCAGGTCGTCGGTGACGACCGGACGGCCGCGCGCCCAGTCCTCCGGACTCGCGTCGCCGGTCAGCCACGCCATGCGCGTGCGCAGGCCGCCGAACGTGCGAACGCTGTCGGCCAGGCCCTCGGCGTAGGTGCGGATGTCGAACTCCGGCATCGTCAGTCGCTCGAGCAGGTCGAGCGTCTCGTTGACCATCTCCTCCCAGTACGCCGCGTCGCGAATCGACCAGAAGTTCTCTTCGCGCTCGAAAGCGCCACGTTTGATATGGGCGAAGATGCGGCGGCGCGTCATGGGGCTCGTGAGAGCGACTCCGGCGCTAGCACGTTTCGAGCCGCTCGCCTTTTACTCGCGACCGCGCCCATGACAAGCGCGTGACCGCCGCTCAGCATCCGGCGACGACGTCAATATTTCCGACATCGACGGCGGCGCGGTGGCTGGATGGACATCCAGTATCCTGCGCAGACTTGGATGGCTCCGCTTTTGACCGATGACGTCTCGCGATCCCTTCGCCGCGCTCAATGAAGCTCAGCGTGCCGCGGTCGAGCACGGCCTGGATCAGGCCGACCGATGCGGCGAGGCGCTGCTCGTGATCGCCGGTGCCGGCTCGGGCAAGACGATGACCTTGGCGAGCCGAGTCGCCCGCCTCGTGCTCGCCGGCGCAGACCCGCAACGCGTGCTGCTGCTGACGTTCTCGCGCCGCGCGGCGCGCGAGATGGAGCGTCGCGTCGGTCGCGCGCTGCATCAGGCGCTCGGCTATGCATCGACCCAGCCCGCACCGACCTTGCGCTGGTGCGGCACCTTCCACAGCGTCGCCGCGAGCCTGCTGCGCGAGTACGCACTGCACATCGGTCTCGAGCCGGCCTTCACGATCCTCGATCGCGGCGACGCCGAAGACCTGCTCGGCCTCGTGCGCCACGGCCTCGGCTTCGGCGACACCAAGGGCCGGAGTCGCTTCCCGCAGAAGGGCACCTGCCTCGGCATCTATTCGCGCGCCGTCAACAGCCGGATGCCGTTGAAGGATCTGCTGCTCGACAGCTACCCGTGGTGCGCCGAGCACGCCGACGAACTAAAGCGGTTGTTCGCTGCCTACGTCGTCGAGAAGCAGCGCCAGGCGGTGCTCGACTTCGACGACCTGCTGCTGTACTGGGCCCAGATGATGGGCGACCCGACGTTGGCGCGGCACGTCGGCGCGCGCTTCGACCACGTGCTCGTCGACGAGTACCAGGACACCAACCGGCTGCAGGAAGCGATCCTGCTTGCGCTGAAACCGAATGGCCGCGGCCTCACGGTGGTCGGCGACGATGCGCAGAGCATCTATGGCTTTCGCGCTGCCGAGATCGAAAACATCCTCGGCTTTCCGGGCCGCTTCGAGCCGCCGGCGCGCGTCGTCGCGCTCGAGCGCAACTACCGCTCGACGCGGCCGATCCTCGACGTTTCGAACGCAGTCATTGCGCTGGCCGAACGGCGCCACGCGAAGACCTTGTGGACCGACCGAACGTCGTCGGAGCGGCCGCAGCTCGTGACGGTCGAGGACGAGTCGGCGCAGGCGCGCTGGGTCGCCGACCGCGTGCTCGAGCACCGCGAGGCCGGGCTGACGTTGAAGGCACAGGCGGTGCTGTTCCGCACCTCGCACCACAGCGCCGCGCTCGAGCTGGAGCTGGCCCGTCGCAACATCCCGTTCGTCAAGTTCGGCGGCCTGCAGTTCCTCGAGGCCGCGCACGTCAAGGACGTGCTGTCGGTGCTGCGCTGGGCCGAGAACCCGCGCAGCCGCCTCGCCGGCTTCCGTGTCGCGCAGCTGGTGCCGGGGATCGGCGCAGCGACCGCGAAGCGCCTGCTCGATGCCATGGACGCCGCACCGGATCCGGCCGGCGAGCTGCAGCGCTTCGTCGCGCCGCCCAGTGCGCGGCATGAGTGGCAGCAGCTGGCGACCCTGCTGGCGACCTTGCACGGACATGGCGCGCCCTGGCCCGAAGATCTGCACCTCTCGAACCGTTGGTATCAACCGCACCTGGAGCGGTTGCACGACGATGCGGCGATTCGCCAAGCCGACCTCGGGCAACTGGCCCGGCTCGCCGCAGCGACGTCGTCACGGCAACAGTTCCTGACCGACTTGACGCTCGACCCCCCGGCCGCGACCAGCGCGGAAGCCGGGCCGCCGCTGCTCGACGAGGACTATCTGATCCTCTCGACGATCCATTCGGCGAAGGGCATGGAGTGGCAATCGGTGCATGTGCTGAACGCGGTCGACGGCTGCATGCCGGCCGACATGGCCACCGGCAGTGCCGCGCAGATCGAGGAAGAGCGCCGGCTGCTCTATGTCGCGATGACGCGTGCGAAGCGGCACCTGCAGGTGCTCGTGCCGCAGCGCTTCTACATCTCGCAGCAGGCGAGCGGCGGCGACCGGCACGTCTACGGCACGTTGACCCGCTTCATTCCACCGGCGGTCGAGCGGCACTTCGAGGCCGTCGGCCCGGTCCGTGTCGAGACGCCGGCGCGCACCGAGCTCGGTGGGCTCGGTGATACCCGAATTGATGTCGCGGCGCGACTGCGGGCCCGCTGGGCCTGAGCGCCGAGGCGCGCCGGCCGGCGTCGTTTTCAGTGATGGGACCTGCGAAGTGAGGCATCCTCAACGCGCCGCAAGGCCCACGATGGCGGTCACTCGACCTTGGCGCCCGAGTCCTTGACCACCTTCGCCCACTTCGCGATCTCGGTGCGCTGATAGGCCGCGAGCTCGTCGGCGCTCGAGCCGACCGCGTCGAGGCCCGACTCGGCGAGCCGCTTGCCGACTTCCGGCGTTGCCAGGATCTTCTTCACTTCGGCCTGCAGCTTGTCGACGATCGGCTTCGGCGTGCCGGCGGGTGCGAACAGCGCGAACCACGACACCGCCTCGAAGCCGGGCAGGCCCTGCTCGGCGATCGTCGGGATTTCGGGCGCGGCCGGCGAGCGCTTCGCGCTGGTCACGCCGAGCGCGCGCAGCTTGCCTTCGCGCACCAGCTGCAGGCTCGACGGCATGTTGTCGAACATCATCGTGACGCGGCCGCCGAGCAGGTCGGGGATCGCGGTCGCGCGGCCTTTGTACGGGATGTGCTCCATGTCGATCCCGGTCATCGTCTTGAAGAGCTCGCCCGAGACGTGGATCGAGGTGCCGGAGCCCGATGACGCGAACGTCATCTTGCCGGCCTTCTTGCCCAGGTCGATGAATTCCTTCAAGGTCTTGGCCGGCACGTCGTTGTTGACGACCAGCATGTTCGGCGTGGTTGCCAGCAAGGTGATCGGCGCGAAGTCCTTGACCATGTCGTACGGCATCTTGGTGTAGAGCGCGCCGTTGATCGAATGGGTGCCGACGGTCCCGACCACGATCGTGTAGCCGTCGGGCGGCGACTTGGCGACCGCATCGGCGCCGGTGTTGCCGCCGGCGCCCGGCTTGTTGTCGATGATGACCGGCTGGCCCCAGTTCGTCTGCAGCTTCTCGCCGATCAGCCGCGCGAGGATGTCGGGTGCGCCGCCACTCGTGAACGTCACGACGATGTGGATCGGCTTGCTCGGAAACGTTGCCGCACCGGCCTGGGCAAACGCCGCGGCGGGAGCGAGCAGTGCCGTGGTGGCAAGTCCGGCGAAGAGGAGCCGGTGAATCGATGGCGTCATGAGGGAGTCTCCGTGTCTTGGCTCGGATTCGCGCGGCTCGACGAACGGCGCGGATCGCGTCCGAGGAACCATTATTTGTCGCAGCTCCGGCGGCGCGGCGAGGGGTTTTCCAGCGCTCCGCCTGCGTCGATGTGGCGGCATCTCCGGTGGCCGAGGCAAACTCACGAACTGTGAGAGTCGATCGGGCGGTTAGGCTCGCCGCATGCTAAAACCTCTTCACGATCTGTCTCGCGAGGCCGCGGACGCAGCGCAACTGGACCTCGCTCCCGAGTTAGAGATCGTGATCGAGGTGCCGCGCGGCAGCTTCCTGAAGCGCGGCCTGACCGGTCGCATCGATTTCGTGTCGCCGCTGCCGTGCCCGTTCAACTACGGCGCGGTGCCGTCGCACCTCGGTCTCGAAGGCGACCTGCTCGACGCGCTGGTCCTCGGTCCGCGTCTGCGCTTCGGCACCCGCGTCCGGTTGCGCGCGTGGGGTGCGGTCACGCTGACCGATCGCGGCATGTCCGATGACAAGCTGGTTTGCAGCGTGCAGCGTCCGAGCCGCGAGGAACGCGCCGAGGTGCTGCGCTTCTTCCGCTTCTACGCGCGCTGCAAGGCTCTGCTCAATTTCGTCAAGCGCCGCCCGGGTCGCAACGCGTGCGAGGGCTGGTGCGAAGCCGCCGAGGCAATCGCACGCGCACGTCCGCTGCAGGGGCCGTGGAGCGGCTCGGCAGTTCCGTTCTGAACGGTTGGCGCGGCCGCCTCGGACGCTCCGATGGGCGGGCGATGGCTGGAAAGCAACGCGGCAAGCAACCGCGCCAACCCCGGCCTTCGCCGTGCCAAGATCGCAATTGAAGCCACCTCGACCATGCCCGAACCCCAGCGCGACCTCACGGCCACCCTGCTCGGCGTGCTCTTCATCGGCGCGCTGATTGTCGCCGCGTTCTGGATCCTCCGACCGTTCATCGCGGCGGCCATCTGGGCCACGATGATCGTCGTCGTCACCTGGCACGTGATGCTGCGGATGCAGGCGCGGTTGTGGAAGAGCAGGGCCCTCGCGATCCTCGCGATGATGGTCATCCTGTTGCTGCTGTTCGTCGTCCCGCTGACGCTCGCGGTCGGCACCATCGTCTCGAATTCGGGTGAGATCGCGGCCCGCACCCGTTCGCTTGCCACCTTTCAGATGCCGCTGCCGCCCCGTTGGCTCGCCGACCTGCCGTTCGTCGGCTCGCGCATCGTCACGGCCTGGGAAGAGGCCGCTGCGGCCGGACTCGAAGGCCTCTGGGCGCTCGTGGTTCCGTATGCCGGCAGCGTCACCGGGTGGTTCGTCGCTCAGGCCGGCAACGTCGGCTACCTCGGCCTCGAGTTCCTGATCACGCTGGCGCTCTCGGCGTTCATGTATGCGCATGGCGAGGAGGCCGGCTCGGCGGTGCTGCGCCTCGGCCGGCGCCTCGGCGGCAAGCAGGGCGAGGACCTCGTCTACCTCTCGTGTCAGGCGATCCGCGGCGTCGCGCTCGGCGTCGGCCTGACCGCGGTGATCCAGTCGGTGCTCGGCGGTATCGGCCTGTCAATTGCCGGGGTGCCGTTCGCGGGCGTGCTGACCGCGCTGCTGTTCGTGCTCTGCATCGCCCAGGTCGGCATGCTGCCGGTGCTGATCCCGGCGGTCATCTGGGTCTACTGGTCCGGCCACCCGGTCTGGGGCACCGTGCTGCTGATCTGGTCGGTGATCGTCAGCCTAATGGACATCGTGCTGCGGCCGATGCTGGCGCGGCGCAGCGCCGACCTGCCGTTGCTGCTGATCTTCGCCGGCGTGATCGGCGGGCTGATCGCCTATGGGCTGGTCGGCATCTTTGTCGGCCCGGTGGTCCTTGCCGTGGCCTATACATTGCTGCTGGCGTGGATCGAGCAGCGGGTGGCGCCGAGCCGGCGCGAGGGTGGGTGAGTGCGATGGCGATGCTGACGGCAATGCGACTTCTTCTGTTGGGCGTTCCGGCCGATGTGGTGTTCTCGGCCGGCTTCGAGGCTTCGCCGTACGGCCCGTTCTCGGTCAGCGCGTCGGCCGAGGAGCCGGCCCCGTCAACCCCGGCCTCGCCCGACTTCGACGCGGTGCTGTTGCATGCCGAACGCTTCGCGAACGCGTCGACGGTCGTCGACCGCCTGTCGCCGCTGTCGGCGGTGCTGATCGTCAGCGCCGACCAGGGCGCGGAGGCGACGATCGGTTGGCTCCAACGTGGCGCGCAGGACGTGCTCGGTCCGGCCGACCTGGCTGCGCCGGAGCTGGCCCGGCGCGTCCGCGCCGCGATCGAGCGCCAGCGCCTCGGCCGCGCGTCGCGCCGCGCCTACGCGACCGACCTCGCGACCGGCCTGCCGCACCGCCAGCAGTTCGTCGAGCATGTCAGCCAGCTACTCGCGCTGCGCGAGCGCGAGCCGGTGCCGATGGCGGTGCTGCTGCTGCGCATCGAGGGCTTCACGACGACCGAGTCGCGCCTCGGCGCGCCGGCCGCCGACGCGCTCCGCCGCAAGGTCGCGGTGCGGCTGCGCGGCGCCGTGCGGGCGAGCGACGTCGTCGCGGCGATCGACGATGTCTCGTTCGCGGTGCTTCTCGGCTCGCTGCTGTCGGCGGCCGATGGCGAACGGGTCGGCGCGAAGCTCGCGCAGCTGTTGATCGAGCCGTTCACGGTCGGTGGCACCTCCGCGGCGGTCGCGGTCGCGGTCGGCATCGGCCAGTATCCGGAGGACGGCAACCAGCCCGACCTGCTGCTCCGCAAGGCCACCGAGATGGCGCTCGACACGCCGGCGCAAGGCCGGCGCGGCATGGCCAATTTCGAGGAAACCGGCGGCCGGCCGACCAGCGCCGCGAACGACGAGTAGCCCGTCGGCGGCCGGCAGGCGGCCCGCCTGCCAAAATCGAGGATTGCCTGAACCGCCGCAACCCGGCGCTGCGTCCACGATGAAAGCCTCCGAGATCCGGTCGACGTTCCTGAAGTACTTCGAGTCGAAGGGTCACACCGTCGTCGCCTCGAGCCCGGTGGTGCCTGGCGACGATCCGACCCTGCTGTTCACGAACGCGGGGATGAACCAGTTCAAGGACGTGTTCCTCGGCTACGACAAGCGGCCCTATGTGCGCGCGGCGACGTCGCAGAAGTGCATCCGCGCCGGCGGCAAGCACAACGATCTCGAGAACGTCGGCTACACCGCGCGCCACCACACGTTCTTCGAGATGCTCGGCAACTTCTCGTTCGGCGACTATTTCAAGAAGGACGCGCTGAAGTTCGCGTGGGAGCTGCTGACCGAGGTCTACAAGCTGCCGAAGGACAAGCTCTGGGCGACGGTCTACGCCGAGGATGACGAGGCCTACCACATCTGGAAGAACGAGATCGGGTTGCCGGCCGAGCGCATCGTGCGGATCGGCGACAACAAGGGCGCGCGCTACGCGTCCGACAACTTCTGGATGATGGGCGACACCGGCCCGTGCGGGCCGTGCAGCGAGATCTTCTACGACCACGGTCCCGAGGTCGCCGGCGGCCCGCCCGGATCGCCCGATGAGGACGGCGACCGCTACATCGAGATCTGGAACAACGTGTTCATGCAGTTCAACCGCGACGACGCTGGGACCATGCACAAGCTGCCGAAGCCGAGCGTCGACACCGGCATGGGTCTGGAGCGGCTGACGGCGGTGCTGCAGCACGTCCACTCGAACTACGAGATCGATCTGTTCGTGACCCTGCTCGCCGCGGCGAAGAAAGTCGTCGATCTCGCCGGCGCGCGCGACTGCGACAAGGACTCGCCGTCGCTGAAGGTGATCGCCGACCACATCCGGGCCTGCGCGTTCACCGTCGTCGACGGCGTGATCCCGGGCAACGAGGGGCGTGGCTATGTGCTGCGCCGGATCACGCGGCGCGCGATCCGGCACGGCTACAAGCTCGGCGCCAGGAAGCCGTTCTTCCACAAGCTCGTCGCCGACCTCGCGGCCGAAATGGGTGAGGCCTATCCGGAGCTGCGGCGCGACCAGCAGCGCGCGACCGATGTGCTGAAGCAGGAGGAGGAACGCTTCTTCCAGACCATCTCGAACGGGATGGAGATCCTCGAGGCCGAACTGGCCAAGCTGGGTGCCGGAACCGAAGGCCAACCTTCCGGCGGGACGAAAGGCACGCTGAGCGGCGAGCTCGCGTTCAAGCTGCACGACACCTACGGCTTCCCGCTCGATCTGACGGCCGATGTCTGCCGCGAGCGCGGCGTCGCGGTCGACACCGCCGGCTTCGAGGCGGCGATGGGCCGGCAGCGTGAACAGGCGCGCGCAGCAGCGAAGTTCAAGGTCGCCCAGGGGCTCGCGTACAGCGGCGCCGACACGACGTTCCACGGCTACGACGCGCTCGCCCACGACAGCGCAAAGGTCGTCGCGCTCTATGTCGACGGCAGCGCGGTCGAGGTCGCGCGCGCCGGCGACGACGCGGTCGTCGTGCTCGACCACACGCCGTTCTATGCCGAGTCGGGCGGCCAGGTCGGCGACACCGGCGAGCTGCGCAATGCGGTCGCGCGCGTCCTTGTCGAGGACACCTTGAAGATCCAGGCCGCGGTGGTCGGCCACGAGGGCCGCATCGTCGAGGGCGAGATCCGCATCGGCGACGTGCTGAACGCGAAGGTCGACACCGAGCGGCGCGCGAGGACGGTGCGCAACCACAGCGCGACCCATCTGATGCACAAGGCGCTGCGCGAGGTGCTCGGCGAGCACGTGCAGCAAAAGGGCTCGCTGGTCGACGCCGAGCGCACGCGATTCGACTTCGCCCACAACGCGCCGGTCACGGCCGACCAGATCAGGACGGTCGAGGCGCTCGTCAATGCCGAGATCCTCGAGAACCATGCGACGAACGCGCGCGTGCTGCCGATCGAGGAGGCGCAGAAGCTCGGCGCGATGATGCTGTTCGGCGAGAAGTACGGCGAGCTGGTCCGCGTGCTCGACATCGGCAGCAGCCGCGAGCTGTGCGGCGGCACGCACGTGCAACGGACCGGCGACATCGGCCTCTTCAAGATCGTCGCCGAGAGCGGCGTCGCGGCCGGCATCCGCCGCGTCGAAGCGGTGACCGGCGACAACGCGCTGACCTATTTGCAGTCGCTCGAAGGCACGGTGCAGCGCCTGGCCGGCGCGCTGAAGTCGGCGCCGGCCGAGGTGCCGGCTCGGGTCGGCCAGGTGCTCGATCAGGTGCGCACGCTCGAGAAGGAACTGGCGGCAATGAAGGGCAAGCTCGCCTCGTCACAAGGCGACGAGCTGCTTTCGCACGCCGTCGACGTCAAGGGCCTCAAGGTGCTGGCGGCACGGCTCGAAGGGGCCGATGCGCGCACCTTGCGCCAGACGCTCGACAAGCTGAAGGACAAGCTGAAGACCGCAGTGATCGTGCTCGCGGCGGTCGAGGGCGGCCGGGTCCAACTCGCGGCCGGTGTCACGAACGATTCGATCGGCAAGGTCAAGGCCGGCGAGCTCGTCAACCACGTCGCTCAGCAGGTCGGCGGCAAGGGCGGCGGCAAACCCGACATGGCGATGGCCGGCGGCACCGATCCGAGTCGTCTGGGTGCTGCGCTCGCGTCGGTGCAGGCGTGGGTCGCAGAGCGCGTCTAATCAAGCCTCGGCTACACCGGCGCGAGCCTTCCCATAGCGTTAACAGCCCTTAGTCGGCCGGCGCCCAGAGCACCGCGAACCACCCGTTCGGATCGGTCCAAGCGGTCGGCGTCGCGAAGCCGGCGGCGCTCAGCAGTTCGGTGAAGCGGTCAACCGTGTACTTGTATGAGTTCTCGGTGTGGATGCGTTCGCCGGCGCGGAAGTGCCGCTCCGCGCCGGGCCAGCGCACGCTCAGGTCGCGCCTCGCCTCGAGGTGCATCTCGATGCGCGAATGCCCGGTGTCGAAGCGCGCGACGTGGCGCCACTCCTCGGCGCGGAAGTCGCTGCCGATCGCGCCGTTCAAGTTGCGCAACAAGTTGCGGTTGAACGCGGCGGTGACGCCGAGCGCGTCGTCGTAGGCTGCCTCGAGCACCGCGGGGTCCTTGACGAGGTCGACGCCGATCACCAGGCCGCCGCCGTTCGCCTGCGCACGGACCTGGCGCAGGAAGCCGAGCGCCTCGTCCGGCGTGAAGTTGCCGATGCTCGAGCCCGGGTAGAAGAACACCGGCCGCGGCTGCAGCAGCTCGGGCGGCAACTCGAGTCGCTTCGAGAAGTCGAGCCCGAGGCCGACGATGTCGGTCTGCGGGTGCTCACGCTGCACCTGGCGCAGCGCGTCGCGCAGGAAGTCGACCGAGATGTCGACGGCGACATAGCGGTGCGGCTCGAGCAACGGGAAGAGGCGGGTCGCCTTCGCGCAGTTGCCGGCGCCGAGGTCGATCAGCGTGATGCCGCTGCCGGTGCGCTGCGCGATCTCGGCGCCGCGGCGTTCGAAGATCGACGCTTCGGTGCGGGTCGGGTAGTACTCCGGCAGTTCGGTGATCGCTTCGAACAGGTGCGAGCCGAGCCGGTCGTAGAAGTACTTCGGCGAAGCGCTCGCGTGTTCGGCGAGCAGCGCGGCGCGGGTCGCGTCGCGATCGTCAACGGCGCTGGCGGCGGCGGTCTGAATGAATTTGGGCGTGCGCATCAAGATCCTCGTGTGGCGGGCCGATCCGAAACGCGATCGGCCGTCGGCCGGGGTCGCGTCTGCAGCAGGGGCGTCGCCGGAACGCGCACGCACCTTACTCCCGGATCGCCCAGAATGCCGGCCATGGGCAAGTTTCCGGACGTCCGGCGCGGCGTGACCCGACGGCAGCTGTTGAAGGGCAGCACGGCGGCAATCGGGCTCGGCCTCGTTTCTGCGTCAGTGCAAGCGGCGTACCTGGTCAAGCCGTGGGATGCCAGGAAGCCGGTTCCGAAGCTCGAGCTCAACGATCTCGCCGGCAAGCCGTGGAATCTTGCTTCCGCACGCGGCCAGGTCGTCGTGATGAATTTCTGGGCCACCTGGTGCGAGCCCTGCCGGGCCGAGATGCCGTCGCTCGAGCTGATGGCGCAGCGCCTCGAGCGCGACGAGGTCAGCGTCGTCGCGATCAATTACCAGGAGCCGCTCCCGGCGATCCGGCGCTTTCTCGACGTGCAGCCGGTAACGTTGCCGATCCTGCTCGATCGCGACGGCGCGGCGACGATGGCGTGGACGCCGCGGGTCTTTCCGAGCACCGTGCTGATCGATCGCAAGGGCCAGCCGCAGCAGATCGTCCTCGGCGAGCTCGACTGGACCGGCAGCGTCGCGCGCGAGCTGGTCGCGCCGCTGCTGGTGCGCCAGAAGGCTTGATGGCCGTGCGGCGGCGCCGCGAGCCGCCTGAACCGATAATCCGCGCCACGCCCGAGGAGTGACGATGACGACCGCGAAGCCCTTTCCCCGCCTGACCCGCCGCCGACTCGTGCTGGCCTCCGGTGCGCTTGCCGCGACCGGCTTTTCGCCGATCGCGTTCGGCCAGGAGCGTCGCTTCGACCCACAGCCGGGCGAGTGGCGCACGTTCGATGTGACGACCCAGGTCGAGATCAAGGACGCCAGCGATGCGACGCGCGTCTGGCTGCCGATCCCGTCGATTGACAGCGCGTACCAGAAGTCGTTCGAGAGCACCTGGACCGGCAACGCGTCTGCGGCGCGCATCGTCTCCGATTCGAAGTACGGCGCGCGGATGCTGTACGCCGAATTCGATGCGGCGACCAAGCAGCCGAAGGTCACGCTGACCAGCCGGATCCAGACCCGCAACCGCGCAATCGACTGGGAGCGCCGGGTCGAGGCCGGCGAGGACGCGGCCAGCCTGAAGAGCTGGACCCGGCCGACCGATCTGATGCCGACCGACGGCATCGTGCTCGACACCGCGCGCGAGGCGACGCGCGGTGCTTGGTCGGACGAGGCAAAGGTGCGGCAGATCTACGATTGGGTCGTCTCGCACACCTACCGCGAGCCGAAAGTGCGTGGCTGTGGCGTCGGCGACATCAAGACGATGCTGGAGACCGGCAATTTCGGTGGCAAGTGCGGCGATATCAATGGCCTCTTCGTCGGCCTGTGCCGCGCGGTCGGCGTGCCGGCGCGCGACATCTACGGCATCCGCATCGCGCCGTCGCAGTTCGGCTACCGCGAGCTCGGCGGCAATCCGGCCAAGCTCCAAGGCGCCCAGCACTGCCGCGCCGAGGTCTACCTGAAGCAGCGCGGCTGGGTCGCGATGGATCCGGCCGACGTCGGCAAGGTGATGCGCCTCGAGTCGCCGGAGTGGATCAAGGACGATCGCCATCCGCTGGTCGCGCCGGTCAAGCGGGCGCTGTTCGGCGGCTGGGAAGGCAACTGGATGGCGTTCAACACCGCGCACGACGTCGCCCTGCCGGGCGCGCGCGGCGCCAAGCTCGGCTTCCTGATGTACCCGCAGGCCGAGAACGCGAACGGGCGCTACGACTCGCTCGATCCCGACAACTTCAAGTACACGATCACGGCGCGCGAGATCACCGGCTGAGCGGCATGCCGAACGTATCGCCGTTCTGCCGATGTCTCCGCACCCGCCCGTCGGTCGTGCCGGGATGCATTCGATGAGCGACGCCGTGACAACCCCGACGCCGCTCGACCTGGCCGGCCGCCACATGGTGCTCGGCCTGTCCGGCGGGATCGCCTGCTACAAGTCGGCCGAGCTGGTCCGTGAGCTGACGAAGGCGGGGGCCACCGTGCAGGTCGTGATGACCGAGGCGGCCGAGCACTTCATCACCGCGGTGACGATGCAGGCGCTGTCGGGGCGTGCGGTCGTCACGTCGCAATGGGATGCGCGCGAGCCGAACAACATGGCGCACATCAACCTGACGCGCGCGGCCGATCTGGTGCTCGTCGCCCCGGCGAGCGCGGACCTGATGGCCAAGCTCGCGCAGGGCCGCGCCGATGATCTGTTGAGCCTGATGTGCCTGGCGCGGCCGATCGAGCGCTGCCCGTTGCTGCTCGCGCCGGCGATGAACCGCGAGATGTGGGCGCATCCGGCGACGCAGCGCAATGCCGCGCAGCTGCGTGCCGACGGCGCGATCATTCTCGGCCCGGCCAGCGGCGACCAGGCTTGTGGCGAGATTGGCGACGGCCGCATGCTCGAACCCAAGGAGCTGCTCGCCGAGCTGGTCGCGTTCTTCCAGCCGAAGGTGCTGCAGGGTCGCACCGTACTGATCACCGCCGGCCCGACCTTCGAGCCGATCGATCCGGTGCGCGGCCTGACCAACCGGTCGAGCGGCAAGATGGGCTTCGCGCTCGCACGTGCCGCCGCCGAGGCCGGCGCGACGGTGACGCTGGTCGCCGGTCCGGTCGGGTTGGCGACCCCGCGCGGCGTGCGTCGCATCGACGTCGGCAGCGCCCTCGAGATGCACGCCGCGGTGATGCCGGAAGCGCCGCATCACGACGTCTTCATTGCGACCGCCGCGGTCGCCGACTGGCGCCCGGCTGCGCGCGCCGATCAGAAGATCAAGAAGGCTCGTGGCAAGGCGGTGCCGTCGTTCGAGCTGACCGAGAACCCCGACATCCTCGCCAGTGTCGCTGCGCTCGACGAGAAGGGCGGCGCGAAGCGGCCGTTCTGCGTCGGCTTCGCCGCCGAGAGCCACGACCTGATCCGCCATGCGCGCGAGAAGCTCGAGCGGAAGCGCGTGCCGATGATCGTCGCCAACCTCGGCCCGGCTACCTTCGGGCGCGACGACAACCGCCTGACCATCGTCGATGCGGCCGGCGAGCAGGAGCTGGCGCGTGCCGACAAGCTGACCCTCGCGCGACAGCTGGTTGGCGAGATTGCCAAGCGCCTGAACGCCGCCGCGCGGTGACGGCGCGGCCACCAACTTAAATCCTTCTTCGAGGCTCGAACGAGCCGACTCTTGCAATGGCCCCGATCGAATTGAAGATTCTCGACCCGCGCGTCGCCGACTCGTTGCCGGCTTATGCGACCGCCGGCAGCGCCGGCCTCGACCTGCGTGCCTGCCTTGACGCGCCGTTGACGCTCGAGCCCGGACAGACGACGCTGATCCCGACCGGCCTCGCGATCCACATCGGCGACCCGAACCTGGCCGCGATGCTGCTGCCGCGCTCCGGCCTCGGCCACAAGCACGGCATCGTGCTCGGCAACCTGGTCGGCCTGATCGACTCCGACTACCAGGGCCCGCTGATGGTGAGCTGCTGGAACCGCGGCAGCGTCGCCTTCACGGTGCAGCCGCTCGAGCGCATCGCGCAGCTCGTCATCGTGCCGGTCGTCCAGGCGCGCTTTCGGGTCGTCGACGAGTTCGACGCGACCGACCGCGGCGTGCGCGGGTTCGGGTCGACCGGACGCGCCTAATGCCCCTTGCCCCGGCTGCGGCTCCGTTCGACCGGCGCCGTTTCCTCCGCCTGTTCACGGCGGTGATGCTGCCGATGTTCCTGGCGGCGGTCGATCAGACGCTGCTCGCGACGGCGACGCCGGTCATCAGCCGCGAGCTCGGCGGCTTGCGCGACACCTCGTGGCTGGCCGTCGCCTACCTGCTTGCCTCGGTCGTCACGGTGCCGCTCTACGGCCAGCTCGGCGACCGCTTCGGCCGCCGTCGCGTGCTGGTCGGCGCAATCGCGCTGTTCTCGCTCGGCTCGCTGGCCTGCGGCCTCGCCACGTCGCTCGGCATGTTGATCGCGGCGCGCGTTCTGCAGGGGTTTGGTGGCGGCGGGCTGATGACCTTGTCGCAGGCGCTGATCGGCGAGGTCGTGCCGCCGCGCTTGCGCGCCCGCAACCAGGGCTACTTCGCGATCATCTTCACGCTCGCCAGCGTCGGCGGGCCGGTGATCGGCGGCGTGGTCGTCCACAACGCGAGCTGGCGCTGGCTGTTTCTCGTCAATCTGCCGCTTTGCTTGCTCGCCGGCCGGCGCCTCTACAGCCTGCGCGGCGACGATGTCGCGCACCGGGCGACCGGCCGTCCTGACGTAGCCGGCCTGCTGCTATTCGCGAGCGCGATCTGCACCAGCCTGTTCTGGCTGTCGTCGGGCGGTCATCACTTCGCATGGGCCTCGGCCACGAGCATCGCACTGGCCCTTGGCGCGACCGTGCTGTGGATGGTGCTGCTGCGCGTCGAGCGGCGCGCCGAGCGGCCGTTCCTGCCGATCGACCTGATCCGCCGGCCGGCGATCCGCTACGCGGTGCTCACCGTGATCGGTTTCGCCTCGGCGATGTTCGCGATGGTGTTTTACCTGCCGGTCTACTTGCAGCTCGCGCTGCACACCAACCCGGCCGAGTCGGGCCTGCTGCTGCTGCCGCTGACCGCCGGCATCGTCTGCGGCGCTGCGCTGACCGGGCGGCTGATCGTCTGGACCGGGAAGCCGACCGACATCCCGAAGTTCGGCCTGCTGCTCGCGGCGGCCTCGCTCTGCGCGATGGCGCTGGCGCCGGCCGACAAGCGGATGCTGGTGGCGCTCGGCTTCACGACCGGGCTCGGTCTCGGCAGTGTGATGTCGGTCATGCAGATCGTGACGCAGACAGAGGCCGGCCCGGCCCGCCTCGGAGCGGCCGCAGGTACCATCTCGCTGGCCCGCACCTTGGGGTCTTCGCTCGGGGCGTCGGCGTTCGGTGCACTGATCTACGGCTCGATCCGCGGCACCCTCGACGTCCGGGCGTTGCAGGATCCGCAGGTGGTGGCCCGGCTCGAAACGGCGTTTCGGGTCGCGTTCCTCGGGGCCGCCTTGCTGTGCGTGCTCGCGGCGTGGACGGCGAGCCGGGTGCCGTCCCTGCGATTCGATGAGGAACTGCGCCACGTCGATGCGGTCGGTGATTAGCGGGGTGGCGCGACGCGCCAGGGTGGCCGACCGGCCACGGCCAGGAGACAGGACAATCCGGATGAAGAAGGCGACGGTGATCGGGCTCGTGATCGGCATCGGCGTGCTGGTCGGAGCCGGCTATCTGTTCGTGCGCAGCCGCGATGCGGCGCCCGGCGGTCCGGCCACCAGCGCGGCGGCCGCATCGGGTGCCGCGTCGGGGGCGGGCGGGGCGCCGGTCTCGGTCAGCTCGGTACGGGCTCAGCAGCGCGAGGTCGACGTCGTTCTCGAGGCGACCGGCACCGTGACGGCCCTCAACAGCGTCGACGTGCGGCCGCAGGTCAGCAGCACGATCATGAAGGTCCATATCCGCGAGGGCCAGTTCGTCAAGCAGGGCCAGCTGCTGTTCACGCTCGATGCGCGCAACGACGAAGTCAATCTGACCAAGGCGAAGGCGCAGCTCGCGAAGGACATGGCGTCGCTCGCCGATGCGCAGCGTCAACTCGCGCGCAGCCGGGACCTGTTTGCGCAGAACTTCATCTCGCAGGGCGCGGTCGACACGAACCAGACCTTGGTCGAGGCGCAGCAGGCCGTCGTCGCGTCGGACCGCGCGGCGATCGAGGCGGCTCAGGTCGGCCTCTCGTACACCCGCATCGTCGCGCCGTCGGCGGGTCGCGCCGGCGCGATCAACGTGTTCGCCGGCAGCAGCGTGCAGCCGACTGGCGCGGTGCTGGTGACGATCACCCAGCTCGACCCGATCGCGGTCGGCTTCAACCTGCCGCAGCGCAACCTCGGCGATGCACTGCAGACGCTGCGCGGCGGCGGCGGCAAGGTCTCGGCGGTGCTGCCAGAGGGGCGCGGCACGTTGACGGGCCGGCTGAGGTTCGTCGACAACGCAGTCGATGCCGGCTCGGGCACCGTTCGCGTCAAGGCAGAGTTTCCGAATGCCGACGAGAAGCTGTGGCCGGGCGCTTTCGTCAACGTCCGCCTCGCGGTGCAGACGTTGAAGGACGCGGTGGTGCTGCCGCAGGCCGCGATCATCACCGCGCCGCGCGGCCGCATCGTCTATGTTGTCGATGTGAGCAACAAGGCGTCGCCGCGGCCGGTCGAGATCGTCTATCCGTTCGGCGAGGAAGCGGTCGTCAGCGGCGTCAAGTCCGGCGAGCGGGTCGTCGTCGACGGCCGGCAGAACCTGCGCAGCGGCTCGACCGTCGTCGAGCGCGCGCCGTCCGAAGGCGGCGGACGCTCGCGGCGTGGTGCGGGTGCCGCCTCAGCCGCTTCGACGCCCTCCGGGCCGGCGACCGAGGCCGTGCCGGCCAGCGCTCCGGCAGCCGCTGCAGCGCCGCTGGCGATGTCGTCGGGAGCCACGCCATGAATTTGTCTGAGCTGTTCATCCGCCGTCCGGTCCTGACCGTGCTGCTGAACGCGGCGATCGTCGTCGCCGGCGTCATCGCCTACAACCGGATCCCGATCGCGGCGCTGCCGAGCTACAACACGCCGGTCATCAACGTCTCGGCGCAACTGCCCGGCGCGAGTCCGGAGACGATGGCGACCTCGGTCGCGCTGCAGCTGGAAAAGCAGTTCTCGACGATCCCCGGCCTCAACGTCATCAGCTCGACCAACACGCTTGGCGCGACGTCGCTGACTCTCGAGTTCGACGAAGGGCGCGACATCGATGCGGCGTCGGTCGACGTGCAAGCCGCGTTGCTGCGCGCCCAGCGCCAGTTGCCGCAGGATATGACGGTGCCGCCGTCGTACCGCAAGGTGAATCCGGCCGATGCGCCGGTGCTGCTGATGGCGATGACGTCGCCGTCGCTGAATCTGTCGGACCTGAACGACTTCGCCGAGCACCTGATCTCGCCAAGCCTTTCGACGCTCGCCGGCGTTGCGCAGGTCAACATCTTCGGGCAGAAGCGCTACGCGGTGCGGGCTCGCGTCAACCCGGAGGCGCTGTCGTCGCGCAACATCAGCCTCGACGAGCTGACCAACGCGCTGCGCGCCGCGAACGCCAACACACCGGTCGGCACGCTCGAAGGGCCGCAGCAGACGCTGACCCTGCAGGCGAACAAGCAGCTCCGCAACGCGGCCGAGTTTTCCGACCTGATCGTCAGCACGCGCAACGGCAATCCGGTGCGCCTGCGAGACGTCGCGCAGGTCGAGGACAGCTTCGAGACGGTCAAGACCGCGGCGACCTTCGACGGCGAGAGCTCGATCACGCTGGCAGTGTTGCGCCAGCCAGGTGCCAACACGGTCAAGGTCGTGGATGCGGTGCGCGCGGCGCTGCCGGGGTTCCAGTCGCAGCTGCCGCAGTCGGTGCGCATCAACCTCGTCAACGACCGCTCGGTCTCGATCCGCGACGCGCTCCACGACGTCACCTTGACCTTGTTCGGCACCGTCGTGCTGGTCGTGCTGGTGATCTTCCTGTTCCTGCGCCGCTTCGTCGCGACGGTGATCCCGACCTTGTCATTGCCGGTCTCGCTGATCGGCGCGGTGTCGCTGCTGTGGGCGTTCGGCTACACGCTCGACAACATCTCGCTGCTCGGCATCACGCTCGCCGTCGGCCTCGTCGTCGACGACGCGATCGTGATGCTCGAGAACATCATGCGCCACGTCGAGAATGGCGAGCCGCCGTTCCAGGCGGCACTGCGCGGCTCGCGCGAGGTCGGCTTCACGATCATCTCCATCTCGAGCTCGCTGATCGCGGTCTTCATCCCGATCTTCTTCATGCCGGGCGTGATCGGCCTCCTGTTCCACGAGTTCGCGGTGATCGTCTCGCTCGCGATCATCGCGTCCGCGTTCGTCTCGCTGACCCTGGTGCCGATGCTCGCGAGCCGCTTCCTGAAGGGCGAGCACCACATGAAGCGGCCGAGCGCGCTGGTGCGGCTGTTCGAGCGCGCCTTCAACGCACTGCTCGGCGCCTACACGCGCAGCCTCGACGCCGCGCTGCGCCATCGCTGGGCGGTCGGCTTCGTCGCGCTGCTGACCGTCGTCGCCACCGCATGGCTGTTCGTCGACATCCCGAAGGGGTTCTTTCCGCAGGAGGACATCGGCCAGATCACCGTCACGACCGAGGCGTCGGAGGACATCTCGTTCCCGGCGATGGTGCGGCTGCAGAGCCGGGTCGCCGAGATCATGCGGGCCGATTCGAACGTCGCGACCGTCAACTCCTTCAACGGCGGTGGCCAGAACGCGCAGAACACCGGCCGCATGTTCCTGAACCTGAAGCCGCGGGCCGAGCGCCAGTCGATGAAGGAAGTGATCGAAGGCCTGCGCCGCAAGGTCCGCGACGTGCCCGGCATCTCAGTCTTCATGCGGCCGATCCAGAACCTGCAGCTCGGCGGGCGCCAGAGCAAGGCGCAGTACCAGTACATCCTGCAGAGCGTGAAGGCCGACGAGCTGAACGACTGGGCCCAGAAGCTCCAGGAGCCGATGCGTGCCGATCCGATGTTCCGCGACGTCACCAGCGACTCGCAGCTGCGCGGCCTGCAGGCGTCGCTGAAGATCGATCGCGACCGTGCCAACACGCTCGGCGTCTCGATCGACGGCATCCGCTCGGCGCTGTTCAGCGCGTTCGGCGAGCGCCAGGTGTCGACGATCTACACGCCGGTCGACAGCTACCAGGTCATCATGGAAGTGGCGCCGAGCGCGAAGCAGGACGAGAGCGCGTTCAACAACATCTACGTGCGCTCGAGCAACGGCGGGCTGGTGCCGCTGTCGAGCTTCACGACGGTCGAGCGCAGCGTCGGGCCGACGTCGATCAACCACGCCGGGCAGCTGCAGGCGGTGACGATCTCCTTCAATCTCGCGCCGAATGCGGCGCTCGGCGATGCCACCGCGAAGATCGAGCGTTACCGCGAGCAGATCCGCCTGCCGTCGTCGGTCATCACGACCTACGGCGGCGACGCGGCGGTCTTCAAAAGCTCGCAGGGCAGCCAGGCGATCCTGATCATCGCGGCGCTGCTCGTGATCTACGTGCTGCTCGGCGTACTGTACGAGAGCTACATCCACCCGCTGACGATCCTGGCCGGACTGCCCTCGGCGGCGGTCGGTGCGCTGCTGACCTTGAAGCTCTTCAACCAGGACCTGACCCTGATCGCGATGATCGGCATCCTGCTGCTGATCGGCATCGTCAAGAAGAACGCGATCATGATGATCGACTTCGCGCTCGATGCACAGCGCACGCGCGGCATGGCGCCGCACGAGGCGATCCGCGAAGCTTGCGTGCTGCGCTTTCGGCCGATCATGATGACGACCTTGGCTGCGCTGATGGGCGCCTTGCCGATCGCGCTCGGCCTCGGCGCCGGCGCCGAGTTGCGCCAGCCGCTCGGCCTC
>Ga0207701_10001736_pt1 | contig 22774 bp, 21 predicted proteins | sample KBSSwiSSwithPhiX_FD_184294 | JGI IMG/M metagenome (GOLD analysis project Ga0207701, IMG submission 184294) | Switchgrass rhizosphere bulk soil microbial communities from Kellogg Biological Station, Michigan, USA, with PhiX - S5 (SPAdes) (version 2) | ecosystem: Environmental > Terrestrial >... | reverse complement strand
ACTCGCCGTCGACGTAGCCGACCAGGTTCAGCGTCACCGACATCTCGCGATACTGCTCGGCGCTGTCGACCGGGCGCAGATTGGTGATCACCTTCAGCCCCTTGGCGCGCAGCGCGTTGATGACCTGTTGCTGCACGCGGTGCCCGCCCTCGCCCGCGAACGTGAAGACGACGAACTTGCCTTGCGGCGCCGGCAGCGGCGGTTCCTTCGGCTGCGCGCGTTCCTTGGCCTGACCGCGTGCGACTGACTTGCTCTTGGCGGGGGGTGCGGGCGCCGGCTTCTTCTTCGCGACGGCCAGCGACGGCGCGAGGGCCAGCGCGAGCGCGACGCACGCTGCGGGCAGGACACGGGACGGAGTCCGTCGGCGCACCGGCCTCCATCGTAACCCAGAAGGCGCGGCGGCGTCAGCCGCGCAGAGCGAGCGCGAAGACCGGCGTGCGCGTCAGGATCTTGAACCCGAAGCGATGGTAGAGGTCCAGCGCCTGTTCGTTCGCGGCCTCGACGGCGAGATCGACGTCGCGCGCGCCAGGAGCGGCCTCGGCGAGAACGCGCAGCCCCTCCGTGAGCAACCGGGGACCGAGGCCCCGCCCCCGGTAGGCCGGCATGCGACCGAGGATCCGCACCTCGCCGCGCTCGCCGTGTGGTATCGCGCGCACGAGCCCGGCGATCCGATTTCCGTCCAGCAGCGCGCGCCAGCGCGCCGCGCCCGACGTCACCGCCGTCCGGAAGTCCTCGATGGGTATGATGTTGGTCGCGGGCGCGTCGCGGAACATCGCCACCAGCGCCGCGTGCGCCTCGTCGACGCGCGCGCCATCGAGGTGCGCCCACGTCCACCCCGGCGGCAACGCGTCCGGCGCCGGGGGCGGCGGCGCGGAGGCCGGGCGGCGCATCTCGAACGTGTCGTACGCGCGATCGAAGCCGGCGTCGCGCAGCGCGCGCTCGGCGTCCGCGGCCGGAAGCCGCGACGGCGGCAGCGCGACGTGAAGCGCGCGGCGCTCGCCGGAGCGCGCGAACGCGACCGCCGGTTCCAGGACGAGGCGCGTGAAGATCCCCACCGGGACAGGCGCGCGAACGCCCAGCGTCTCCAGGCTCGCGGCGTCCGCGCCGTTGCGCACGCGGTCGATCACCGTCGCGACCAGCGCGAGGCCGTCCCCGTCGTGCAGGACGACCACGCCCGCCGCGTCGCTGGTCAGCTCGCGCAGCAATTGCTTCACGAGCCCCGCATCGTAGGGGCCGCCCTGCGCGACACAGAACGCCGCCAGCGCGTCCGCGTCACTGGCCGCGAACGGCTGCCGCCGGAACGCTTCGCTCTTCATCGGTCACCTGTCCAGTGGTGGGCGACCGAGGCCGGCGCGATACCGGCGGTAGTCGTCGATGATCGTCGGATGATCGAAGGCGATGTCCGGAGGCAGCGCATCCAGCGCCACCACGCGGGCCTCCGCCGCGTCGTCGCCGCCGGTCGGCTGCCCGGCCGCGCGCCCGATGAACACCGTGCTGGCCGTGAACAGGCCGCGCGGATCGCGCTTCGGATCGGAGTAGACGCCCAGCAACTCCGTCAGCTCGACGTCCAGCCCTGTCTCTTCCTTCGCCTCGCGGCGTGCGGCCTGCGCGACGCTCTCACCGGGATCGACGAAGCCGCCCGGCAGCGCCCACCCGTGCGGTGGATTTCGCCGGCGCACCAGCACGATCCCGCCGCCCGTCTCGATGATGATGTCGACCGTCGCCAGGGGCGTCTTGGGCGGCTCGTGTCCCATGCGCGCCCATTATCGTCACGCCGGGCGAAAGTGCGAGCCGCGCACCGCTTCGGCCGCGCGCATTCGCCGCGAGACCAGGTACGCCGCGATCGCGGTATTCAAGGCGACCGCGATGACCTTCCCGGCACCGGGCCGCCGCGCCAGCTCGTAGATCTCGAACGGGATGAAAGACGTGGTGACGATCACCGTCATCCATTCAGCCCAGCGCCGCCCGCGCAGCAGCCCGACGCCCTCGATCAGGAACACCACCGCGTAGGCGATGAATGCCGCGCCGATCTCGTGCAGATCGCGCACGTCCAGCGCCAGGAAGCGCGCCGCCACCATCTGGACGGCCGGGTGTCCCGATAGCGCGCCGGTCCAGCGCACCCGCAGCGCCGCATCTTGCACGAGCGCCGCCGGCAGACCGCTGATCGCCGCGGCGCCAAGCGTCACCAGCAGCGCCGCCTTGACCAGCTTGAAGATACCGATCGCCGTGACCAACCGATCCCGGCCGGGAGAGACGCCCATGCGTCTAGTCTGGGCGCGGCGACGCCGCCAGCAAGGCCTCCGCGGGCTGCCGATCTTGGGATAGAGTCCGGCCGTGGTGTCGTCGTCGGCGTCGGTCATGGGGGGGCTCGCGCTCGTCGTCAGCCTGGCGGGCAGCAGCGCGGGCGCGCAGCCCGATGCGTCCGCCGGCGATGCGGGCCCGGATCTCACGCCCCAGATGGTCTCCGCGACCGTCGCGAGCCATCGCCTGGAGGTGAAGGCTTGTTACAACCGGACGCTCGCCGAGCGCGGCGTGCAAGAAGGGACGATCTCGGTCACCTGGACGATCGACACGACCGGCGCGCCGAAGGACCTGCGCTCGACGCCGTCCGACGGTCTGGATCCGCTGCTCGTCGCGTGCGTCGAGCGCACGATCGCCGCCTGGCGATTCGTACGGCCGAGGAGCGCCGTCGACGTGACGTTCCCGTTCGTCTTTCAGGCGTCCGGCGCGCCGGCCGCCCCGCGCGCGCTCACGCCCGCCCACCTGCCCGTCACCACCCCTGCCCGTCCGCCCGAAGGGCCCGCGTGGCAGACGGCACGCAAGTGGCTGGCCGCGCTCGGCGCGTACGACGTCGACACGCTGGCGCAGCTCACGCGCTTCCCGCTGACCTACAAGACGTACGGTATGCGCCGCGACTGCGCATCCAGCCCGCGCGACGCCGCGGGGTTGAAGCGCTGGGTCGCCTGTCTGCGCGAGACGAAGAGCCTGATCACCGACGAGATCGCGCACCTGGACGAGCCGCTGGGACATGACGACACCCCGCCGCGCCAGCTGGTCGCCGCCGGCAAGAAGCTCTCCGGCGGCGAATGGGTCTCGCTGTTCCTGAACGGCGACGGCGTCTCGTTCGAATTTCGCGTGCTGGTCACGACCGGTGACGAGGCGCCCGCGGTGAAGGCGCTGCTCGTTTCGGCGTCGTTCGACCTCGGCTGAACGATCGACGCTGGGTCCGATGGTGGCGGGGCGAAGTCAGCCGTTGACTGACATTCTCCGGTTGAGCGCCGTCGCCAGATCAGCAGGACACGGCCACTGGAGATCGCCATGCCCGAATCGTCCGAGTCCGTCGCGTCCCAGGAGTCCCCTGTCCTGACGCCGCCCGAAGCCGAAGCGATCGCGACACTTGGTTACGTCTACGGCTACCCCCTGGTGCTGATGGATGTCACGCGCGCGACGACGCCCGCCGCCGCCAATCGTTTCGTGCACCACAGCGAGTTCCCCGACGACAGGTTCACCGACGTGGTCACGCCGAACGTCGACACGCTGTACTCGATGGCGTGGCTGGACCTGACCCGCGAGCCGATGGTCCTCTCGGTTCCGGATCTCGGCCGCCGCTACTACACGATGGAGCTGCTCGACGCGTGGAGCAACGTGATCGCCGCGCCCGGCACGCGTACGACCGGCAACGGCAAGGGCGCGTTCGCGATCATCGGCCCCGACTGGGCCGGCGAGCTGCCGTCGACCCTCGAGGCGATCCAGTCGCCGACGAACATGGTGTGGCTGATCGGCCGCACGTACACCGCCGGCAAGAGCGATTACGACGCCGTCCGCGCCATCCAGCGCCAGTACCGGCTGACGCCGCTTCGCGCGTTCGGCAAGACCTCGGTGATGGCGGCCAGCCTGCCCTCGCCGGCGCGGCCCGACACCGAACCGCCCGTCGCCCAGACCGAGAAGCTGAGCGCCGGCGCATTCTTCGCGCGCCTCGCGCGCCTGATGAACGCGAACCCGCCGAGCGACAGCGACGAACCGCTCCTTCGCCGGCTCGCGCAGATCGGCGTCGCACCAGGCACGCCATTCGATCTGGCGCGGCTGCCCGCCTCGGTCGCCGACGCCGTCGAGGCCGGCGTCGCGGCGGCACGCGCGCGGATCCGCGGTGCCGGGCTGGAGGCCCTGGGCAAGCCCGTGAACGGCTGGCGCGTGCGATTGGACCTCGGACGCTACGGAACCAGCTACGAACAGCGCGCGGTCGTCGCGCGCATGGGCCTGGGCGCCAACCTACCCGAGGACGCCGTCTACCCATCGACCGACGTCGACGCCGCCGGCCAGCCGCTGTCCGGCGAGCACCGCTACCGGATCCGATTCGCGCCCGGCGAGCTGCCGCCCGTGAAAGCGTTCTGGTCGCTCACGATCTACAACGAGCACCACTTCCTGGTCGCGAACGCGCTGGGACGGTACGCGCTGGGCGATCGCGATCCGGTTCGCGCGGAACCCGACGGGACGCTGGACTTCTTCATCCAGCACGACGATCCCGGCCCGGACAAGCGCGCGAACTGGCTGCCCGCGCCCGCCAACGGCTTCAACCTGGTGATGCGCCTCTACTTCCCGAAGGCCGCCGTCCTCGACGGCCGCTGGCGCCCGCCGCCCGCCGTCCGACTTTAGCGACGTCCGTCCGTCGCCACCTCTGTCTTATGCCAGGCCCGGGGGATTGCCACAAGCCCCGGGTCGTGGCGCAGGGTCGTGCGCATGACGAATCATGCCGTGTTGATCGCTGGAGGTGGCCCGACGGGGCTGATGCTTGCGGGCGAGCTGGCGCTGGCGCGCGTCGACGTCGCCATCGTCGAGCGACGCGCCAGCCAGGAGCTCGCCGGCTCGCGCGCGGGCGGTCTCCACGCGCGCACGATCGAGGTGCTGGATCAGCGGGGAATCGCCGATCGCTTTCTGTCGCGCGGGAAGGTCGCGCAGGTCGCGTCGTTCGCGATGGTGCCGCTGGACATCAGCGACTTCCCGACGCGCCACCCCTACGGGCTCGCTCTCTGGCAGAACCACATCGAGCGGATCCTCGCCGACTGGATCGGCGAGCTCGCGGTGCCGATCTACCGCGGGCTCGAGGTGACGGGGTTCGCGCAGGATGACACCGGCGTCGACGTCGCACTGTCCGACGGACAATCGATGCGCGCGCGTTATCTCGTCGGGTGCGACGGCGGGCGCAGCGTGGTCCGCAAGAACGCGGGCATCGACTTTCCGGGCTGGGAGCCGTCCGTCAGCTACTTGATCGCCGAGGTCGAGATGACCGAGGAGCCGGCGGCCGGCATCCGCCGTGATCGACTGGGGACCTACGCGATGGGCAAGCTGGAGGACGGCAAGCGCGTGCGCGTCGTGCTGCGCGAAGATCGGATCGGCCCGGGCGACGAGCCGACCCTTCGCGAGCTGCGCGACGCGCTGGCCGCGCTCTACGGGACGGACTTCGGCGTCCACGACGTCACGTGGCTCTCGCGGTTCAGCGATACGGCGCGACAGGCGGCGTCGTACCGCGCCGGCCGTGTGCTGCTGGCGGGCGACGCCGCGCACGTGCATTCGCCCATCGGCGGACAGGGTCTGAACATCGGCGTGCAGGACGCGGTGAACCTGGGATGGAAGCTCGCCCAGGTCGTGCGCGGCACATCGCCCGAGAGCCTGCTCGACACGTACCAGGCGGAGCGGCACCCGATCGCTGCGCGCGTCCTGAAGAACACGCTGGCCGCGACCGCGCTCAACCGCGGCGACGATCGGATGGACGCCCTGCGCGAGACGATGTCCGAGCTGCTGGCGATGGACGAACCGCGCAAGCGCTACGCCGCGATGAGCTCGGGCCTCGACATCCGCTACGACCTCGGCGCCGGACACCCGTTGCTCGGCCGCCGCATGCCCGACCTCGATCTGGTGACCGCCGACGCTCCGCGACGTGCGTTCACGCTGCTGCACGACGCCCGCCCGGTTTTCCTCAACCTCGGCGAGCCCGCCGCCCTCGACATCGCGCCGTGGGCCGATCGTGTGAAACGCTGCGACGCGCGCCATGCCGGCGCGTGGGAGCTCCCCGTCCTCGGCAGCGTCGCCGCGCCGGCTGCGGTGCTGATCCGCCCCGACGGTCACGTCGCCTGGGTCGGCACCGGCACCGACGACGGCCTCCACGACGCCCTGACAAGATGGTTCGGGCCCGCGTAGGGCGACGACCACGACACGATTGTCGCGATTGAGAGCGTCCACGAGCAGTCCACCGGGGTCGTGACGCGCGTTTCGCCGCTGGCTTGAAACGTGCTGCAGATCGCCGGCAATATGACGCGGATGCGGATTCAGACTCTGGCTGCTTTGTCGTGGGCGGTTCTGATCGGGGCGGCCGGCTGCGACGGCGCGCTGATGGGTTCGCAGGTCGACAGCGGCCCACCACAGACGGACAGCGGCCCGCCGCAGATGGACAGCGGAATGCCGGAGACGGACGCCGGAGCACCGACCGAAGTTCCTGCGTGGGCGACCGCGCTCTGCGCGCCGCCGCTCGGCGAACGGCTCTGGGTTCAGTCGCCCGACGACATGCGCGCCACGCTCACCGGACAATGGGTCCTGTGCAGCGAGTCAGGCCTCTTCATGCAACCGCAGGCCGGCATCCAGATCGGCGCGGACGATCGCTGGCGCATGCTCGCGTGGTCGGCGGGACAGCTGACGCTGCAACCGGGGCTGGATCACGCCGGCGCGATGGAGTACCTCGACGCGAGCCAGGCCGGTCAGGTGCTCGTGCAGGTCAATTTCATCGGTGACATCGGTGGGACGATCATCAGCATCCCCGTGCTCAGCGACGTCCCGCGCATCATCGTGATCGACAACAACGGCGTCGTCACCTACCGCTACGCGAAGGTCCCCGGAGCCGTGGACGGAGGGATCTGATCAGAGGTCGTGAATCGCCATCGGCGTGAACGCCCAGTTGACGGCGTCGAAGCATCCAATCGGCGTCACCTTGGGTTCGCCCGGGAGGAAGATGAGGCGCGTGAGCGTGACCAGGTCTCCACCGGACGTCGCGAGGAGCAGGCTGTCGCCGCTGACCGCAAAATCGAACGCGCCTGATTTGGCCGTGGCACAGGACGATTCCTTGACGGCGATGCTCACGGTCCGCTCGTCGACGGAGTAGGTCCCCCGGTTCACCTCCGCGACATCGCTGCCATCCCCGAGCTGGCACGTGGTCGCGTCGAGGTACCGCCCGTCCGCATAGAAGGTGGTCTGCTGATCGCAGATGAACCCCGGGACGCGCAGCGTCCAGGCCGTATCAGCGAGCGCAGCGCCCCCGTCACCCCCGCCGGCACACCCCACCACGCCCACCAAGGAAACGAGCAAAAGGCGCATGACAAACGGCATTTTGGAGTAAACCATTCGGCCCTGCAATGCAGTGACCGGGAGACGCCGATGTGGCTCGTCTTATCGCTCGCCAAGCTCCTAGGGAGAGCGTAAACAGCTAGAATCACACGCACGCGAGGATGGCGGAACTGGTAGACGCGCCAGACTTAGGATCTGGTTCCGAAAGGAGTCGGGGTTCGAGTCCCCGTCCTCGCACCGCCTCTGATTACGCGTCGTTGCGGCATCATCGCTGAACCGAGGGATCGCTCGGATCTGGTGCACCCCCACCTGCCCCGAGAGCTAGCCGCCCACACCGCCCGATCGAACACGAGCGGGCTGCGTTCACTGGCATTTCATGTCGGCGGTGCAGACGCCTGATACGCACCACGCTAACAAGATATTGCCGCCGCTGTTGGTCATGCACATCGCTCCGGAGGGGAGCGGGCAAGCACTCACTGTCATCGTTTGGCCGGGGACGTCTTTGCAGAATCCGTCGCTGGTCGTCGTGCAAACCTCGCCGAATGTTCCGGTGCAAAGCTCGCCGCCGATACGGGTTGTTTTCGTGACGCACTTGCAGTTACTGCCGCCGTCTAAACCGCATCCCCGCGCGCCGTTGCTGGCGGTGCCTGCGCAGTAGCCGTTCTTGCACTCCGAATTGCTCGTGCAGGTAACCCCATCAGGATATGGCTGCGAGTAACAAAAGTAGAACTCGCACGTCGAGCCGGCCGGGACCGACGTGGCATACATTCCTGTCCCCCCTGGTCGATCGTTGTTCACGCAATAGAGCCCGTGACCGATCTGAGCCGCGCAGAAATCACCCATCGGCGCGCCGGCCGACGAGCATGCCTTGCCCAGGCAGTCTTGGATCGTCGCCCCGCCCGTACCCGCGCCACCGCCAGTGCCGCCAGTGCCCGCGATACCCGTCGCCCCGCCGGTACCCGCGCCACCGCCAGCTCCACCGGCGCCCGCGTTTCCGGTGCCACTGGTACCGCCGCGACCCGCGGTACCGCCCGCGCCGGCCGTCGCTCCGGCGGAACCGCCCGTGCCGCCACGACCCGCGGCGCCCGCGCCGGCCGTCGCTCCGGCGGAACCGCCCGTGCCGCCGCGACCCGCGGCGCCACCCGTGCCTCCGGTCGCGCCGCCCATGCCTCCAGTTGCGCCCCCAGTGCCCGCGACGCCGCTGCCGCCTGTGCCCGCGGGCGTGGCCCCCGTCCCGCCGTCGCACGCCGCGACCGCGAGGACCATCAATGCGGCAATCACCTTCATGGGCTGCATTCTATTTTCAGTATCTCATGGCGCGCGAGCACCTCCGCTGAACCGAGGGTTCTATTCCGAAAGGAGGAGCGCGATCCGTTCGCGCGCGGCCAGCAATGGCCCGTCGGCGTTGCCGAAGACGGTCAGGTGGACCTGCCCGGCGTCGAGCTTGAGGGCGATCGTGCCGGCCGGGGTCTTGAGTCGGACGTCGCGCCAGGCGGGCGGCGGTGGCGCGCTGGGTGGGACGAGCTGGTTGTCGATCATCAGCACCACGCTCGGCAGCCCGGCGCGCTGAAGCCCGTCGAGCAAAGCGCGCAGGTCGGGCGCGCCGCGCACGGCCAGGCTGTGGGTGAGGCCCATGCCGCGAGCATAGCCTCGCGCGGCCACTCAGGTGTAGAGCGTTCCCTCCTGCACGAAGCACAGCTCGTTGCCCCACGGATCGGTCGCGTAGAACGAGCGCTCGCCCCACGGCCGCTCGATCACCTTGGCGGCCGGCTGGCCGTGCACCGCGAACGGCGCCAGCGCCTCGAGCTCGGCTGCGCGCGCGTGCACCGCGTCGACGTCGTCGACGGCGAAGTAGATCGACTTGGGCCCGGGCGTCGGCTTGACCCCGCCCTGCGTCGGATCGAGCACCGCCAGGATCACGCCACCGCAGTCGAAGTAGTGGCGCGCGCCCGGGTGGCGCTTGCCGGCGACGCCGAGGAGCTGCTGGTAGAAGCCGGCGGCTTTCTCGAGGTCGGACACCTCGATGGTGATGCGAAAGATCTTCGGGACGCTGTTGGACTTCATCGCTTGGCTCCTTTCAATTCACGCGTGGTCTTGGGTCCGGACGATTTCCATTTGCGCGAGGGGTCGACCGGCTCGAGGTGGCGCAGCCAGCCGCCGGCGACCCGCTCGAGGCGGGCGCGATCGAGGCGGTACCAGCTCGAGCGCCCTTCGCGGCGCACCACCACCAGCCCCGCCTCCTGGAGGATCTTCAGGTGCCGGCTGGTGGTCGGCCAGCTGTGCTGGAAGCGCGCCGCCAGATAGCCCGACGGCAATTCGTCCCCGAGATGCGCGAGCAACAGGAGCACGTGGCGCCGCGCCTCGTGCGCGAGGGCCGCGAACACCGTCTCGATCTCGTCGAGCCTGGGGGGCGTCTCTGCGTGACGGGCCACGGAGAGGTAATTAGCAATCTAGCTAATAATTAGCAAGCAGGGCAACAATCGTGGTCGCCGACCGGCGACGTTCTCGCGCGCCCGCCCCGCCTCAGGGGGACCAGACGCCGCCGGCGTCCCGGCAGTACTGGGCGGCCTGGTCGGCGGTGAGGCCGTTGTCCGCGTAGTAGATGATGCCGCACGCGGTACCTCGCTCGACCGGCACCGTGCAGGCGCCCAGTTGATTCGCGGTGGAGCACGCGTTGATTCGCGTGCCGACGATGGTTCCCGAGAAGTCGTCCGTGTACTGCCAGCAGCCCCGCGCGCCGGTCGGCGCCGTGTAGTCGCTCACGATCGCGCCGCAGCTGGTGGCGGCCGTGCAAGCGCCGGTCATCGCCACGCCCATCAGGAAGATCGCCACGCCCCAACGCACCGTCATGCTCCCGTCCGCACCAGCCCCACCCTAACGTAACAATCGCGAGCGCCGGACGCGCGAACGCCGGCGCGCGTCAGTTGCAGCGAATCAGCAAGGCCCCGTACGCGGGCTCATCCACCAGGTGGTAGCCGTACGGGCAAAGACGCTCGGCCTTCACGTAACAGCGATCCATCCGGTGGCCGTGGCAGCGGACGTAAATTGCGGGGTAACCGTCCGGGGCCGTCATCATCGTACCCGTCGCGCAACCGGCCAGGCCGAGGAGCAATCCGACCAGCAAAAGACGGCGCTTCACGGCAGCGACACTAGCATGTGGCCGCTGTCCGGCCTGTCGCGCGCGTCACGGCTTGCTGGTCGTCTGCGCGGCGTCGAAGCGGTCGATCTCTTCCTGCGTATGCGTCTTCATCAGGTGCTCCGCCCCGCACTGTTCCGAATCGAAACGGATGTCGCGCCCGGCCGCACGGCAGAGGTGACAGAAGTGCTTGCTCTCCCCTACCGGCAACTTGCACACGGGGCAATTCGTGTTCGCGTCGGCCATGGGCCGAGAGTACTACGACCGCCACGCGCATTCCCGTGCGTGGCGGCGCCTTGCATCTAGGCGATCGACGCCAGGCGGCGGCTGTGATTCGCGGTCAGCGCGCCCGCCTTGACCTGGGTGCGCACGCGCAGCGCGCCGCGGGAGTGGTTGTGGGCCTTCAACCCGCCGGCCTTCACGCCCGTGCGCACCTTCAGCGTGCGGCGCGTGTGATTCATGTTCAGGCCGCCCGCCTTCACGCCGCTGCGCACCTTGAGCGCGCCCCGCGTGTGATTGGCGGAGTTGAGCCCGCCCGCCTTCACGCCCGCGCGCACCTTCAGCGCGCCCCGCGTGTGGTTCATGTTCAGGCCGCCCGCCTTCACGTTGCTGCGGACCTTCAGCGCTCTGCGCGTGTGGTTCGTGTTCTGGAGCCCGCCGGCCTTGACGCCCGCGCGCACCTTCAGCGCGCCGCGCGTGTGGTTCGAAGCGCTCATTCCGCCCGCCTTCACGCCCGTGGTCACTCGCAGCCCGTTGTTCTTCTTGTTCATGGCATCCCTCTCGGTCTCTGGTGGCGGGGCTCTTTCCGGCCCCTCGCACCCGGGATGGACGGGGTGCCTCGGCCATCCGCACTTTTCTGTACGGAGGCGCGTTTTTCTTTCGCCGGCCGGGCGCGGCGGCGAAAACGCCTGCGATCAGGACGGCTTGCGAAACAGCCGCGAGACGCTGAGGTCCAGCTGGCTGACCAGCAGGCGCGACATCGACTCGTAGTCGTCGGCGGACGCGTGCAGCTCTTCGCGCAACAGCCGTTGCGCCTCGGCGGCGATGCTGTCGCGCGCCGTCGCCATCCAGCGCGACACGGTCGACTGGGCGACGCCGTAGCTCTTGCCGATCCGCTCCAGCGACAGGCCGTCGACGATGTGCATCCGGTAGACCATGCGCTCGCGATCGTCGAGCGACTCCAGCGCCTGGGCGATCGCCCGCCGGAACGGCCCGCGCAGGTGGCCCTTGATGAAGGACAGCTCTGGATCGCTCGCGACGAGGTCCGCCTCGCTGCCCGCGCCCTTCACCGCGCGCTGCTCGGACGCCTCCTGCCGCCGGATCGTCAGGCCGATGCGCTGCGCGACGATGCCCAGCCAGCCCGCGAGCGGCCCCTTGCCCGCGTACGTCGTCAGCTTCGCCGGCGCATCAACGGATCCGACCAGCGCCGAATCCCACACGCGCTGCTCGACCTCGTCGATGAAGGACGGCGACGGATCGATGCGATGCAGGTAGCCGACCAGCACGGGACGGGCGCTCGCCCGCAGCGTGCGCACCGCGCCCTCGTCGCCGAGCAGGCCGGCGCAGCAGAGGAAGAGATCCTCGGCGTGGATCTCCGACGCCGGCGCGCCGACCGCCGCGCCGCAGCGGCCGAGGTGCGCCGCGAACACCGCGTCCTCCAGCGCGATCGCCGGGTACGCCGCGTGGCCGCGCGCGCACAACGCGACGAGCTGCAGCTCGAGCGCAGCGCGGTCAACACTCTGGGGCGCGGCGGCGTCATCCGCCGCGCGTGCGGCCAGGTACGCATCGGCGAGCTGTGCCACGATCGTGCCGCCACTCTACACCCGAAGGGTTGCGGCATCCGGCATGATGGGGCCCGGTCCCGCACGCGCATGAGCTGCCTCGACGAAGAAACCATCGCCGCGTTCGCCGAGACCCGGCTCTCGCCCGACGGCATCGCACGGCTGGAGGCGCACACGCGCGACTGCGCGAGCTGCCGCGAGCTGGTGTCGTTCGCCGTCGCGGCCACGCCCGGCGGCGCCGGGGGCGCGCGGACGAACGTGGGTCGCGCCGGCGCACAGCCCGCGCATGCGCCGGCTCGCGCGCCGGCGACCGCGCTGACACGCGGGACCACCGTCGGACGCTACACGGTCCTCGCCCTCGTCGGACGCGGTGGGATGGGCGAGGTCTACTCGGCCTACGATCCCGAGCTTGATAGAAAGGTCGCGCTCAAGATCCTGAACTCGGATGCGGGCGCCGACGGCGCGCGCAGCGGCGGCCGCTTGCTCCGTGAGGCCAAGGCGATCGCGCGCCTCCGGCACGGCAACGTCGTCGTCGTCCACGACACGGGCAGCTTCGACGATCGCGTGTTCATCGCGATGGAGTACGTCGAGGGCCAGACCCTGTCGTCCTGGCTGGCCGCCAAACCGCGCACGCAGAACGAGATCCTCGAGCTGTTCGCTGCGGCCGGCCGCGGCCTGCAAGCTGCGCACGCGGCGGGGCTGGTCCACCGCGACTTCAAGCCGCAGAACGTGATGGTCGGCGACGACGGCGAGGTCCGCGTGACCGACTTCGGCCTCGCGCGCGCCATCGACGCGGCGGCCGAGCCGACGGACGGCGACGGCGTGAAGTCGCCGGCGAGCGCGGATCCCGTCCTGACCCAGACAGGCGAGCTGCTGGGGACGCCGCTTTACATGGCGCCGGAGCAATTCGCGGCCGAGCGCACCGACGCCCGCACCGATCAGTTCAGCTACTGCGTCGCGCTTTATCAGGCGCTGTACGGGCAGCATCCGTTCGGCGGGAGCAACCTCGCCGAGCTGATGGCGGCGGTCGCGGAAGGCCGCGTCAAGCCACCGCCGCCGAAGAGCGCGGTCGCGCCCTGGCTGCGCCGCATCCTCCTGCGCGGGTTCGCCACGCGCCCGGACGATCGCTTTCCCTCGATGGACGCGCTGCTCGCGGCGCTTCGTCCCGACCGGGCGCGAGGCCGGCGGCGCTGGCTGGCCGCCGGCATAGGCACGCTGGCGATCGCCGCCGCGGCGACCACGTCGTACCTGAGCGGCGCGCGGCGGGTGGACTGCGATGCCGGCGCCCCCCGGATCGGCGCCGTGTGGGGGCCCGCCCAGCACGCGGCGATCGACAAGGCCTTCGCCGCGACCACGAACCGACGCGCGGCGAAGGCGCTCGCGGCGACGTTCGCGGCGATCGACAGGTACGCCGCCCACTGGACCGCCCAGTACAAGAACGCGTGCGAGGCCACTCACCTGCGCCACGAGCAGACGCCCCAGGTGCTCGAGCTGCGGATGACGTGCCTCGACGAGCGCCTCGCGAGCGTGCACGCGCTCGCCGACACGCTCGCGACCGCCGACGCGGACGTCGTCGACAAGGCGGTCGGCGCGGCGGGCGCCCTGCCCTCGCTGGATCGGTGCAGCGACGTCCCGGCCCTGCGCGCGGTCGTCCGTCCCCCCGACGATCCGGCGACCCGCGCCCGCGTCAGCGACGCACGGCAGCGTCTCGCGACGGTCTCGGCGCTCGCGTCGGCGGGACGGTGCGACCAGGCGACGCGCCTCGGCCGGCCCCTGCTGGAGACCGCCAAGCAGATCGGCTACCTGCCGCTGCAGGCCGAGGCGCTGCGCGCCTTCGCCGAGATGCAGGACATCTGCCTCGACACGCAGGAGGCGCTGAAGACGCTCGAGGACGCGGTCATCGCCGCCGAGTCGTCCCGCTACGACGAGATCGCGATCGAGTGCGCCGCGCTGCTCGCGTGGACCAACGCCGAGCGCGCGCACGATCTGGTTGCCGCCCGCCGCTGGATGCGCCTCGCGGGCGCGATGCTGGCCCGCTATCCCGGCCACCCGCTGCTGGAGGCGCGCGTCGCCAACTGCCAGGGCATCGTGCTCCTCCGCGAAGGTCGCATGGCCGAGGGGCTCGCGGAGACGCAGCGCGCGCTGGCGCTGTACGAGAAGCACCTGGAGCCCGGGAGTTACCTTCTCGCCGTGCAGGTGAACAACGTCGCGATCACGCTGCACGAGCTGGGCCGCGACGCCGAGGCCTACGTCGCCATCAAGAAAGCGATGGAGCTTATCCGCGCGCTGCACGGCGACGACGCCGGCCAGTACGCGCTGGCGTCCACCAACGAGGGCGAGATCCTGACCGCGCTGGGGCGGTACGAGGACGCTCACCGCGCGCTCGATCGCGCCCTCGCGATCTGGCGCCACCAGGACGCGGCCGAGTTCCTGCTCGGGTACGCGCTGCTCGATCGCGCGAAGCTGGAGATGGCGGAGCAGCAGCCGCGCACGGCGCGCGCCACGGTGGAGGAGTCGCTGGCGCTGCTCGAAGGGCGCGACGCCCGCTTCGCCGCCGAGGCGCGGTTCCTGCTCGCCCGCACGATGGTCGCGCTGTCGCCGGGCGACCGCGCGCGCGCCGACGAGATGACGACGAAGGCCCGGGCCGTCCTGGCCGCCGATCCGTCGGCGACCGGCGTCGTTCGCGAGATCGACCGCTGGCAGCGCGAACGCCCGCGACGCTAGGCCGTCGGGACGGACACCTCGCGCAGGACGCGGAACAGGACGCTCGGCTCGACGGGCTTGAGGATGTGGCGATCGAAGCCGGATTCGGTCGCGCGCGCCCGATCCTGCGGCAGGCCGTACCCGGTCAGCGCCACCAGCCGGACGAGCCCGGCGGTCAGGTCGCGCACCCGGTGCGCCACGCTGAACCCGTCCAGCCCCGGCAGCCCGACGTCGACCAGCGCCACGTCCGGCCGGTGGGTCAGGATCAACTCCGTCCCCTCGAGCCCGTTGTCGGCCGCCCACACCGCGTGGCCCTCGCTGCGCAGCAGCTCGGCGAGCATCTCGCGATTGTCGTCGTTGTCCTCGACGATCACGATGCGCAGCTTGGGCGGCTGGTCGTCCGGTTGCTGCGGCGCCGGCGCGGCGGCCGCGAACGGCAGGCTGACCGTGAACAAGCTGCCCTTGCCGGGACCGTCACTGCGCACGTCGATCGTGCCGTCGTGCAGGTTGACCAGCTTCTGCGCCAGCGTCAGGCCCACGCCCAGCCCGCCCCGCGGGCGATCCAGCGGCTGCGGCACCTGATAGAAGAGGTCGAAGACGCGCGAGAGCTCGTCGGGGGCCAGCCCCACCCCGGTGTCGCGTACGGCCAGGCTCACGGTGCCATTCGAGCGGACCGCCTCGATCGACACCGAACCCTCCTGCGTGTACGTGACCGCGTTCGCCGCCAGGTTGGTCACGATCTGGCGGAGGCGGACGGGATCGCCCCGCACCGTCAACGCGCCGTCGGCGACCGTCGCGACCAGCTTCAGGTCCTTGCGCTCCGCGTCCCGCCGGACCGTATCCACCGCGTCGCGGACCACCTCGCGCAGGTCGACGATCTGCGGCTGCAGGACGAGCTGCTGGCGCGTGATGCGCCCGACGTCCAGCAGATCGTCGATCAGGCGGCCCATGTGTCGCGCCTGGCGGCGGATCACGTCGTAGGCCGAGCCGCCCACCGCCGCCGAGCCCTTGCGCTCGATCAGCTCGGTCGCGCTGAGGATCGCGCCCAGCGGCGTGCGCAGCTCGTGCGACAGCATCGCGAGGAACTGGTCGCGTCGCTGGACGTCGCGCCGCGCCTCCTCGGACGCCCGCTTCTGCTCGCTGATGTCGGTGGAGATACCCGCGACCGCGTAGGGCGTGCCCTGTGCGTCGCGCAGCGGGAAGAAGATCGTCAGGAACGTGCGCAGCTCGCCGTCGACGAGGAACTGCTCCTCCAGCTCGACGCTGTGGCCGCTGTCGATCACCTGCCGCTCGCACGCCGCCCGCGCCTCGGCGATTGCCGCGGGCATCAGCTGCGCGTCCGTCTTGCCGATGATCTGCTCGGGCGGGACGCCCAGCACCGCCGCGCCTTTCCGGCCCGCCAGCAGGTACCGCCCGGCCGCGTCCTTGAGGTAGATGAACGCGGGCGCGTGCTCGAGGACGCCGGCCAGGTCGCGCTGCGCGCGCTTCAGCGCCGCGAGATCGATCAGCGTCAGCACGACGCCGTCGATGCCGCTGGCGTTGCGGTACGGAAGGATGCGCAGAAAGTAAGGGTGGCCGCCGCGGTCGCGCACCTCGCGCTCGACGACCTTGCCCGACGCGAGCACGCCCGCGAGATCGGCGAGCAGCCGGTCGTCCTCGATGTCGTGCGCGAACGAATCCAGCCGCCGGCCCACGTCCTGCGGCAGCAGGTGAAACGCCTCGCCGATCTTGGGCGTGAACTTTCGCAGCCGCAGATCCTTGTCGACGAACAGCGTATGCACCTCGGTCGCGTCCAGGAGGTGCGTCATGTCGGAGGTCAGCTCGGTCAGCTCGGCGATCTTCGACTGGTACTCGGCGTTGACCGTGTACAGCTCCTCGTTCACCGAGTGCAACTCCTCGTTCGTGCTCTGGAGCTCCTCGTTCGACGCGATCAGCTCCTCGTTGGTGGCCTGCAGCTCCTCGTTGCTCGTCTCCATCTCCTCGATCGTCGCCTGCAGGTTCTCCTTCGCGAAGCGAAGCTCGCCCTCCAGGCTGGAGACCCGCTCGGTCATCAGGTCGCCCCGCCCGTCCAGGGGCTGCGCCGGCGGCGCTTCGATCTCCGTCTTCGGCTCGAGAGAGATGGCCCAGGCATCCTCGCCGCGGCCGGCGCCCTGGACCTGTCGCACCACGACGCCCACCTGACGATCGCCCTTCGCCGTGACGACGTTGATGCCTTCCAGGCGCACCGGGCGCATGTCGCGCTGGGCGCGCCGGATCGCCGCCGACAGCACCGCGCGCAGCTCGCCGTCGATCAGATCCAGAAGGTGCAGCGACGGACGGCCGTCCTTCGGCGTCAGGTAGTCGCTGGCGGCGTTGAACGCGTGCAGCAGCCGCAGCTCGCCGTCGACCAGCAGCGACGGCGGTCCGTACTCCTGCAGCAGCAGCTCGCGGCACTGGGCGACCCGGGCATCCTCCGGATGCCGCCGCGGCACGCCCGGCCGCGACGCCCCATCAGACGTGGCCGGCGTGGCGGCCAGCTCGGACGGAATGCGCGTGTCGCGCAGCTTGCGGAACAGCTTCCAGCGCGTGTCGACGGTGCCGAACTCTTCGCTCAGCGACGCCGGCGACTCGCTGGGACCCAGCAGCAGCACGCCGTTCGTCTTCAGCCCGAAGTGAAACGCCGCCAGCGCCTTGCGCTGCATGTTCGCCGACAGATAGATGAGGACGTTGCGGCAGCTCACCATGTCCAGCCGGGTGAACGGCGCGTCGCGCAGGATGTTGTGGTGCGCGAACACGACGTGGCTGCGCAGGTCGGGCGTGACCTGGAAGCCGTCGCGATGCGGCCGGAAGTACAGGTCGCGCTGCGTGATCGGCACCCGCGCCACGCTCTCGGCGGCGTAGACGCCGCTGCTCGCGACCTCCAGCGAGGCGCCGTGCACGTCGGTCGCGAACACACGGAAGGCCGGGACGCGCGTCCGCCGGCGGAACTCCTCCGCGAGCAGGATCGCCATGCTGTAGGCCTCTTCGCCGGTCGCGCAGCCCGCGACCCAGACCCGCAGCTCGTCGTCCACGCCCAGCCCGTCGACCAGCCCGGGCAGGACGTCGGCGCGCAGCCGCTCGAACGCCTCCTCGTCGCGAAAGAAGCGGGTCACCCCGATCAGGAGGTCGCAATACAGCGAACGCAGCTCGGTCGGGTCGGCGGCGATACGATCCAGGTACGCGCCGAGATCGCCGCTGCGCGTGAGCAACAGCCGTCGCTGAATCCGGCGTCCGACCGTGCTGCCCTTGTAGCCCGCGAAGTCGATGCCGGACTCGCGCCTCAGGAGGTCGAAGATGCGCGACAGGACGTCCGGGTTCGCCTCGGCGACCTCGTTCAGCTGGCCGTCGTGCTCGTGGTAGCGGGCCAGCGCGTCGCCCATCGCCTCAGGGGCGAGTACCAGGTCGACGGTGCCCGTGTCGACGGCGCTGCGGGGCATGCCGTCGAACTTCGCGGTCTCGTCCTGCGCGATGACCAGGCCGCCCGCGTCGTGGATCGAGCGCACGCCGCGCGATCCGTCGCTGCCCGTGCCCGAAAGGACGACCGCGACCGCGCGCGCACCCGCATCCTCCGCGAGCGAGCGGAAGAACACGTCGATCGGCAGGAACAGGCCCTTGGACGGATCGCGCTCCGTGAGGCAGAGGCAGCCGTCGTGGACGGCCATCTCGTGCCGGGGCGGCATCAGGTAGATGTGGTCTGGCTCGAGGCGCATGCCGTGCTGGGCGCGCACGACCGTCAGGGGCGTGTGCGGGGCCAGCAGCTCGCCCATCACGCTCTCGAAGTCGGGCGACAGGTGCTGGATGACGGCGAAGGCGAACGCGCCCGTGGGGCGGGTCTTCTCGAACAGCCGCTGCAGCGCCTCCAGCCCTCCCGCTGAAGCGCCGACGCCGACCACGAAGGGGGGGCGGCTCACCTGGGGATCGACAACCGTTCCGTCCGTCATCTCCTCTGCCTCGGGGTGTTTCGAAACAGATAAGGTCCGACGGCGCGCAGGCAAGGGGCGGGCTGTAGTCCCCTGCCCGACGGTTCGCGCGGGCCCGGAGAGCCCCGGCCGCCCGAACCTGAAGAGATTCTTTAACTTTGGGCCGCGATCACCGCGTCGACGCGGGACCTGCGAGCCGACGGCCGACGCCGATCAGCGCGGCGTCCTCGATCGCGCCGGCGACCGCGCTGGCCAGCCCGCCGCCGCCCAGGCGCCGGGTCAGCGCGAGGCGAAACCGCAGTCCAACGAACGCGCCCGCGATCGCGGCCGCCGCGCCGAGCGCCAGCGCTCCGCCGGCGAGGGTCCGCCCGCGCGCACGCAACACGCTGCTCGCGACGCCCGCGCCTGACACGATCCGCCCCGCCAGCGACCTCGCCTCGGTGCGGTTCGGGAGGAAAGGGGTCTTGTCGGCGAGCAGCTCGAACGCCGCCGCCAGGTATGCGAGCCGTCGGAGTCGCCCGGGCCGCGCCTGACGGGCGGCCAGCGCCGGCCCCAGAAACATTCGCGATCCGGTGATCCACCCCAGCCCGGCGGCCCGCAGCCACCCCACGCCCTGCCCTCGCTTCACCGCTCCCCCTCCTCGACAGACCGACAGATCGAACGTGGCCAGCAGCCCCGGGCTGTCAAGCTGGTGTGCGCTCACGAAACGGCGGCGCCGAGCAGGCGCCCGATGCCGTACGTGACCGCGCCGGCCGCCGCGCCGATCAGCAGCGAGCGCAACCCGCCCCGCAGCGCGCCCCGCCCCGAGAACAGGCTGGTCGCGCAGCCCACGCCGAACAGCGCGACGCTCGTCAGCGCGATCGCGGTCGCCAGGGCCGCCCCGCCGCCCGAGACGACGAACGGAATCAGCGGCACCGCCGCACCGACCGAGAACGCCGCGAACGAGAACGCGGCCGCGCCGACCGGCGACCCCAACGCGCCCGGGTCCAGCCCCAGCTCCTCGCGCGCCAGCGCGTCCAGCGCGTAGCCCGGGTTCGCGACGATGCGCGCCGACATGCGATCGGCGTCCTCCTTGCCCAGCCCCCGCGCCTGGTAAATGAGCGACAGCTCGGCGGCCTCCTCGTGCGGGTACTTCGCCAGCTCGTCGCGCTCGGCGCCGATCTGGTATTCGAACATCTCGCGCTGCGAGCGCACGGACACGTACTCGCCCGCCGCCATCGAGAACGCGCCGGCCAGCAGCCCGGCCACACCCGACACCAGCACCGCGTGGCCCTGCTCGCCCGCCGCGCCCGCCACACCGAGGATCAGGCACGCGTTCGAAACCAGACCGTCACTTGCGCCAAAGACGGCCGCACGCAGATTGCCGCCCGCGATGCCGCTGCGATGCCGCCTCCCGATCTCGTCCACCGAATGCGGCATCGGGTGACCGTTGGCATGCGCAGCGCTCGAATAGACCGACATTCCGCGCACCTTCATTGCGGCGAGCACGCTCTTCATGCGCCGCGGGCCAAAGCGGCGCACCATCGCCGCGACGATGCGGGCGCGCGCCGCCGGCACGTACGGGTCGGGCGCACGACCGTCGGTTTTCCGGATCTCCTCCGCCCAGATCGCGGCCTGCGCCTCCGCCTCGCCCGCGAGCTTCGTGAACAGCGCGCGGCGATCGTCGGCGGGCTCCGCGGCCGCGACGACGCGATACAGGAACACCGATTCCATCTCGTGTCCCCAGCTTTCGTGCGCGCTCATGTCGATTGCGGCCCGCTCATCTCAAATGCGACTTATATCGTCGCCTGCCGGTTCGCGTCGCCGGGGAATCAGGGAAAACCTGAGACCCCGGGTTGACTGCTTTTTTACCCGCCGTTAACCGAACCCGAGAGTATCTTGCCTGTGCGGAAAACGCCGACATGCCCGAATCCTCCCCTGCTGCAGACAACCTTGTGTCTGAAATCCTCGCCCTCATTGGCCGTGATGCCAGCGAAAGTGCGTCCGCCCCTGGGGATCTTTTTGCGAGCGCAACGAAGAAGCAGTTGCTGGACTGCGCCGCCCGCCTGGGTCTGAAAGGTGCGTCCAAGCTGTCGCGCGAGGACCTCGCCGATCAGATCGAGGTGGCGTTCGCCGGGCTGGCCGGCCTCCCCCCGTCGGGGCCGGGCGCCCACGAGGTGATGGAACCGTCGGGCGCCGGCAACGCGAACGGCAGCGGTCCGGTGACGCACAAGTTCGACCTGGGTCCGACCCCCGATGCCGAGCCGATGCCCAGGGACATCCCTTGGGGTTACGGCTTCGACCGCATCACCGCGATGCCGGTCGATCCGCTGCGCCTCTACGTCTACTGGGAGGTCACCGACGCCTCGATCGCGGCGGCCCGCGCGGGCCTGGGACCGGCGGGCGACCGCGCCTGGCTGAACGTGCGCGTCTACGACATCACGGGGCGCCTGTTCGACGGCACCAACGCCCACAGCTACTTCGATCACCGCATCGAACGGCACGAGCGCCAGTGGTTCTTCGTCATCGACAAGCCGACGTCCACCGCGTGCGCCGAGATCGGCCTGAAGTCCGAGGAAGGTTACTTCGTCAAGATCGTCCGCACGGGGCGCGTCGACTTTCCGCGCAACGAGCCGGTCGGTGACGGCGGCGTCGAGTGGCTGAGCGTGCGCGGCGCGACTGGCCCGGTCGGCAACCGCTGGGCCGGCTCACCCGCCGGCCGCGGCGGCGCGGAGGCCCATGGACCGGGGCCCGTCGGTGGCCCGCCCCCCGGCAGCGGCGGCGAGGAAGCGCCCGCCAGCGAGTGGTCCGAGTGGACCGAGCACGGGGGATTCCCGGTGCCGCGCGGCCAGCGATTGTTCCGCACCTGGCAACGCCAGGAGGGTGTTACCCACCAGTGGAACAGCGAATGGTCCAAGACCGAATGGATCGGTCCGGTGCTGCGCACCGAGTGGGAGTCCGGTCCGTTCTCGTTCCCTGTCGACATGCCCGAAGGGAGCGTCGAGGTCATGGACAACGGCGAGGTCGCCGTTCGCACCGAAGGCGGTCGCACCCACGTCATGTACGGGCCGTGGCAGGTCGTCATCCGCGGCATCGGCGCGCGGGCGGAGCGGCGCGTGCTGGGGACCTGGGAGTATCGAAAGCAGATCTCCGTCGAGGGCGGCGTCGAGCGCACGACCACCTTCGGGGGCGGCTTCGCGCCGGGCAGCTCGGAGTGGATGATGATGGGCGCGAGCGAGCGGGCGTGGATGGGCGCGAGCGAGCTGCTCTATCGCGGCGCCAGCGAGATGTGGATGCTGGGCGCCAGCGAGATGTTGTTCGTCGGCGCGAGCGAGCGCGCGTTCCTGGGCGGCAGCGAGTACCGCTTCCGCGGCGCCACGGAGCGACGGCTGGGCGGCGCGACCGAGCTGCGCCTCGGCGGCGCGACCGAGCGGATGTTCGCGGGCGCGAGCGAGCGCATGTACGGCGGCGCGAGCGAACGGCAGCTGGGCGGCGCCAGCGAACGGCAGCTGGGCGGCGCCAGCGAAGGCGTGGTCAAGCACAGCCCGGAGCCCACGTACGACCCGAATTCCCCCTACCCCATTCCGCCGCGAGGCTAGGCGCCATGCCCACCGGATATTTCGCGCTCGTCCTGCACGCCCACCTGCCGTTCGTCCGTCACCCGGAAGATCCGACGGTGATGGAGGAGCAGTGGCTGTACGAGGCAATCACGGGGACGTACCTGCCGCTGATCCAGATGTTCGAGGGGCTGATCGCCGATCACGTCCCCTACCGCACGACGGTGTCGCTGTCGGCGCCGCTGATCACGATGCTGACGGACGACCTGTTGAAGGTCCGTTACGCCGAGCACCTCGACAAGCTGATCGAGCTGGCCGAGAGGGAGATCGAGCGGACGAAACCCGAGC
>Ga0207701_10001735_pt1 | contig 22777 bp, 19 predicted proteins | sample KBSSwiSSwithPhiX_FD_184294 | JGI IMG/M metagenome (GOLD analysis project Ga0207701, IMG submission 184294) | Switchgrass rhizosphere bulk soil microbial communities from Kellogg Biological Station, Michigan, USA, with PhiX - S5 (SPAdes) (version 2) | ecosystem: Environmental > Terrestrial >... | reverse complement strand
TCGCGTGGAAGCACGACGTGCAGGTGATGATCGAAGGCCCCGGCCACGTGCCGATGCACATGATCAAGCACAACATGGACGAGCAGCTGCGTCTCTGCGGCGAGGCGCCGTTCTACACGCTGGGCCCGCTCACGACGGATATCGCGCCCGGATACGACCACATCACGAGCGCGATCGGCGCGGCGATGATCGGCTGGTACGGCACGGCAATGCTTTGCTACGTGACGCCGAAGGAGCATCTCGGGCTGCCGAACAAGGCCGACGTGAAAGACGGCATCATGGCGTACAAGGTCGCGGCGCACGCCGCCGACCTCGGCAAGGGCCATCCCGGCGCGCAGATCCGCGACAACGCGATCTCCAAGGCGCGCTTCGAATTCCGCTGGGACGACCAGTTCAACCTGGGCCTCGATCCCGACAAGGCGCGCGAATTCCACGACGAGACGCTGCCACAGTCGGGTGCCAAGCTCGCGCACTTCTGCTCGATGTGCGGGCCGCACTTCTGCTCGATGAAGATCACGCAGGACGTGCGCGAATTCGCGGCGAAGCAGGGCATTGCCGAGAAGGACGCGATCGCGAAGGGAATGGAGATCAAGGCCGTGGAGTTCGTGAAGCAGGGTGCGGAGGTGTACTCGAAGGCGTGACGGCGGCGGACCTTGGCGTGCGGCCGCCCCTCCCGAGCAACGGGAGTCACCGAGTGAAGCCATGACGCGTCCGACCCTCAAGCTTCCACCGCGCGCAGGCCAAGCCGCGCAGCCAAAACCGCCGACGTCGCGACAGCGTCGCGCGCTTCATGGGCGCAAGCCCGCTGCGGTTGCGGCAACATCTGCGAGCGCAGCGGCCCGCAACGCGGGCACCGCCATGCATCCACGTGCCGCGCCTGCCAACACCGCCGCGCCTTCGCGCACCGCCACGCCTCCACGCACGCCACGAAGCGCGGCGGACGCATCAACGATCGCGAGCGCGCGAGTCGCGGCGCCGACCACCGCTTCGCCCAACGCCGAGAATCCCCGTCTTTCCAAGCGCATGAGCGAGCTCGGCCTCTGCTCGCGCCGCGAAGCCGACGACTGGATCGAGAACGGCTGGGTCAAGGTGGACGGCGTCCTCGTGTCGACACTCGGCACGCGTGTTCCACCGGACGCGCGCATCGAGATCGATCCCATCGCGCGCAGGCATCAGCACGAGCAGGTCACGATCCTGCTCAACAAGCCCGTCGGCTACGTATCCGGCCAGGCGGAAGACGGCTATCGGCCGGCAAGCGTGCTGATTCGCCCCGAGAACCGCTGGGCGGAAGACCGCACGCCGGTCGCCTTCAAACCGAGCCATCTGCGAGGTCTCGCGCCTGCCGGTCGGCTCGACATCGATTCGACGGGACTTATCGTGTTCACGCAGGACGGCCGCGTCGCGCGCCGGCTGATCGGCCACGATTCCGAAGTCGAGAAGGAGTACCTGGTGCGCGTCGAGGGCACGCTGTCGCCCGAAGGGCTGCAACGGCTGCAGCACGGGCTCGAGCTCGACGGCGTCAAGCTCAAGCCGGCGAAGGTGTCATGGCAGAACGAGCACCAGTTGCGCTTCGTGCTTCGCGAAGGCCGCAAGCGCCAGGTGCGCAGGATGTGCGAGCTCGTCGGGTTGAAGGTGACGGGATTGAAGCGCGTGCGCACCGGCAGCGTGGTGCTGGGAAAGTTGCCGGCGGGGCAATGGCGCTATCTCCGCGCGGACGAGAAGTTCTGAGATTCGCGCCCATGCAAGCGGTGATCCATTCGGACGACGTGTACATCTGATCGAGGAGACCTCGAGATGGCCGACAGCCTCCCGGCGCTGGAAGCCGAGATCGACGCCTTCGTGCGCGAGCGCGACTGGGCGCAGTTTCATACGCCCAAGAATCTGGCGATGAGCGTCGCCATCGAGGCGGCGGAGGTCATGGAGCACTTCCAGTGGAGCACAGGCGAGGAGTCGCGCGCGCTGACGCCGGAAAAGCGGGACGAAGTGGCGAACGAGATCGGCGACGTGCTCATCTACCTGCTCCGGCTTGCGCGCACCCTCGGCATCGACCCCGTAGCGGCGGCGACCGTGAAGCTCGCGCAGAACCGCACGAAATACCCGGTCGAAAAGGCCAAAGGACGCTCGACCAAGTACGTCGATCTCGAGTGAGCGATCACCGGCCGCCGCCTCGCGAAAAAGACGATCCGGATCAACTCCCCGCCCAGGCTTTCTGTGGCACATTGAGGCGGCGCCCTGCCGGACGGGGTCGCACACTTTGAGGGGATGCGACGCATGAAACGATGGGTGGCACTGTTTTTCGCGTTGCTTTCGAGCGCCGGGCTCGCGGCGCAAACGCCGTCGGCGACGCAGCCCCTCGCGCCGCAAATGCCGGCGACCCAAACGCCTAATGACGCCATACACATGCGCGCCGGAGCGGCCAAAGCGGCCGACGTCGGGGACGTGAAAGTGTCCAAGGCAACCGGACCCGACGCGCGGACCGTCGCGGAAATCGTCGCCAAAGGTCCCGAGCTCAAGGACAAGACCGTCCTCGTACACGGCAAGGTCGTCAAGTACACGCCCGGGGTCATGGGCAAGAACTGGATCCATCTGCGCGACGGCTCGGGCTCCGCCTCGGACGGCACCAACGACGTGCTCGTCACCACGCTGGACGAGACGAAGATCGGCGACGTCGTGCTCGCCCGTGGCACGGTGCGCACCGACGTCAATCTCGGCTCGGGATACGCTTACAAGGTGCTGGTGGACGAAGCGAAGTTGCAGAAGTAGCGATCGCGCCTAATCGGCACCGGCGGTACCGCCGGGAGGCCGCGTTCCGCCGAGGATCCGCAGCGCCGCGTGCGCGGCGCCGAACCCGTTGTCGATGTTGACGACCGCGAGACCGGACGCGCAGCTCGCGAGCGCCGCATTGAGCGCGGTGCGGCCGCCTTCGGATACGCCGTAGCCCACCGACGTTGGCACGGCGATGACGGCGCAGGGCACGAGACCGCCCACCACGCTGAAAAGCGCGCCTTCCATCCCCGCGACCGCGATGACGACGCGATGGCTCCGGATCTCGGCGAGCCGCTCGGTGAGGCGCCACAGCCCCGCCACGCCGACGTCCGCCAGCAGCGTGGCTGCTTCGCCTTCGAACGCCAGCGTGCGCAGCGCTTCGCCGGCCACCCGAATGTCCGATGTGCCGCCGCAAACGATCACGACGCGCCCCGCCGCGGCCTGTGCGGGAAGGCCGCCAAGGATTGCCGTGCGTGTGGGCGCGTCGTAGTCGAGCGCCTCACGCGACGCAGCCGAGAGCCGGTCGCGCTTGCGCGGGCCGAGGCGCGTCAGTAACAGGCGGCGATCGAGCTCGGCTGCGTGCGCGACGATCGCATCGATCTGCGCCACCGACTTGGGCTCGCACAGCACCGCCTCGCTGGTGCCGCAGCGCCCGACGCGCTCCCAGTCGAGACGGAATTCATCCATAGCCAACGTTACCCGCCTTGCGCAGAAAGGCGGCGCCGCGCGTGTAGTTGCGGACGCCGGCGAACGTGCGGCCTTCGCGCGTGCATGCTGCCGTGGCGATGCGCCGCGCGGTTGCCGCCGACTCGCCGTCGAGCGAAGCCGCGAGCTCGATCACGATGCCGCGTTGCGTCACGCGGCACCGGACGACGGCTTCACGTCCGAAGGCCTGGATGAGCTCCGTCTCGACTGCATCGATGAAGGCCAGGTCATTCGCGTCGATGGCTATTCCGGTTTCGACGCGGCTCGCGAGGCACGGCTGCGCGGGGAGCCGCTCGAGATCATGCAAGCCGAGCTCGGCCGCCAGCGCGTAAACAGCCGGCTTGTCGATGCCGGCTTCGACATACGGATGCACGACGTCGCGCTCCCGCGCCGCGCGAAGCCCAGGCCGGAAATCGGTGAGATCGTCGCGATTGGTGCCGGACGCGATCGTGTCGGCGGTCGCTTCGCGGATGCGCGCGTAGAGATTGGTCTTGCAGTAATAGCAGCGATCGACGGGATTCTCGCGATAACGGGCGTCGCGCTGTTCGCCGGCATCGAGAAGCGCGAGCGGCCAGCCCTCCTGCGCGGCGTGAGCTGCGACGCGCCGGCGCGCCGCCGCCGGCACGGCGGGCCCCGTCGCGTGGTACATCGTCACGCGCGGTTTCGCGTACCGCCAGGCGACATGCGCGAGCGTCATCGAGTCGACACCGCCACTCACCGCGATCGCGAGCTTATCGTGGCGGTCGAGCGCCGCGACGAGCCGCGCAAGCGCAGGGTGGCGAGACCGCGGCGCGTTCATTCGATGCCTCCCGCCTTGGGTGCGAGCCGCGCGCTCATTCGCCGGAGTCTTTCAGCACGCTCTTCACCGCCTCTGAGCGTCGCTCACGTCGCGCAGCAAGGCCACGCGTCGCAGCGACGTCGTCGTGCGCCGCTTTCGCCGTACGTGTCCCGCCCGGACGCAGCGCAACCTTTACCGACACGTCAGCCTCGTCTAGCGTCGCGGCCACTTCGGTTCGATGCAGCACGCGGCGACGCTCCTCGCGCCAGCGCAGGCCCAGCGTGGAGGTCTCGGTGAAGCATGCCTGCGCAACCGCATCTATCCCCTCCGGTCTTGCGAGAACCCGGAATTCCGTGAGCGGACGGCCCTTCTTGCCGTGACGTGTGCCGACGGAAACGTCGAGCACGCCTGATTCGGCGCGCAACCGTTCCGCTGCAACCGCAATCTCTTCGCCCGTCATGTCGTCCACGTCGAACTCGACGACCGACACAGCGTCGACATTCACCACGCTGGGACGAGCGCGCTCGATTACCACCGCCCGAACGATGTTCGGCATACCGGGCAGCCTACGAGTTCCCGCGCCGGAGCCCGCTCGCAACAGCCGGCCCGTGTCGCGCCGCGCATTGCAATGCTCCGGGGACACGAGATGACGGAGAATCGCCGCGCCGGTGGGCGTGACCCGCTCACCGCCGATTCCGTCGTCGTGCCACGGGTAGCCTGCGAGCAGCAACGTCGTCGCCGGCGCGGGCACCGGCAGCACGCCGTGTGCGGTGCGCACCGTGCCGCCGCCCAGCGGCAGTGACGTCGCCGTCCAGCGCGCGCCTTCGAGCAACCCCGCGATGCAGCCGGCGGCGAGGACGTCGAGCAGCGAATCCCAATCGGCAAGCTCGTGGAAGTGAACGTCCTCGACGGGGATGCCGTGCACTCGGGCCTCGGCGTCGCCGAGCAGCGCGAGCAACGCGAGCGCGTGCTTTCGCGTCGGCGCCGTCAGTGGCGCGGCCTCTATGCGGTCGCGAAGCGTCGCATACGCCGTGCCCGCATGCGCCTGGCCGTAATGGGGTTCGTGCTCGTGCCGATTCGCGCGGCGCACATCGATGCCATGAGCTTTCGGAACTGCGGAACGCGGGCCGGTCACGAGCCCGAAGCGCCTCGCGCGCAATCCGCCGCTCGAAGCCTCGAAGAATTCGGCCGAGCCATCGCCGCCGGCGCGGACCTTGTCGACTTCGGCGATGACGAGGCTCGCAAGCTCGGGCAGCGCGTCGGCCATTGCAGCGATGAACATGTCGCCGCTGATGCCGCCAACGAGATCGAGATGGATCGCGAGCGAGTCTGGCGGTGGCAGCGCTGGCGTTGGCAAGGCCGCGTCAGCCGACGACGGGAACGACATAAGGCCCCTCGGGCACTACCGCAAAGTTGCGATCGCCCGACCGCGCCAGCGCCGCGACAAGCGCATCGTCGACGGAATCTATCGTGTCGACGCCGGTCAGGCTGCGCTCCTCGTCATCGAGCCCGGTCGTGTAGAGCTGGACGCGTCCGGCACGCATCGATTTGAGCTGCATCTCGGTCTGCCATTCGTCGACGTCGGCGAACCGCTTCGCGAGCAGCGTTTGCAGGAAAGCGTTCGGACCGAGGTCGACGAGGCGCCGCTGCGCGTTGCGGAACTCCGCCGACCCGAACCCCTCGGCGCATTCGGATGCGACGATCAGCGTGCCGCCCGGCTCGAGGATGTCGAGCGGCGTCACCATCCCTTTGACCGTCTGGTAGTACGTTCCGTCGAGCGGGTGTCCGGCGGCAGACGTGAGGATCGTCGAGAAGCGCCGCCCCACCGGCACGCGCGCGCTTTCCGCGACGAACGCGACGGCCGCGAGATGGCTTTCGATCACCTCGCCGAAATTGACGTGGACGAGATCGCGGTCCTCGTCGATTACCGTATTGACCGCGTGCACGTCGCCCAGCATCTGCACGATCTCGAGCTGTTCCTCGTGCAGCGGATTGCCGCTGAGATTGCACTGGATAGCGGCCGGGTCCTCCATGAAGCGTGCGCTGTGAAATGTCCGGATCGTGTCCGCGTGCGCGATTCCCGGAGCGATGACTTTGCGGCCACCCGAGTAGCCGGCCATGAAGTGCGGCTCGACGAGCCCCGTCGCGATGCGGACCTCCGCCTCGACGAAGCGCCGGTCGAGCTTGACGGGCGTACGCCGCGCCGATGTGAGGCCGAGATCGACGTGCGCCGCGTCGTCGCGCGCGAAGTGGTTCTCGACATTCACCGTGTCCTGCACCCACGGATCGCCGACGACTTCGGCCAGCTCCGCGCCCTCGTTCGGGCGGTGCAGGCCGGTCGCCACGAGAACGGTGATGCGCTCGCGCGGCATGCCGCCGCCAATAAGGCCTTCGATCAGCGGGCGCAGAAAGAGGCGATTGGGAACCGGCCGCGTGATGTCGCAGATGAGAATGCAGGCGCTCCGCTTTCCGCGCACCAGCGTTTCGTAGGGCGCAGCGCCTATCGGGCGAGCCAGCGCGTCGCGCACGGCGCCTCGCGGATCGGCCAATTTGGGCATGGGCCGCTTGCCGATCACCGTCGCGCGGGCATCCGCGGGCAGCCGGACGTGCATTTCCGACTTGCCGTAGAGGATACTGACGGTCGTCGCTTCAACGACTTCGTTCTTTGCGCCTTCGTTCATCGCTTCCTCGCTGCCTGCGCTCGCACGCAGAGAGTTTACGCCGCCCGCCCGCGTGCGTCGCTCCGGCGGTAGGATAGAGGTGGATGATGCGGCCAACGACGGAAACTACGGCTATGACAGGCAACGGCTACACCGACCGATTCCTCACCGCGGACGAAACGCGCGACATCGTGCGCGCGAGCCTCGATTCGCTGTCGCTTGCCGGGAAGCGCGTGCTGTTCCTCATTCCGGACGGCACGCGGACGATGCCGATGCCGCAGTTGTTCGGACTTTTCCAGGAGATGCTCGCGGGCAAAGTCGCGGCCCTGGATTTCCTCGTCGCGCTGGGCACGCACCGACCGATGGACGATCACGAGCTTTCGCGTCTCGTCGGCGTGCCGGTCGCCGACGGGCGGGCGGGCGCGTCACGCATCTTCAACCACGAATGGGCGGATCCCGCGACGTTCGCCACGATCGGCGAGATTCCCGCGGCGGAGGTCGCCAAGCTGTCGGGCGGCCGTCTCGAGACGCCGGTGACCGTCGCGCTCAACAGGCGCATCTTCGACTACGACCAGATCGTCATCTGCGGGCCGGTGTTTCCGCACGAGGTCGTCGGCTTCTCCGGCGGCAACAAGTATTTCTTCCCCGGCATCGCCGGCCCCGACGTCATCAACTTCACGCATTGGCTCGGCGCGCTCATCACGAACTACGAGATCATCGGCAGTGGGTACACGCCGGTGCGCGCCGTCATCGACCGCGCGGCATCGATGGTGAAGGTGGCTACCGCATGCTTTGCGCTCGTCGTCACGCCGACCGGCATGGCGGGACTCTACTTCGGCTCGGCGCACGAGGCGTGGGAGCGCGCCGCGGCACTGTCGGCGAAGCGGCACATCATCTGGCTCGACACGCCGGTGCGGCAGGTGCTTTCGGTGATGCCGTCGATGTACGCGGACATCTGGACCGCCGGCAAGGGCATGTACAAGATCGAGCCCGTCGTCGCCGACGGCGGCGAGGTGATCATCTACGCGCCGCACATCAACGAAGTGAGCTTCACACACGGCAAGCTCATCGAGGAGGTCGGCTACCACTGCCGCGACTACTTCGTCGCGCAGCCGGAGCGTTTCAAGGACTATCCGGGCGGCGTGCTCGCCCACTCGACGCACGTCAAGGGACAGGGCACGTACGATGCCAGGACCGGCATCGAGACGCCACGGGTTCAGGTGACGCTTGCAACGGGAATTTCGCGCGAGCGTTGCGCGAAGATCAATCTCGGCTACCGCGACCCGCAATCGATCGACATCGCCGCGATGACCGGGCGCGAGCGGGAAGGCATTCTCGTCGTGCCGCGCGCCGGAGAAATGCTGTACCGCCTGAAGCGAAGCGTGCAGAAGGCGGCGGACGAAAGCGCGAGCGGCGGGTCGGCGCGCGGGCAGCCATGAACATGACGGCCCGGATCACGACAATCATCGATGGCCGCGCGCGCGATCTCGGCGGCTTCTTCGTTTCGCGGCTCCTGCCGTCGAAGGCCGTGCGCAGCGTCGGTCCTTTTGTGTTCTTCGATCACATGGGACCGGCGACTTTCGCGCCCGGCACTGGAATCGACGTCCGGCCGCATCCGCACGTCGGGCTCGCGACGGTCACATATCTGTTCGAGGGTGAAATCGTTCACCGCGACAATCTCGGATTCGTGCAACCGATCCGGCCCGGCGCCATCAACTGGATGACCGCCGGCCGCGGCATCGCGCACTCGGAGCGCACCGGCGACGCGGTGCGCGCAACCGGGTCCCGGCTCCACGGCCTGCAGCTATGGGTCGCGCTACCGAAAAAGCATGAGGAAACGGAGCCCGCGTTCGTCCACCATCCGGCGGAGGCGCTGCCGGAGCTCGTCTTGGAGGGCGTGCTGGTTCGCGTGCTCGCGGGCCGCGCGTACGGCGCGACGTCAGCCGTGAACGCGCTTTCGCCGCTGTTTTACGTGGAGGCGAAGATGGCGAAGGGAACGACGCTTGCCGTTCCGCGCGAGCACGCGGAGCGTGCCGCATTTGTCGTCGAAGGCGAGATCGAGTGCGATGGCGAGCGCATCGCAGCGCCGCGGATGATCGTGTTCGGGCACGGCATCGATGCGGCGTTGCACGCGACTGCGGACGCGCACGTGATGCTGCTGGGCGGCGATCCGCCGGATGGCGAGCGGCATCTTTGGTGGAACTTCGTGTCGAGCTCGAGGGAGCGGATCGAGCAGGCGAAGCGTGACTGGGCGGAGGGACGGTTCGCGCAGATCCCGGGTGAAACCGAGCGAATTCCGCTGCCGGATTTGTAGCACTGCCCGCATCGGACGGAAGATGCCTTGTGGCGCTTACGGTCCTGCCGCCTTTTCGAGCCGCCGCGTCTCGCCGATCTTCAATACATCGAACTCGGCCTGCGAAAGCCCGCGCTCTTCGCGCTGCCGGGCAAGAATCTTCGGCGGCTCCTCCAGCGGCTCGTCGGTAAGTCCCTCGAACGTGCCCCAGTGCATGCCGATCGCGCGCGCTGCGCCGAGGTCGGCGCGGATCTGCACGGCTTCCGGCACATCGACGTGATTCACCTTCATGAACCACCGCGGCGCGTACGCGCCGATTGGAATGAACGCCATGTCGAACGGACCGAGGCGATCGCCGATGTCGCGGAAGTCCTTCGAGTAGCCCGTGTCGCCGGTGTGGATGAGATTCAATCCCTCGCCTTCGACGACCCAGCCGCCCCACAGCGTCTGGTTCGCGTCGTCGAGCCTGCGCTTGCTCCAGTGCTGCACCGGGACGAACGTGATGCGAAGTCCCTCTTCCTGCGTCTCCTGCCACCAGTCGTACTCGTCTACGCGCGTGATGCCGAGTGCCGCGAACCACGCCTTGAGGCCGAGCGGCACGAGAAACCGCGGGCTGCCCTGCGGCTGCGCGGCGAGCCGCAGCACCGAGACCACGTCCAGGTGATCGTAGTGATTGTGCGAGACCAGCACGATGTCGATCCGCGGCAACTCGGCGATGTCGATCGGCAGCGGCACGACGCGCTTGGGCCCCACGACGGTGAACGGCGACGCGCGCTCGGAAAACATGGGATCGAAAACAATGTTCTTGCCGGCAAGCCGGACGAGCATCGTCGCGTGGCCGACCCACGTCACCGAAGGATTGGTGTCCGGCCGCTGCAGTGCCGCGGCGTCGGTCTTGACGTACGGAAGATTCCACCCGCCTGGCGGCGCCGTCGGCGGCAGATCGTTGCGTAACTGGTCTAGCTTCCACGCCCAGAAGCTTTGTTTGCCGTCGTGCGGGTAGTTGTTGCGATAGCCGTCGGGGCCGTGCGGCGCGCCCTGAGCGGTGGCGGTGCCGGATGCGAGCGAGAAAACGAACCCGCACCCATGCGCGACGACCAGCGCGCAAAGTCCCAGAAGTCGATACGGCGAGAACGCCGGCAACGATTCCCCGCGCTACGCTGATTGGGGCGGAACTGCGGCACCCGATCGGCGGCTGCCCGCGCCTTCGACGCTGACTCGCACCGGGACGCGCCGCCTTCCCCATTGACTCGCGAAAGCGGCGAACCGTCCGGGTAGCTGTGTGCCGCAATGCGAACAGCGTCCGTCCTCGGTGAGCGCATAGCGCTGGATCTCATGCCAGTCGCGGACGACCACGGCGCGCTTGCACGTCGGGCAGTACGTCGCCCCGCCCTCGCAGTCGTGGACATTGCCGGTGTAGACGTAGCGAACGCCCGCATCGACCGCAATCCGGCGCGCGCGCGTCAGCGTTGCCGCCGGCGTATTCGCGATGTCGGTCATCTTGTAGTCGGGATGAAACGCCGTGAAGTGCAGCGGGACGTCGGTGCCGAGCTCGTTGACGATCCATTGGCTCATCGCCGTGAGCTCGCCATCTGAATCGTTCTTGCCCGGGATGAGGAGTGTCGTTATCTCGAACCACACGTCGGTCTCGCGCTTCAAATAGACGAGCGTGTCGAGCACCGGCTGCAGCCGCGCCCCGCAGAGCTTCACGTAGAACTCGTCGGTGAAGCCCTTGAGGTCGACGTTGGCGGCGTCCATCTTGGCGTAGAACTCGCGCCGCGCGTCGACGCCGATGTAACCGGCCGTCACGGCGACCGTCTTGATCCCCAGCGCGTGACATGCGTCCGCCGTGTCCATCGCGTACTCGGCGAAGATCACCGGATCGTTGTAAGTGAACGCGACACTCCTGCAGTCGAACCGGGCCGCGGTCTCGGCGATCTTCTCCGGCGACGCCTGGTCCATCAGCGTGTCCATTTCACGCGACTTCGAGATGTCCCAGTTCTGGCAGAACTTGCACGCGAGATTGCAGCCGGCGGTGCCGAACGAGAATACCGACGAGCCCGGGTAGAAGTGGTTGAGCGGCTTCTTCTCGATCGGGTCGATGCAGAACCCCGATGAGCGCCCGTAGGTCGTGAGCACGATCCCGTCGCCTTCGCGCTTGCGCACGAAGCAGGCGCCGCGCTGCCCGTCGTGCAGCCGGCAGTCGCGCGGGCAAAGATCGCACTGGATGCGACCGTCGTCGAGCCGATGCCACCAGCGGCCGGGGTAATGGGAAAAATCGCGGGAAAAATCGCGGGAAAAATCGCGGGAAGCATCGCGGGAGGCATCGCCGGCAGAATCGTCGCTCATCGCTCTTCGCTCAATAGAAACTCGGTCTCGGCCCACTTCGTCACCGTGTATCGCGAAACGTTCAAGGCGGGACTCCAGAAGTCCTCCGGCAACCCGGCCTTGCGCTTCAGTGCGCGGAGGAAAGCCTGCGGATCCGCAATCGTTTCCCACACTTGCGGGAGGAACGTCGCACGATTCGCGCCGTGCTGGACGATCACGCCGTCCACACCCGGCCGCAGCGTTGCGATCAGCTCCTCCTCGCTGTGCGCGGCGACGCGCTCGTCGCTGGTAAGCACCGACACCTCGATGGACGTCGTATCGAATTCCCGTGCGGTCAGCGAGGGGAAACGCGGATCGCGAAACGCCGCGGCAATCGCGTTTTCCCGCACGTCGACGCCGAGCGGCCGCCGCGCCTCGAGCGAGCCGATGCAGCCGCGGAGGTCGCCCAATTGCTTGAGCGTCACGAAGGTCGCGGCGTTCGAATGGAGCGCGGGATGATCGCCCGGCGGTCGAGCGTCCAAACCGAGCCCCTCGCCGATCGCCGAGCGCGCGATGTCGAGCAGCACGCGACCAAGATCAGCGTCGGTCGCCACGATCTGCACCGCTCGCTGAGGACTCGGCAAAAGCAAAGGAGGCATAGCCCACGACGCGATTCCGGTCTCCCGCAGTATCGCCCGAATTGCGCAGGTCGAGAAGCTCGACGCTGAGCCGCCGCCGTCGGGCCGCGGCCAGAAGGCCGTTGATTGGCGTCGCTCCGCAGGCCTGGTCGTGATCGAGATGCGTGGAGAAGGCAAGGATCGCCTCGCCCGTTGCCTGATCCATGGCGCGAGCCTCGGCGTAGGGATGGTAGTGGGACAGGTCGGAGCTGACGACGATCAGCGTCTCGTCACCGCCCCACAGCAGGTCGACGACTTCGCTCACCTCGACTGCCGTCGCATCGCCGACGGCGAAAGGCACAAGGGCGAAATCGCCGAGCGTGGTCTGCAGGAACGGTAGCTGCACTTCCAGCGCGTGCTCGTGTGCGTGCGGAGCGTCGGCCGTGGTGACTTGAGGAAGCGTGAGCGCTTTCGCCACGGCATGGCGATCGATGGGGACTTCGCCCAACGGCGTGGCGAACGAGTCGACCGACGGCAGCGCGAGCCCACGCACGGGAACGCGGTGCGTCGGGCCGAACAGCACGACACGGCTGATCGTGTCGCGGACAGGCGCAAGCCGCGCGTACGCGGACGCCGCAATCGGTCCGGAATAGATGAAGCCCGCATGTGGCACGATCAGCGCCTTCGGCGCAGTCCGTGCAGTTGCCGGCGCTTGCACGCGCGCGAGGTGCGCGAGCACTTCGGAGCGGAGCGCAGAGCGCGTACCGGGATAGAAAATACCGGCAACGGCTGCAGGCCTTGCGTGGGCCATGTTGGAGAGCCGAATGTTCGAGGGGTAGATCGGCGTTACATTACCTTACGCCAGTTGAGACGGCGTTCCAACGTCCGCCACGGATGATTTCGACGTCGGCGTCATGGCCGCCGACGCGTCGTCCAAGGCGACATCGTGGGACGCGAGCCAGCGCTCGTGGAACATGACGATCGCGCGGCGAATACGTTTTTAGTCTCCCGAAGCGAGCTGAATGCGGGAGTTGCCGGACTTCTCGTCGCGCTCCAGCTTGAGGTTGCCGCGTTGCTCCGCTTCCTCGAGCATGCCGTTGAAGGATCGGAAGCCGTAGTACGACTCGTTGAAGCCGGGCTTGCGCCGCTTCAGCGCCTGCTTGACCATCGAGCTCCAGATCTTCTCGTCGCCGCCACGCTCGGCAACGAGCGCCTCGATCGTCTCGAGCATCAGTTCGAGGCCCTCCTGCCGTCGCTCCTCCTCGGTTTTCTTGCCGGGAAGCGGCGGCTCGGCCGGCGGGCCTTTCGCCGCCCGCTCCTTCGGCTGCCCCTGCGTGGCGCGTGCCGCCGTCTTGCGCGCCGCCCCGCGCCGCTTCTCGCGCACGAGGTCATCGTAGAAGATGAATTCGTCGCAATTGGCGATCAAGAGATCTGACGTCGAGTTCTTCACGCCGACGCCAATCACGATCTTGTCGTTCTCACGGAGCTTCGAGACGAGCGGCGAGAAGTCGGAGTCGCCGCTGATGATCACGAAAGTCTCGACGTGCGATTTCGTGTAGCAAAGGTCGAGCGCGTCGACGACCATTCGGATGTCGGCCGAGTTCTTGCCCGATTGCCGCACGTGCGGAATCTCGATCAGCTCGAAGGACGCTTCGTGCATGGGCGCCTTGAACGACTTGTAGCGCTCCCAGTCGCAGTACGCCTTCTTCACGACGATGCTGCCCTTCAGCAGGAGGCGCTCGAGCACCTTGCCGATGTCGAACTTCTCGTACTTCGCGTCCTGGACGCCGAGCGCGATGTTCTCGAAATCGCAGAACAGCGCCATGTTGGTGACTTCGGGCGTGTGGGCCATGATTTTCCCGGATGCAGGTCCGGCTCGTTCGGAATGCCGTGCGGGCCGGCGTGGCCGCAACGATAGCAGACCACGAAGGCGCCCGGGTGCCGGCCATTGTCACGGGATGTCGCCTCGCCTATAGTCCGTCGTCGATTCGCGCCGAATGCTGGAACGCACCTTCGGCGTATCGCCGCATTGTCCCGCGCCGTGATCCCGCCATGACGTTCGTTCCTCTCTCGCTGCTGGAAACCCGCGTGCTCGGCGTGCTTGTCGAAAAGCAGCACACGGTGCCCGACACCTATCCGCTCACGCTGCTCGCGCTCACCGCGGGCTGCAATCAGAAGTCGAGCCGCGACCCGGTGCTCTCGGCTTCCGAGACCGACGTGCAGGCGGCGCTCGATCGCCTGAAAGCGCTGTCGTTCGTCGTCGAATCGAGCGGCGGGCGCGCGATGCGCTACGCGCACAACGTGGAACGCGTCCTCGCGATTCCGTCGCAGGCGGCCGCCATCGTTGCCGTGCTGATGCTGCGCGGGCCGCAGACGATCGGCGAGATTCGGATCAACTGCGATCGACTGCATCGCTTTGCCGACACGTCGGCGGTCGAGGGTTTCCTCGACGAGCTCGCATTGCGCCCAGCAGGCGCGCTGGTGATGGAATTGCCGCGCCAGGCGGGCGCACGCGAAACGCGCTGGTGCCATCTCCTGTCCGGCGCCCCCGCGATGGGAGCGCAGGGATCCGTTTCTTCGAACGGAGACGCCGCTATTGCCAGGCCGACGCCGGTTTCCGATCTCGACGACCTCCGCGCGGAGATCGCGCGGCTCAGAGCGGACGTCGAAACGTTGAAGGAAGCGCTCGCGACGCTCACTGCGCCGCGCGATCGCCCGCCGGACTCGTAGCATCGCCTCGCGTCGTCATGCCACTGGGCAATGCCGCATGGCCGGTGCGCTACAATTTGGGGGCCGGGGACTGCCCGGCCTTCTTTTTTGGCCTCTGCCTTGGATCAACCCACGCTCGTCACCGCGGCGCTCCTCGGCGTCGTCGAAGGCCTCACCGAGTTTCTCCCGGTCTCTTCGACCGGTCACCTGATCGTCGCCGGCTCGCTGCTGGGTTACACCGGCGAGCAGGCCAAGACGTTCGAGATCGTGATCCAGGCCGGCGCCATACTCGCCGTGTGCTGGGAGTTCCGCGCCAAGCTCATCGCGGTGATCCGCGGGCTCGTGACCGATCCGGCCGCACGCCGCTTCGCTCTCAACCTGGTCGTGGCTTTCATTCCCGCAGCGGTGCTCGGCCTCGCGTTCAACAAGGCGATCAAGGCGCATCTGTTCGCGCCCATTCCGGTCGCGTGCGCATTCGTCGTCGGCGCGCTGTTCATCCTGTGGGCGGAGCGCAGGCAGCGCCTGCGACCGAATACGATCCGGGTCGCGGCCATCGACGAGATGCGCTGGACCGACGCGCTCAAGATCGGATGCGCGCAGGCTCTCGCGCTGATCCCGGGCACGTCGCGATCGGGTGCGACGATCATCGGCGGCATGCTGTTCGGCCTGTCGCGCGTGGCGGCGACCGAGTTCTCGTTCTTTCTCGCCATTCCGACGCTGCTCGCTGCGACGGCGTACTCGCTGTATAAGGATTCCTCGCTGCTCGCCGGTCATTCGCTGCCGGCGTTCGGCGTCGGGTTCGCAACGGCGTTCGTGTCGGCGTTCATCTGCGTGCGCTGGCTCATCCGCTACGTCGCGCACCACGACTTCGTGCCGTTCGCGTGGTACCGAATCGCCTTCGGCGCGGTTATCCTGCTCACCGCGTACGCCGGACTCGTCCGGTGGGATTGACGGAGCCAGCCGGCCGCTGGATCGGTCCCGCATGCGCCATCGCCGGCGTCTTCGGCTTTTCGTTCAAGGCGATCCTGATCAAGCTTGCGTACGCATGGCATCCGGTCGATGCGGTAACGCTGCTTGCGCTGCGCATGCTGTTCTCGGCACCGTTCTTCATCGCGATGGCGTGGTGGGCGGGACGGCAGCCCGGCGCACGCGCGATCACCAAGCGTGACTGGGTGCGCCTCGCGTGGCTGGGCTTCATCGGCTACTACCTCGCGAGCCTGCTTGACTTCATGGGGCTGGCCTACATCACCGCTTCGCTCGAGCGCCTGGTGCTGTTCCTCTACCCCACGATGGTTGTGGTGCTGTCGGCAGTGATGCGGGGCACGCGGATCACGCGGCGCCAAGCTGTCGCGCTGCTTGTCTCGTACGGCGGGATCGCGTTCGTCTTCGCGAGCGATCTGCGGCTCGCCGGCGACGTGTCCGCGACGCTCGCCGGCGGCGCCCTCGTCTTCGGCAGCGCACTCGCCTATGCGCTTTACCTCATAGACGCTGGCGCGGTGATCGCGCGCCTCGGCAGCCTGCGCTTCATCGCGTGGGCGATGCTCGTCTCGAGCGTCTTCGTCCTCGCTCACTTCGCGGTCACGCGGGACATCGGTCTCTTACGCGTGCCCGCTTCGATCTACGCGCTGACGCTCGCGATGGCGATTTTTTCGACTGTATTGCCGACCTGGCTCATCGCCGAAGCGATCCACCGGCTCGGCGCAAGCACGTCGTCGCTGATCGGTTCGCTCGGACCGGTGTTCACGATCGGGCTCGGCGCGCTGATCCTCGGCGAAGCGGTGCAGGCGATCCAGCTCTTCGGCGCGGCGCTCGTGCTGATCGGCGTGTTGCTGGTGACGCTGCGCCCAGGTGCGAAAGGCGACCGCGCCGTGCCGGTCGCGGAGTTGCCCGACACCTGAGCAGCGTCGGGGACTTCACGGTCCACGCAGGACGGGCGCCGGTTCTATAATAAGAAAATAGGGTCAGAGACGATTTGTGGAGAAGTGCGCACTCGTTTCGTGGCCGCAACAGGTGCCTGCGAAAGCTCGCAACGCGTGCCCGCGAAAAAACTCGCAATGCGCGCCAGCGAAAACCGCAACGCGCGCCTGCGAAACTCGTCTCTGACCTACTTCGCAAGGAGCCTTCAATGCCCGACGACACGCTCGACCCTCGGACTTCGATCCGCCTCAAAGACCCTTCGCTCCTCTCGCAGCGGTGCTATGTGGACGGCCGCTGGACCGATGCGCTCTCCGGGGCAACGACGCAGGTCACCAATCCGGCGACTGGCTCGAGGATCGGGACTGCGCCACGGATGAACGCCGACGACACCCGCCGCGCGATCGATGCCGCTGCGGTCGCGTTTCCGCCGTGGCGTGCGAAAACGGCCAAGGAGCGCAGCGCGATCCTGCGCAAGTGGTTCGAGGCGATGCTCGCGAACGCCGACGACCTTGCGCTGATCCTCACCACCGAGCAGGGCAAGCCGCTTGCCGAGGCGAAGGGTGAGATCGCGATTGGCGCCGCGTACATCGAGTGGTTCGCCGAGGAAGCGAAGCGCGTGTACGGCGACGTGATCCCGACGATCTCCAACGACCGCCGCCTCGTCGTCATCAAGGAGCCGGTCGGCGTGTGCGCGGCCATTACGCCGTGGAATTTTCCCGCGTCGATGATCACGCGCAAGGTCGCACCGGCGCTCGCGGCAGGCTGCACCGTCGTCATCAAGCCGGCGGAAGCCACACCCTATTCGGCACTGGCGCTCGCGGAGCTCGCGCACCGCGCGGGCTTTCCGCCCGGGGTGCTCAACGTCGTCACCGGCGATGCGGCGGCGATCGGCGGCGAGATGTGCGCGAGTCCCACGGTCCGGAAGCTTTCGTTCACGGGCTCGACCGAAGTGGGACGCATCCTGATGAAGCAGGTCGCGCCGACGGTGAAGAAGATCTCGCTCGAGCTCGGCGGCAACGCGCCGTTCGTCGTGTTCGACGACGCCGATCTCGACGCTGCCGCCGAAGGGGCAATCATCGCCAAGTACAGGAACGCCGGACAAACCTGCGTATGCACGAACCGTTTCTTTGTACACGACAAGGTTCACGACGCGTTCGCCTCGAAGCTCGTGGAGCGGGTCAAAGCGCTGAAGGTCGGGCCGGGCACCGAGGCCGGCGTCACGCAGGGACCGCTGATCGACGCCGCGGCCGTCGAGAAGGTCGAGGCGCACATCGCCGACGCGACGAGCCGCGGCGCGCAAGTCGCAACGGGCGGCAAGCGGCACTCGCTCGCAGGGACGTTCTTCGAGCCGACCGTGCTGACCGACGTCACCCCGGACATGCGGATCTTCAGCGAGGAGACGTTCGGTCCCGTGGCGCCGCTGATCCGTTTCTCGACCGACGCGGAGGTGATCGAGCTCGCGAACCGCACCGAGTACGGCCTGGCCTCGTACTTCTATTCGCGGGATATCGGGCGAATCTGGCGCGTCGCGGAAGCGCTGGAGTACGGGATGGTCGGCGTCAATACCGGACTCATCACCACCGAGGTCGCCCCGTTCGGCGGCGTCAAGCAATCGGGACTGGGTCGCGAAGGCTCGAAGTACGGCATCGAGGAATTCGTCCAAGTCAAATACGTGTGCTTCGGCGGCGTCGACCGGTAATTCGCGCCGCGTCGTTTCGAGCGAACCCGCTTGCCCAATGGTTTGACAAAGCAGAAGGTCAGGCATAACCTGATTAGAGCTGTATAGGCGGATGCGCGACGATTCAATGTCGAACGCCACGACGTAAGCGCCCGGGCCGACCGACTCGAAACGCGATGTCGCGGCAACGGCAGCGGCTCCGTCCGCCAGGAGGGGGTATCGAATGTACACGACGCAGCGCGGGGTCTGCGCATCCGGTTGCTTTGCACGGTGCGGGACGCGGTGTGTGTCGTGTGGAATCAGGCAGGTGCACCGGTGCCGAGGGTCCTCGGCTTCAAGCCGGCGTCACGCGTGACCCGTATCAAATCCAGGATGCTCGTGTGAAAGGTCGCCCGCCGGCGGCTTAGTGCCGGCGTGCACGTCGTTGTCGGATTTCTATCACGCATAGCGGGCCGTCGCTGCAAACGCGATGCCGGCGAATCTTAGAGGAGCTGTACCATGATTGACGGGAAAAGCGGTGCCCCGTTCGCGCGCACACCGGAGTTCAACAAGCGCAGCATGCTGCGGAATGCAATCGTGGGCAGTCTTGCAGCGGGCATGCTGGTCGTAGCGTCGGCGAGCGACGCGCGCATAGTCAGTGTCTTCATGAACCCGCCGACGATCGCCTTCGGTGGCTTCAGCTTCCCCGGCGTCGGTCAGTACGAGAAGATCGTCGGAGTCGCGTACGCTGAGGTGGATCCTGCGGACCCAAGGAATGCGGTCATCACCGACATCAATCTCGCCTCGCCGCAGCCCGCCGGCATGGTCAACAATATTCCGCAACCCGGCAAGACGGCCTCGGGCAAGGTTGGGTACACGCTCAATTTTTACATCCTCAAGCCCGTGAATCTCGCCAATGTCAGTCCGACCCTCGTCGGTCGCGGGAAGGTGATGTACGAGCCGCCGAACCGCGGCGGCAAGACCTGGACCGCGCTGGGTCGCGTAAGCGGCGGCGGCAACGATCCGGCGACCATCACGGATACGACCGTACTCGCGAACTCGTTCCTGATGCCGAAGGGATTTACGATGGTCTGGAGCGGATGGGAACCCTTGACGACGAATGCCACCCTTCTTTCCAATCTCACCCAAGCTGTCTCATTGCCCATCGCGCAGGGCCCGGGGGGAGCCACGATCACAGGCCCGGCTTACGAGTACAACACGTCCGCTTCGTTCGGCTTGGCCTATCCGGCGGCCTCGCTGGACAAGAGTCTGGCGACCTTGACCCACCGCGTTCATATCAACGACGTGCCGGAGGTGGTTCCCGCGGCGAACTGGCAATACAACGCGGCCGGAACGGCGGTCAGTCCGCTCGGGGCCGGGACCTCCGTCGCCAACGACATATACGAATTCCGGTACACCGCCAAGGATCCGATGATCGCCGGTCTGGGCTTCGCCGCGGTTCGCGATCTGAATTCCTGGATCAAGTACGGAACGGCTGCCGAGGGCAATCCATTGGCCGGCTACGTCCAACGGATCTACACGGAAATCTCGTCGCAACCCGGCCGAATGCTGAACGACTTCCGTCATCTCGGATTCAACGAGGATGACAGCGGCGCGCCCGGCGCGGGCAGAAAGGTGCTCGACGGCATCATGAACTGGATCTCCGCGGGCAGCGGCATCGGGATGAACTACCGGTTCTCGCAATCCGGGCGCACCGAGCGCAACCGACAGGATCACCTGTACATGGAGAACCTGTTCCCGTTCGCCAACGTTGCGACGACCGACCCGTTCACCGGCGTCACGGACAACCGGTATGCGAAGTGCCAGACGAGCAACACGTGCCCCCTCGGCGTGGAGATCTACTCGGCGAACGAATACTGGGTCAAGACAGCATCGCTGCTGCATACGACCCCGGATGGCTCTACCGATCTTCCGGAGTCTCCGTTTTCACGCAACTATTTCATGACCAGCATGCAGCACGGCACCGGCAACGGGGCGAACCGCGGAGCGTGCCAGCAGTTCGGCAATCCGCTGAGCTCGAACCCGGTGCAACGAGCGCTGTTCCTCGCGTTGGATAAATGGGCGACGCAAGGGATTCCAGCGCCCGCCAGCCGCGTTCCCAAGCTCTCCGACGGAACGTTGGTGTTGCCGCAGAACACCGGATTCCCGTTGAACATTCCGGACCCGTTCGGCCAGACCCCCAACGGCAAGGTGACGTACACGGGACTCAAGTCGCCGCGCTATCGGTATCCGGTAGGCGAGAGCTTCTACACGTCCGGCATTCCTGCAAACTTCCCCGTCTATACGCCGCCATACGAGATCAACGTGGCGGTGCCGACGATGACGGTGAATGGGCCGCTCTACCCGAGCTTCGCGCCGAAGACCGACAGCGACGGCAACGATATCGCGGGCGTCAAGCTTCCCGACGTCGTAGTTCCGGTCGCTACCTACACCGGCTGGGCATTGCGCGCCGGCGCACAAGCCAACGACGGTTGCGAGGGAACGGGTCAGTGGATTCCGTTCGCCCCGAACGCGGCGGCTCGCGCGGCTTCCGGTGATCCTCGTCCGTCCGTGGAGGAACGTTATCCGTCGTTCGAGGACTACGATACCAAGATCAAGGTGGCGATGACGACGATGATCAAGGATCGTCTGCTGTTGTGCGAGGACGGCGCGTCCGAGCTCGCTCGCCTGCGCACCCTCGGCACTTCCCGCGGCGTTCCGAGCGGGACCGGTCTGCCGTACTCGTTCGCGCTCGGAGTTTCGACGGCGACTGCGACGCCTGCGTCACTGGCGGCGAATGGCAATTTGCAGCCTATAACGTTGTCGACGAGCGGGCCGGACACGTGCAGCGTAAGTTGCGGCATTACGGCAATCGCCGGCACGGGCGGGGCTACTTCGGCCGATTGGACGTTTACCCCCGGGACCATGAACGCGATGCTTCGCGGCACGGCGGGCCGTATCTACAAGGTCGCGATGTCGTGCACGGATCCGGCAACCGGCCAGTCCGGGAACAAGGTCATCACGGTCTCGGTCCAGAACCCCGGCTAGCCGCTTGAATCGGGCCCCGGTCGATCGGGCTCCGTATCACCTCGGAGCTCCGGCAGCAACGCCGGGCCCCGGTTTTTTCGTGCGTATCGATCGCAACGTCATCGATTTCGCTTGCATCGATTGGCTTTCGTCACGTTTTGCGTTGCCACGCTTTGGATGGCGTGCTAAAAGTCGCTCGAGCCCCGGCGTATGGCCGGGCCCCCACCAAAGGGGAGTAGCTACGGCGACCCGCAATGGTCGTCGCGACACGGCCGTCAACACGGGCTTCGCTTCTGGTTCGGCCCCGGTCGTGTCGGCATTCCTGGATGTCTCGAGGCATGTCCGCACGCGCTCAGCGCGCGCCGGTCGCCCTTGAGGCAACCTTCGATTGCCGGCGAGACCTTTGCCAGCGGATGAGCGCAGCCTTTCGAGGCGGCGCTTTCATCGGCAAGGCGAAGGCTGCTGTGCACCGTGGGGGCACACGGCGGCATGGAACGACAATCGAGAAAGGTCGCCATGTCAGAACCGGATGTCCGCCGCTATTTCAAGCATGGAACGCTGCCGCAATTGCGCCTGTTCGAGGCCATCGCACGGCTCGGCACGTACGCGCGCGCCGCGCAGGAGCTGCACATGGCTCAGCCCACCGCGTCGCTCCAGATCAAGAAGCTCACCGCGACGGTCGGCGTGCCGCTGTTCGAGCAGGTCGGCAAGCGCGTCCGTCTCACGGAGGCGGGACGGCGGGTTCACGAAAGCTGCGCCGACCTTTTCCGCGTGTTCGACGAGCTCGAGCGCTCGCTGTCCGGAATGCGCACGCTCGACGCGGCGCGGGTGCGCCTAGCGGCGAGCGCCACCGAAACATCGCTCGCGTCGCCGCTCGTGCGCTCCCACACGAAGGGCGCGGCTCCCGGCGCATGACGCCGGGACTTTGCGCGTGTTCTCGGCGAACGGCGGCGGAGAATCACCGCATCTCGAAGCAATGCGGCGAGACCGGCATCAATCGTATTTCCGCACGTCGTCGATCACCTTGCCATCGTTCAGCAGGGCGCCCGGCGAATGGAAGGCGACCTCGCCGCGCAGCTTCGTGACGTCGCGAATGGAGGCGACGATCGCCTCGGCGTTCGACGACCGATTCGGAGCAACCTCGACGTTGAGCGTCATCCGATCGGTGCTGTCGGGGTTGTCGACGACGAGTCTCGCCTTCACGATCTCCGGATGCCGGCCCACGATGGCCGCGACCTGCGCGGGATGCACGAACAGGCCTTTCACTTTAGTCGTCTGATCCGCGCGCCCCATCCACCCGCGGATCCGCGCGTTGGTGCGCCCGCACGGGCTCATGCCGGG
>Ga0207701_10001732_pt1 | contig 22794 bp, 32 predicted proteins | sample KBSSwiSSwithPhiX_FD_184294 | JGI IMG/M metagenome (GOLD analysis project Ga0207701, IMG submission 184294) | Switchgrass rhizosphere bulk soil microbial communities from Kellogg Biological Station, Michigan, USA, with PhiX - S5 (SPAdes) (version 2) | ecosystem: Environmental > Terrestrial >... | reverse complement strand
CATCCGCCCGCTGTGACCGAACCGCCCAGGTCGATGAGCCGGCATCTCTCCGTTCTTTTGGTCGACGACGAGGCCATCGTCCGCACCGCGACCGCAGAAATGATCCGCGACCTCGGACACGAGGTGGAGGAAGCGGGGAGCGGCCCCGAGGCGCTTGCGCTCATCAATGCGGGCCTCAGCGTCGATGTCCTGGTCACCGACTACATGATGCCTGGAATGGACGGCGGCGTTCTGGCGAGGCAGGTCGAGCAAACCCATCCCCAGCTCGCGATCCTGCTGATCACCGGGTACACCGGCCGCGCCGACGACGTTCAGCACTTGCCTCGCCTCTCCAAGCCGTTCGGCCGGAACGAAATCGCGAGAGCACTGGAGGGTTTGTTCGGGGACAGCGGCAACATCATCGGGTTTCCGTCGCGTGGCAGCGCCAGTTGAGACCTAGCCGAAAGGCCATGTCCGGAACTGGACGGAAGACGGACTGTTAGCGGCGCATGAGCGATGATCCCTTGGACCACATGCGTGAGCGCATTGAACGCTGCCGCAGACTGGCGAAGTACGTCAACGACCCTCGCACCACCGAGGCGCTAATTCAGATGGCGGAGCAGGGCGAGATCGACTTGGCCCGACTGATTGAGGAGCGGGACGCTCGAGGAACTCCGCCATCCTCGAGTTGATTTCGGCTTCAACCCAAAGCAGAAACGAGCGCACGGAGATTGAGCGCCAGTACTCCCTATTCACCCGTTACAAATTGCGCCGGATGAAACGAGCTCGCACTTCTGCTACAATCAAATTGCTTAGCGATAGCGCTTGGAGGTGATCGTGAACGCGATCATGGCTGTGGCAGTCACCGCGAATCAATTACGTGTCCCCCGGAAGTCGAAGGCGAGGCCGCGGCCAGGTAAACGCGGATAGGTCAGGCGAAAGTTGCCGCCTGGTTCTTCAAATCGTCAGCGTTGAGAGTCGTCACCAGCCGCTGCCCCTGCCAAATTTCGCACTTCATCGAGTTGATTTTCAGATCATGCGCCCGGCGAATGGCCTCTTGATCATCGGCCGCTTCAAGAAACTCCGCCAGATGGATTTGCCCTTCGAAGTCCAAGCAAAAAAGCCGATATTTCGCCATGCGCCGACCCTCTGTCCGCGTTCAGTGATCACGAAGTTACCACAATCGGCGACGTGGGCGAACATGGGCGAAAGGGTGGATAGAAAGTCCCGTCACGAGCCGGTGTCTGGTTGCTCTTCCCCATCTTTGAGAAGGTCGGACTCGATCTCCTGAAAGGCCTTTACGAGGCCCGCGCCATGATCTTCTTCTGCGTCCGTTTCATCGTCTTCCGACGGCTTCTTCGGATCGGGCATGGAGCCCTCCTAACCGCCGATAACAACGCTCGAGACACGATTTCGGCATCAACCCGCTTGAAGTGCACGTTAATGCGCCGCGCAAACGGGTACGCCATTGCCGAGTTTCCACGGATTGCGGACGTAAGCGAGGCGCCCGAAACCAAGGCAAATCTGTGTCTGCTCCCAGCCTAGTGGGAGCCTCATCTTCGCGCCTGGCCCGCCACTCGCTATGCTAAGCGGAAGCAAGGAGGTTTTATGCGCCAGTTCACAGCAGGTCGCTATCGCACCGAAGCAACGGAGCACCGCCCGGCTCGTGCTTATGTGATCGACGGCGCAAAGGCCTACTTTGTTACCGAGGAAGCTTACCGGGCCAAGGCGTTCCAGCCACCTTTCGAGACCCTTCCGACGGAAGATCAATATCATGATGAGCGTCATTAGCGCCTGCCGTCGGCTTCCCACCCCACTCCGACTTGGAGGCGGATGGCACCATGAAACATGAGTTCGCTGGGTAAGGAAACGGCCCGGAGACTTGCAGGTGCGTCCGGGCCGCTTCGGGGAGAGGGGCCCTTCTGAATCCAAGGGCCCGCGGCTAAGGGCTGCTCGATCTGTCCGCTTCAGGATAGTCGGGACAATCCCTAGGTTGGCCAGCAGACGTCCGCAGTGCGCCGAAACTCGGCAATGGCGACCGCGCTTACCCTATGTTATTATTACGCAACATTCCGAAGGGACGCCGGTGGACATTGCTCGATCTAATGGACCCGGTGCCCAATTCGAGTATGATCCCAGTCCCGGTTTCGATCTCCAAGAGATTCAGGAAGTCATTGACGGCCTCGTCGAGCAGGTGGCGCTGGTTGCCTGCGATGGCACGATACTGGCAATCAATGACTGCTGGCGTCGGCAAGTCCAACGGCAGGCGCGCAGCGGGCTTCACATAAGCCGTGACTATGTCGCTTTTCTCGAAAGCCTGATCGAAGATGGCGACGAAGGCGTCAAACCGATTCTACAAGCGTTTCGAGATATTAGCGCGGGCTCCCGCCGCATCTTTCGCCACCTATACAAAGGAAGCGGAGCCTTCGCCGGATACGATTTCAACATTGTGGTTGCTGCGCTTACGATCCACGGAACGCGGCACGTTCTCGTCAGCGTCCATGACGTAACGGAACTGGTTGGCCTCAAGCGCCAACGGCGCCGCGTAGGTAGCCAGGTCCTTCAGGCGCAGGAGGACGAGCGCCGGCGAATGGCCCGCGAACTGCACGATTCAACTTCGCAAATGCTGGTCTCACTCCGGTTCGATTTATCCCGTTTGGCTCGTGGGGATGTTGGATCGGAGTCCATCGCAATTGTTGAGGATTGCAAGAAAACTTTGGAGGAGATCCAGAGCGAAATCCGTACCTTTTCGTTTGTGACGCATCCGCCGTCATTGACCATAAATAGCCTTGCAGTTGCTCTGCGGAATCTGGCCAGTGGCTTCGCTAAGCGCACGGGGCTCGAGATCGAAGTCGACGTAGCCGACTGCGGCAAAGCTTGCGCATCCGTGGAAGCAACGATCTATCGGGTGGCACAAGAAGCATTGGCCAACATTCACCGGCACGCCGGTGGAACCCGTGCGATCGTACGCCTGGTTGGCAGGACAGGTTGCTTGCATCTCGTCATCGGCGACAACGGTATCGGCATCAATGCAATTGACTCGCGCAGCGGCAAGTCAATCGGCGTAGGCGTCATGGGAATGAGAGAACGTGTGCGTGAGCTCGGCGGACGAATTTCTATTCGAAGGGTTCTCCAGGGAACGGTTTTGACCATCAGCGTTCCTCGCGAGAAACGCACTGTGTTGGCGCCCCTCATCGGAGCTCGATAGCTCGTCTCCAGAATTCCCGGTGGAGTACGCACAACAGGAGCAGAAATCAGTTCAAGTGGCGATAAATCAGAGCTTTTCGGACGGCAGCAGCTTGGGTCGGCAGCAGAAAATCAGGGGTCTCATTGAATAGCCGTCTTTCTCATGCGGATAATGACCGTCGCGCCTTGAGGTCATGGCACGAATGGGAATTCCTGGACGGTCAGCGCCGGACGATCCTTTGTGTCGAGACCGATCTCGAAATGCGCTCGGGCGAGCCCGGCTTCGATGCCGATCAACTGTCGTTGCTGATTTCTGAAGCGATGGAGATGATGCGCGCCAGTCCCAGCCCGATTGACGCGGTTCGAATTGTCCCGGAGCGCTAGCCCGATGCGTATTCGCCGGCGCTCTATGGTCGGTCTGCTTTGGCTTCCGCCTCAGTCGCAAGCTTTTCATACTGCCGCGCCACGTCGAGAAGATTTGCCCTCGCTTCGGGATCAGTGATGCCGGTCGCCATCTTGCGGCAGCGCCCCGCTTCTTCACGATAGTGTTCCGGTGTTCTGGCCATGCAGGCACTTTACCCTGCTTGGGCCTATTCGCCGAATCGGCTGCGAATGCGGGCCAATACGAGTCCGTGCCCGAAATCTCGCAACGCAGACTGCGAGCATATCTTTTGCGGCCCCATCGCCGTATACCGGCGTCGTGACGTATCGGCTCAAATTGTATCACGGCAGCAAGCTCACGAGCGCCGAGGAGATCGACGCGTCATTGGAGGACGCCAAGCGATTGGCGACGGCTGCGATCGCAGATGGACAAGCCCATAGAGCTGAACTGGTGAACACGGCCGGGTCGGTCATCTTCCAGCGGTGGGCTGTTTTATAGCCCATTCGCAAACTTCCCGGTTCTGCGAGCGCGATGATTGGGCGGGCTCACGCCCACTTAATCATGACGCGATCAGAGTTGGGCGCTGAACCAGCTACGGCTTGGACAGGGTAAGTTTAGCGGATTCGACCGCGTCGGCTTGCACGTCGAATTCTGAAGCCATTGTAAGAAGGATCGTACGGAGACGATCACTCATCCCGGCCACAGCGAGCGAGCGACAATGTTCGGCATGACGCCGCAGACTACCTGCATGTTCGACCATAGAAAACCAACAAGGTCAGAGCAGCGAAGTTCCCATGTCACGGCTGGCACCACCTTAGTGGCGCGGCCGCCTTGCCACTTCCAATTCCAACTCTGCTACGAGCCGCCTCAGCGCTTCCGACGGCAAGGCCGCGCAGGACGCCAATTCCTTCCGGGCGTGCTTCACCAATTCGCCCCAGAATTTGACGGTGTCCGCGTGGACCGGCCGATCGCGTAGACGGTTGGCGCTGCGGATTGCCGAGATCAAATTGCCCTCGATGGTGCCATGCAACTGCATTTCTAAGTCCTCGCGACAAAGCCCCAACCGGGGCCATGCCGCTCGCGCGTGGGGTCGCTCTTCATCAAGTTCTTCTTCAGCTTGCGACGCATGGTTTCTGCCCCATCGACGCTCATGCACACGAGCCTTGTTCCGCCACAGGAAAGCGACTTGATGGTTGAGATGCCGACTTTTTCTTCCCGGCACTGAGCGACCACGAAACTTTCACTCAGATGGACGTACATCTCGCGGTTCATTTTGAGGCTCCACGCTTCGCGGCAGCGACTGCGTCGTGGGCATTGCTATAGCGGTAACCGCCCCATTCATAGGAGGTGAGCGGAACGGCGGTTATGCCGTATTGCGCCAAAAGATCGGGCTGTATTGTCTTTGTGGCGAGCGGTTCGCGCACGGTTTCAGAAAGCGGAAAGGCTGGTTTCTCAGACCCGCTGGCGGATCGTTCGGGAATGGAAGTCATGGTCTTCTCCAATGATGTCGAATCTTCAGGATTCCGCGGACAGTCCACGGGACTTGATGGAAGGCGCCGAGGCGTTGGCCTTCTTCGGCGTGCTCGCCTTGGGCTTTCGCACTTCCCGGTTCGAGCGCTTCTGGCCTTTAGCCATCCAATTCCCCGATGCTGAAAGCGATTGCCTTACGCGAGGCGAACGGGCGCTTGCGCAGCCACAAGGCATCCTGCCAGGCGAGGGCTGCAAGCAGGCGACCGCGTGAATTGTCGTCGCCGTCCGAGGCGTTGTTGCTGCGGTGCTCAACTCGAATGCCTTCGGACTCGAATTGGCTCGCTACGGTAAGAAGCGCATTCGAGCCGGGTTTCGTGGCGGAACGTCTTGCGAGCCGTCGGCAGGAAGATGCCGGTTCGCGCAGCTGGTCCGCCGCCTCATCCAGGGAGGGCGTCACACTCACCACGCTCGGGCTCTTTGATCGCTTTTAGCGCCCGCGATGAGCGACGCGTAGGCGTCGGCCATCGCCCGATGTGCGCTGCGCGATCTATCGCATGACGCGTTGTCTGCGCGGAATAACGAGATTTGTTGTCGCTTGTACAGATAATTGAGATCCATATCGCGCTCCTAAAAACGTAAGCGGGAGCGCAGTCGGTCTCTCAGTCGCGCAAGCCTACCGTGAAAAAAGCGCGATATAGGACTGTAACACAGCACGGTCTTTAAACCTAATAAACGGGCTTCATTTCCAGTCTGACTTACAATTCCTCTCTGAAGCTGCTAGATCATTTTGCGCTACCAGTCGCAATCTGACGGTTTTTGGCGCTTTGCGGCTCCTTTTTCCTTCTCTCGCAGCTCTTAGCAGACGGCGCCGACGTCCGGCGCCCTATGGAAGGAAATCGATATGCCGATCGGCACCGTGAAATTTTTCAATTCTTCGAAGGGCTACGGATTCATCCAGCCCGATGACGGCGGCAAGGACGCGTTCGTCCACATTAGCGCTGTCGAGCGTTCGGGGATGATCGGGCTCTCCGACAATCAGCGTATTGCGTACGACCTGGAAGAGGATCGTCGCGGGAAGCTGAGCGCGATCAATCTCAAGGCGCCGGAAGAGGCTGCGGCTTCGGATCAGACGGACAAGCAGCTGGAACAGGCCTCCGACCAGGACCTGACGCCGCAGGACTCCTGACGCTCTTCGAATAATGACAGTACGGTTTTCCCGATCCCGATTGTAGCGGGTCGGGTAGCCCGAGTGCGGGGCGGTCCGGAGGCGTGCTGCCGGACCGCCCTTTAACACTGCTCTTGGAGATTGCCTTGCGGGCCAAACGAGAAGCCGAGACTGAGGAAGAGCGCAAAGCGCGCCTTCAGCGGAGCGCGAAAAAAGAAGCGGATGCGGAAGATGCGCTAGAGGCGATGATCCGGCGAAGCATCAAGTTGCACGGCCCCTGATCACTTGGCTCACAAGTCCTCGACATTCGCCTGAAAGGTTCGTCATGGCTTCGGCTCACAGTAACATTCACCGGCTTCGTCCGCAGCTTCGGCTGGTCGTTGACAATGCCGATTGCAGGCTGCTGCCAAAGGGCGGTTCCCGGCCTTTGACGCTGGACGATTCAGCCCCACCTGCGGTCGGAGTCTGAAATTTGGCGAAGGAAGAGCTCCTGACCATCGAAGGAGTCATTGACGAAATCCTGCCCGATGGACGGTTTGGGGTGATGCTCGAAAATGATCTGAGGATCATTGCCTACACTGCCGGCAAGATGCGGCGCTACCGCATCCGATCCATCGTTGGTGATCGTGTTCATGTGGAGATGACGCCGTACGACTTGTCGAAAGGACGGATCGTGTTCCGGGAAAAGATACCTGGCCAACCCGCCGGTGCCCGTCGTCGCCGGTTCCATCGGTAACACGAAAGCCGAGAACTTATGGAGCTTTGGGGACGGAGGGCCGATCGAACCTCTCAATGAGGATCGTTGCTTCAGTCACATTTGTTGCCCGCAGGCACTAAAATTTCGATTGCGCGAACACCAGATTGGACGTGCGAGCCAAAGCAGCTCGCTGGTCCGGGAGATGAATGATGACGCGTCCCGAAGGCCCCAAACGCAGTTTTACTGCATTTCGGTCTGCCGCTGAGGAGGTAGACATGAGGGCGCACGGCGACAGCCATCTTAGCGCCATTTGCGGACGGGTGGTTCGCACCTTGAAAGGGGACCTTCGCTACACGGTCATCCTCACTCGCGAAGCCGGCGACACAAGCGAGCACGAGTTTTCGACGATGCAACAGGCGGAAGCCTTCATTCGCAAGAACACTCCTTTGCCTAGTGCCAGATCGACCTTGCACGATCACGACGCCGGGGACGCCTGATCCGGAAGATCGCATATGGATGATATCGCACGCGGGCTCCTCGACGTCAGAGCCGACACGATTGCTCTTCGAGCAGCGGTGAAGTTGCTGCTCCGGCGGAGCTACGGGATGGGCGACCAAGCGCTCGGTATCATTCGTGAAGATGCGCTCGCAGCGGTAGAGGCCGAGCTTGGTCAGGAAGGACAGGACGACCTTCAGCAGTACTTCCACAAGGCGGTCCGCGAGGCGATCGAGGATTTGCTGACACCGCTTTCGAGATAAGAGGCGCTTCATCCAATTTTCACCGGTGCGCCAGAGCGTCAGCGCACAATGACGCACACGCGTCGACATTTATCTCGGATTTCCGGGGGAAGTTTGTGACGGTTGTCTGCGGCTTACGCCTTGGCGGTGCTGTCAGACTAACGCGCATTTTTCTCCGAAAGTACCTTCCACCATAATTGGGACGCGCGGTTTGGCTGCCCAATTTTTTTTTGGCGAAAAGCCGGGTGACGGCCTGCAGCGCGTGCCCGAAGCGATGGCGAACACGCACCGTCACGCGCTGAACATCGCAGCATGGCTGTCCGGGGCCTTGCGGACACAGCAGAAGACAACACGCGACGCCGCGCTGACGGGCATGCGCCTTACCGGGTGACTGCCGAATGTCCGCTTTGGGTCGAAAGCGGACCTAAGCGACTACTCTCCGCAATAGATGGAAAGGGAGCGCTAAACCCTTCGGGCAGAGACGCGTGAACGCTGTCACCTCATTATGGAAAGAGGCCGTAGTGGAGTTGGCTCACGTCCGAAAGGCTGAGCCCGATCAGCAATACTGACGAGGCCCCGTTATCATAGGTCGCGAGCAGCGCCGCATCACCGTGATAGTCGATCTGGCTGAACGTCGGATCGCTGGAGAAAAGCAGCGAGTCGTTGCTAAGGTCGAACCCGACCAACTCATCATGAGCCGACCCGGACGGGAAGATGATGAGATCTGCCGACGGCGAATTGTTGGCCGAAATGAAGTCATCCCCGGGACCGCTTGTCACCTGGCCGCTGAAGGTTCCACGGACGTAACCGATCGGGATCGCGTTCAGCGCCTGAGGATCAACGCCGATCAGCGTGACCACGCGGTCCGATGCCATCGTAAGCCTGGCCCCGACGCCGTAGATCGTATTGACGCTTACCCAGGATGCTGTCGTCGTGGCACCGTCGATATAGAGCTTGTCCACACCCAGTTCGAAATCGAGGATCGTGCCAGAATTCATAGTGAACGTGTCGGACGCGTCATCGCCGGGCGCGGATCCATTATTGTAGGTACCGCCGATCAGCAGGCTGCTCGTGCGTGACCCGAACAGCTGGTCGCTTCCCGCGCCGCCGATCAGAGTATTCGTGCCGGTCGAGCTGCCCATGTAAATGGCATCGTCGCCAGCCCCTCCATCCACCACACGCGCCACCGATCCGCCCGCAAAATCTATGTAGTCATTGAAGTTCGTGCCGACGATTTTCTCGAAGTTCTTGATTGTGTTTTCGACGACGGGTCCGACTAGAGCGCTACCGATGTAATTCCACCAGCTGCCGTGAAAGGGACTGTTTCCCCAGACGCGGGAAGTTCCTGGATTATTGAGGTTTACGGCAATGCTAACCCCACTCGTCAGCGAGCTGAGGTTCAACGTGTCATAGCCCGCCGCTCCGTCGTACGTCGTGCCCGTTAGCGCTGAAGTGCTGGCTACGAAGACCTGATCGTCGCCCTTCGTGCCTGTCCACTTGAGTGACGGTGTTCCCCCTGGCTTGGGCATGACGAGCTCCTCGGCTGCAGCGCTATGGGTCCGTCATCATAAACCAAGGACGTATTGGCGCTTAGTTAGCGAAAGTGAGTAGCGATATTTGCCCGGCGGTGCCGAAAACCGTTTCACTGCAAATCTCAGATAGTCATGTCGCGATGTCCGCAATGGGTCGAAAGCAGACATTGGCCTAATGTCCGAAATGGGTGGAAAGCGGACAATTCGACCAACAAGAAAAACCCACTCCACCCTTTGCGGGGCGAAGCGGGTTCGACAGGATTGCCCCTGAAGTACGCAACAACTCAGACGGGTATCGCAGAACCAACGTTCGCGACCCCACGTCGTTCCGCTATTCGAGTAGCTGCGACCTTAGGCCGACACGCAATCGGGTTTCACAATGTGCAGTGAGGAGCGGCGTTCTCCCTGTTCGACTCGCGCCTCGTAAAGCCGCACCGTGAGCCTATGACGCGCTGTCCTTGGGGCCCAAACGTTCCTCGAGAACGCATTGCGCGAGGAAATCCGTCATCATCATACGTATGCGATGATATTTGTTGGTGACTCCTGGTGGCGGCGGGGGGAAGGTTAGAAGTTCAAGACGCGGGCCTCGACTAAGTCATCGAGTGCGGTGCCGGCCACTGGGACGAGCAAGACACGGGCTCGGTTATCTTGGCTCCGTCGACTATAGTCGAGCATGTGAAGCCTCCAGCGAATGCTGGAATGCTACGAGCGGGCTAGAGCCCGGAATGGGTGGAGCGGACATTCGCTCCACGCGCTCGAAATCACTACGCTCTCACCGTGCTCAGCCGTTAAGCACTGTATCATTGGCAGATGGCCAACCTTCGAACAGCGAGCCAGTTCGGTTCAGTCTGATCAGGCGCTTCATTTCTCTGGCGCAAGCTTCAAGATCGTCCTTGAGCATTTCAATGTTGGTGTCGATCTCCTCGTCGTCGATGGAGCCAGCGGTAATCTGAAGCGAGCGGGCCATCACCCTCGCGCCGTGGATGCCATGCTCAACATAGAACTTGCCAAGTATCCCGGTCATGGCTGCCTCCGTGTTTCACTGGAGCATAAACGAATGGCGTTGTCGGAATGTCCGGAATGGGTGGAAAGCGGACCTTAGCAGGCCCGCAAAATCACGTGGCTATTGCGGTCACCATGGCGATCACGATCACAACAATCACCGCGATGTCCAAAGTCGACAAGGTTTCAATCTGCTGAAGTTCCACTCGCAGCCCCTTCCGGCAATGGAAAAATTTTGACTCTCAGTGGACCGTGATCAAGCCAGGAAGTCTCGCACGAATTGGTTAGCCGGGGAGCTTGCAATCACGTCTGGGGTCGCGAATTGCTCGACCCGGCCGGAGTTTAACAGGGCAACACGATCGGCCAAGGTGAACGCCTCCTCATGATCGTGCGTGACGAAGATCGATGTCAGTCCGAGATCATTATGGATGTTCCGAAGGGCCCCTCGCAGTTCGCGGCGGACTTTGGCGTCCAAGGCTCCGAATGGCTCGTCCAGCAACAGGATCTTGGGCTTACGGGCAAGCGCTCGAGCGAGTGCCACACGCTGCCGCTGACCTCCCGATAATTCGCTCGGAAAGCGCGCTCCAACGCCGGGAAGCTGGACGAGATCGAGCAGCTCGTCGACGCGCTCTCGAACCTTGGCTTTCGACGGCCGCGACGACCGCGGCATTACCGTCAACCCGAAGGCGATATTCTGCGCGACCGTCATGTGGCCGAACAAAGCATAATGCTGAAAGACGAAGCCGATTCCCCGCGAGGCGGCGGACGTGTCAGTCACGTCGCGCTTGCCGAACGAGATCCGGCCTTCCTCAGGCTCCTCGAGCCCGGCTATCACGCGAAGCAGCGTCGTCTTCCCGGAGCCCGACGGTCCGAGAAGGGCAACGAACTCGCCGTCTTCGATATCCAGGGTGACGCCGTCCAGGGCGGGATAGGCTGAGAAGCTCTTCGCGACATTTTCGATGTGGATGGACATGTCAGAACTTCGCGGCGAGCTCGTCCCGGTGTCTCCACTCAATGAGGCTCTTGAAAGCAAGAGTGAGGAGGGCGAGGAGCGCGAGCAGGGAGGCAACTGCGAAGGCGGCGACAAAGTTGTACTCATTGTAGAGCACCTCGACGTGGAGCGGCATCGTGTTCGTTTCGCCGCGAATATGTCCGGACACCACGCTCACCGCGCCGAACTCGCCCATCGCGCGGGCGTTACATAGCAGGACGCCGTAGAGCAGCGCAAAGCGGATGTTGGGAAGTGTGACGTGCCAAAACGTCTGCCAGCCGGATGCTCCGAGGGTAAGCGCTGCTTCTTCACTGGCACGGCCCTGCATGGTCATCAGCGGGATCAGCTGGCGCGCGACGAAGGGGAACGTGACGAAAACCGTGGCGAGCACGAGTCCGGGCAAAGCGAAGATGACCTCGACATCGTGATCCTGCAGCCAGGTTCCGAACCAACCCTGGGCTCCAAACAGCAGTACGAAGACGAGGCCCGAGACGACTGGAGAGACGGAGAACGGCAAATCGATCAAAGTAGTCAGCATTGGCTTCCCACGAAACTCGTATTTCGAGATCAGCCAGGCCGCCGCCACGCCGAAGACGGTGTTCAAAGGAACAGCAATGGCAGCAACCGTCAGGGTGAGCTTGATAGCCGAGTGCGCGTCCGGCTCGTTCACTGCAGCCAGCCATGCTTGGACCCCCTTCTTCAGGCCCTCGGCGATCACCGTCCCGAGCGGCAGCAGGAGCATGAGCGCGAAGTAGGCAAGGGCCGCCGCAATCAGCAGTGCCTTCACCGCCGCCGGCTCCCGGAGCTGACCGCCTTTCCTCACGTTCCGAGCCTCCGTTGCTGCCAGTGCTGGAGGAGGTTCAGGACGAGCAGAAGCGCGAAGGAGGCCCATAGCATGACCGTCGCGATCGCCGCCGCTCCGACGTAGTCGTATTCCTCGAGCTGGGTGATGATCAGCAGCGGGGAGATCTCCGTCTCGAAGGGCATGTTGCCCGCGATGAAAATCACCGATCCATATTCGCCCGCCCCTCGAGCGAAGGCGAGCGTGAAACCCGTCGCAAGAGCCGGGAAGAGTGTTGGCAGGATGACCCGAGCGAAAGTCTGCGTTCGCGATGCGCCGAGCGTCAGCGCCGCTTCTTCGGCCTCGCGGGATACCTCTGCCAATACTGGTTCGACCGTCCGCACTACAAATGGCAAGCCGATGAAGGTCAGCGCAACGACTATACCCGCCGGGTGATAGGCGACGGGAAGCCCGATCCCCGCGAGCTGCCGGCCGATCAATCCCGTATCTGCATAGAGCGCGGTGAGTGCGATCCCTGCAACCGCGGTCGGCAATGCGAATGGAAGATCGACGAGCGCTCCGATCAATCGCTTTCCCGGGAACTCGTATCGGACCAGCACCCAAGCGATGAGCAAGCCAAAGACGACATTGATCGCGGCCGCGATCAGAGCTGCGCCAAAAGTCACGCGATAGGAAGCAAGCGCCCGGTCGGAAAAGGCGGCCCGGGCGAACTCGTCCCACCCGCCGCTAGCGCTCTTCGCGAACACCGCGGTCAGCGGGAGGAGGACGATGAACGACAACCAGAAGACGGTGATGCTCAGGGAGAGACTGAGCCCCGGCAAGGCGGAAGACCTGCGCGGTCCGAAAGAGAGGGGCATCACCGCCGACTGCGGCATCAGAAGTCCAAGTGCAACCGCGTTGCGTAGGCGTCACCCTCGGTCTCCGAGCGGATCGGGTCGAGCGGCGTGTTGTCGCCGCTGAACCGGACCCAGTTGAACATCAGCTTGGCGTAAGGATTGAAGTACCAGTTGAGGCCGAGCGTCACGCTCTGCGCTTCATTGCCTGGGCGTACTGGCGAACCCGAAAGGTCGATCTTGTCATACCGGAGCGCCAACTCGAACGCGCCGAGGCCGTCCTTGCCCACTTCGGTGAATGGACGGACGCGATCGAAATTGCCGCCCCTGAACGGCCTCGTCTCACCGGTGATGAACCAGCTCCCGTAGATATAGAAGCCGTCGAAGGTGGCGTTCCGAAGGTGGGGACGGTCGATCCACAGCTTCCCGTATTCACCGGCGATTGTGAAAGGTCCGAACACGCCTGCTGCCTCGGCGCCGGCGTACAACAGCGAGTTTACGCCGGTGATCACCCCGCTATCGGCGATGTTGCCGTTGTCGATCCGGATATTCGGACGATCGCTAATGCGAATCGCATCTTCCGTGTCGCCGCTTTTGAGCGCCGTTCGGTAATAGCCCGCCACGCCAAGGTGGACGATCTTGCCGGTGTCGAAGACCGGCTCCCATGTTGCCCGGCCGTTGAAGCCCCAACTCTCGTCGGGCGTGTTCGTGACCGGCGCTCCGCTCGAGCGGCCGATGCTTTCATTGTCCCCGAATGCGCCAACGGCGAGGTTGATCGTTTCCTTGGGCGCATAAGCCACCGACAGGCCGATACGGCGTTCCGCACCCGCATTTCCGAACGCATTTGTGAACATGCCGCGCTCGAGGAAGGTGTTGTAGTTGTCACTGTTGTTGGACTCGAGGCCGAAGGGCGCCTTGTGCTGGCCTAGCGTGATGAGCGTCTTGGGGATCTTTGCAAACTGCAGATAGGCGTCTGTAAGGTTGACCGCATTGCCGGCGAAATCGACCTCGATGCGATAGTTCCACCACTTGAGGGCGGTACCCTCCAATCCGATACGCGCGCGGCGAAAGCCAGTACCATTGTTATAATCATATCCGCCCTCGCGCTCGACGAAAGCTGCGCCATCCGCCTCGACCACACCGCGCGGCTTGAACGTGAACTGGCCGGTCGGCTCGGAAATGGTCGGCGCCCAAGTGAATTGCGCGGCCTTGGCGGCCTTTGTCTCGACCGACTGGAGCCGCGTCTGATTGAGCTCAGCCTGCTGCTCGAGTTCGGCATTGCGCGCTTCGAGCTGCTTTACCCGGGCCTCAAGCGCATTGAGGCGGTCGAGTATGACGTCGCCCGTCGACATCGGCGCGGCAGATGCAGGGTCAGAACTTGCATCCGTCGGTTCCAAGGAGTCGATCGGAGTTCCGCTTGGCTGGGTCGTGGAAACATCTTCACCCTGTTGGGCGTAAGCAGGCATGCTGACGGCGAGTGCCGAGGCGCCCGCAAGAAGCAGGATACGCATATCGGATTCCCCTTTTGAATCAGTTGCCGCGGCGGCTCATCGCTTCGCGTCTTCGAAAATCTGGTCGAATAGGGCGCCGTCATTGAAGTGATTGGCCTGCGCCTGCTTCCACCCCCCGAAATTTCGCTCGATGGTGAAGAGCCTCAAATTGGGGAAGCGGCTTTTGTACTTGCCCGCGACCTGCGCGTTGCGCGGACGATAATAGTTCCGCGCGATGATCTCCTGCGCCCCCGGCGTGTAGAGGAACTTGAGATAGGCTTCCGAAACGGCTCGCGTTCCCCGCTTCTCGACCACCTTGTCGACCACCGCGACGGGAGGTTCCGCCAGGATCGAGACCGACGGCACGACAATGTCGAACTTGCCCTTGCCGAGTTCATTGACCGCGAGGAACGCCTCATTTTCCCACGCAAGCAGGACGTCGCCCTGACCGCGTTCGACGAATGTCGTCGTCGATCCGCGAGCGCCTGAATCGAGCACGGGTACGTTGCGGAAAAGGCGTGTCATGTACTCGCGCGCCTTGACAGGGCTGCCGTAGTGCTGGCGGGCGTATCCCCACGCCGCGAGGTAATTCCATCGGGCACCGCCGCTAGTCTTCGGGTTCGGCGTGATGATCTTCACGCCCGGCTTTATCAGGTCGTCCCAGTCCTTGATCCCCTTCGGGTTTCCCTTGCGGACAAGGAAGACGATGGTCGAATAATAAGGCGTGCTGTTGTGCGGCAGCCGCGTCTGCCAATTTGGCGCAATCAGTTTCGCCTTGTTAGCAATCTCGTCGATGTCATAGGCGAGCGCCAATGTGACGACGTCGGCGGGCAGCCCGTCTATTACGGCGCGGGCCTGTTTGCCGGATCCTCCATGGCTCTGCCTGATAATCACCTGCTGCTTCGTCTGGGCCTGCCATTGCCGAGCGAAGGCATTGTTGATGTCCTTGTAGAGCTCGCGAGTGGGATCGTAGGAAACGTTCAGCAGCTGAACGGGAGCACCCTGAGCAGTCGTGCTCGTGAGCGCTGCGATGCCGAGTACGAGAGCTGCAAGCTGGGTTCGGAAAGCCATAACTCTCCCCTGCCGGGTTAACCCAGAATTATACTCTACCAAGTGACTAGGCAATAAGGTATGAACATCAACATAGCGCGTCCAAAACTCGGTTTGGCGCCAACTTTGTCAAATTTGCCAGTCGCCTACGGGCGGATCGTCAAGGCCCACGTGGCGCGGTGAAGATGACGCGGTAACTCGCATTTCCCATCTCGCACCGTCTTCCAAGCTCACTGAATTGAGAACGTCGAGGCTGCGATCGCGAACTTGTGTGAAAAGCCGACGAATGGCGCAGGTCGCCTCGTCATGGCAATCGCTGCACCTCTTGTAGAAGTTCACGCTGGCGCACGGGATCAGCGCGATCGGGCCTTCGAGGCCCCGCACAACTTCCCCGAACGAGATGCCGCTTGGATGCCGCTTCAATCGATATCCACCTTTTGGTCCACGAACGCTTCGAACGATGCCCAGGGCCTTCAGGTCGAGCATAATCAGCTCTAGGTATTTGCGCGGGATCTTCTGCGTTTCCGCAATGCGCTGGAGCTGGACGGCGCCGTCGTGCCCCTCTTCGATCAGGTACAGCAGGGCGCGAAGCGCGTAGCGCGTCTTCTGGGTAAGCATCCTACTAGTTTCGTTTCAACGGAACCGGTGCGCAACTGACGATTCAAGCGTCGAGAGCTAATGTCCGCTTTGCGTCGAAAGCGGACGTAACCTACTCCTGTTGGGCGTCGCTTAGTCCCTGGATCAGGTCCATGAAGTTTCGCGCCGCTTCTCGATCTTCCTCCCGCTCAAATGCGACATCCAGATCGGGGGCAGATCCAAGCGTATGGAGCAAGGCCCATAGGGCGAACCGCTCACCACGATCCTTGGTCAGTCCGAGGTCGACTTTCATGTGCTCGATGCCGGCATCGAGCGCTGAGGGTGGCACTGATGCGAGATCTGAAGTGCCAAAGTAGCGTCGGATTTGATCCTCGAAATTCATCGCTGACGTTTGGTCCACGAACGCCGGGTCTTCAAGGTCGTATCCGTTTGTGGAAAGCAGACATTAGCAAGGATAGGATCGACGCTCGTGGTTGAGTGCGGGAGGTGCTGTTGATCCTCGTATTTCAGATCGTCGTTGCCGCACTGACCGAAGCGGCGTTGATCGCCTTATCTATCGGAGCGGCTTCGCGCCGCTCCGCTCGAGGAGGGCGATCGGAGAGCCGCGGCTGCCACTAGCTCTGTTTGGGCTTGCGTTGATCGGCAATTTCGCCGCGGATTCATCCGTGCTGGCGTTCGCCGGCAATCCGATCATTTTTGAGTTTCTGTTTGGCGCCGTCATCGCCAAGCTGCCTCGTCACGAACGACTTGCGCTCCCGTTGTTGGCATTAGCTGCGGTGCTGTTCGCGCGCTCTCCCCTCCACATCTACAGGGCGGAGTTTGTCGCCTACAATACGCAGTCGTTCCTACGGCCGCTGTTCTGGGGCTTCCCGGCCGCGCTTTTTGTTTGGGGCGGACTGTGCCTCGAATCTCGGTTGACCAAGGCGTGGGCCATCCCGGTGCTGTTGGGCAACGCTTCGTACTCGATATACTTGGTACATCCTGGCGTGATCGAACTGCTCAACCTTTGGTGGCCGGCAGAGATGCTAATTGCAGTCCTTGCTGGGGTGGTGTCGTGGCGGCTACCCATTCAGCGTCGAAAGCCCAGACGTAGATCAGTAATCAACCCCGATCAGCTCCACGACCGACCCGCCTACGAAGTTGCTTCCCGAGTTTAGGCTAAGCGCGTGATGAGAATGATTGGGTGACATGGCTCGTGCAGCTAATGGCCGCTTTCCATCCATTCCGGACCTTCGACTAACGCCCGCTTTCGACCCATTGTGGTCATTGCGGATCGGCGTCCGGAATGGAGGCCGTGGAATACACGGAGATCATCTGCCATCCGATCGCCTCGTACAGTTTGCGGCCAGCCTCGGTGGCGACGAGCAATTCGGGTGTGCTTGGTCGAGTCTTCGCATTTCGGAGAACACTCATGAGCGCTCTTCCGAGTCCCGCTCTGCGGTGTTGCGGGTTCGTTTCGATACGATCGTAGATGAAGGCGCGATCAGTCTCGGCAGCGTAGCCGGAGGCGGCTACCGTGCCATCGCGCGCGAAGATGCGTGCGCTTGCTCGTGCTCCATCCGTCACGACTTCAGCCGTATAACCTTCGGGAACGTTAGACTGCGCGACACGCCGCGTTCGCGCGATGAAATACCCCGGCAGGTGCGGTTGCCAGCGTGCCGGCAAGACGGCACGCAACTCGTCGAGACCGCCGCAAAGCTTGATCAAGTGCCCGGGCTGCGACACCGTCTGGCCGAGTTGGATCAAGCCGGGTTTCATCTCTGGGAATACCCACCGCGCTGTCTCGGCCGAGTTGCGGGTGTCGACGCGAAAGCCGTCATAGTCGTCGACCGGAGCAGGGAGGCCGCGTGCAACTGAACGGGCCTCGAGCCAGGCGCGAACGAGCATGGGAGTCAAACCAGAGGGCATCGCAAATCTTCTAATGTCGCCGTTCGAGAATGTCCTCTTTCCACCCATTCCGGACATTCGGCTAATGCCTGCTTTCGACCCATTGCGGACATTCAAGGTATTGAGCCGTTCGGCCTGAGCGCGGGATCGTGGGCTTCGGCGAATCAGGTCCGAGCGCTGTTCTTGAGCGCGTTTCGGGTTACGATCGTAACCGCTAGGTTCTGCCGCTCCGTCTCAATCATTTCGACGCCTCCTTCCATTCGCTGCGCCAACACCAGCAGTTCGATCGAGGCCTGCGGCGGAAGCGGCTGGTCGTGCGCAGCAAACTGGTCTGAATATGTATCAAGCGCCTTTCGGCCATCGTCGAGGTAGGCCTGAAGGTGCTCAAGATTGAGGTTCGGAGGCCAGTAGGCCTGGTGCTGCTCCCTCAGCGGCCGAAGCTCGTCGATATGTTCTTGGACAGCGTGGGCGAGCCGCGAAGCATCGGCGTGGAGCGCCTGCTGCGCCTCACGAACGGTCGGGTTGAAAGGACTGCCCGGCGCATAGGCACCTCCGTTCCATATATGCTGGCGACCGATCAGGACCGCGGCGAAACTGTCCAGCACGATGAGCCGCAAGGCCACGAGTTCGTCGATCGTGCCGAGGTGCTGCTCGATGACCGGGCTAGCCTGCGAGGCCGCAGCAACCTGCGCCTTGATCTGGTCGAGGATCTCGCGGGCTTGGCGGACCCTTTCGATAGCTTCCGCCACCTCCGGGCTATCGAACCAGGCATCGGCAAATTGCGCCTTGTAACCGGGCAAGCGGGCAATCCCTTGCTCGACGTTGACGAGTGCGGTTTCGGTTCGTGCCAGATGCTGCCGTTGCGCTTCCACTCCGCTGTCGCCGCCGCCTAGAGCCTTCCTTCCGAACACCATTGCCACCCCCTTGCCGTGTGCCCTCGCATCGTTCGTAACAAGCTGTAAGGCTTTGGAAAATAGCGTCCTGTAGGATCAAAGCATGTCGCGTGGCGCGGGGACTTCAGGGGCGACTGAGGTCCTGGATCTGGTCGCTTGGGTGCCATTTGGGATGGCCTGCGCGTTTGTTTCGCTTTGGCGTTCCTTCCACCAGGCTCAAAGCCAAGTCCCAAAGCGTCGCTATCCTCCCATTCCGCACATTGGCGTAGTGTCCGCTTTCGACCCATTGCGGACATCGTGAGCAGCCGTAAGTTGCGGGCGCAATGGCCGACTACGAATCTTCTCCCCGACTAGCGACAGCAACAACTCAGCCAGTTCTGGATGTGACACAGCGAAGCCATCTGCACGGTGAGGGACGGACGGGCTGGAGGCGAATCAACCGAAGGCTGTTGAGTATCCAGTACATTCGCGGGGGCGCGGCTGTTGTTGTGCTTTGTGCGCACGGCACGCCGGGTCTTCCCCAGATCATTCTTACCAAAATGGGCATGGCACTCGACTTCTTCTTCATCATCAGCGGCTTCTTGTTCGTGGTGATATCAGACGAACGAACCCGGCCCATGCAGTTCTTCGTCGAGCGCATGTTGCGCATCGTGCCGCTCTACTTTGTGCTGACGGCCGCCTGCTTCGCTCTAATCTATTCCGGGATTCTAGTGCCGATCGTGAACCCCCTGAGGTGGCTTGCGGGGCTACCAAACTGGAACTGGCCCTTCTTCTTGCGATCGATCCTGTTCATACCAGGAGCGAGTCCATTCGAACCCGACCTCAACCCGCTTATCCCGCAAGGCTGGACCCTCAATTACGAGGTCATGTTCTACATCCTCTTTTCCGCGTCCCTTTTTCTCCGGCGGCGCTTGGTTGTGCCTGTGCTGACGCTGCTTTGCTCGGCAATCGTGCTGGCTGGAATCTTCGTCGATGGGGGGCCGGCATTCCGGTTCTGGACGTCGCCCATTATTTTCGAGTTCGTCTTTGGCATGTGGGCCGGAGTTGCTTGGCAGGAAGATTGGGACTTTCGCCGAGTTTTCGCCTGGTTTTGTCTCGCCTCGATTCCGTTGATGTTCGTGACCGGATTATTTTTCGTCGGTTGGCCGTTCAATCCCGAGCGGATGGCCGCCTTTCCCGATCTGCTCGTTGTGCTGGGTGCATTTCTCACTCTCGTGGCCTTGGATAGGCGACCGGCGGGGCTACCGGAGATCAGGCCGCTCCGGATGATTGGTGACGCCGGCTACTCCATCTATCTCTTCCACTTCATTCCGATCATCCTGGTCGACCGTGTCGGCGATTTCATCTCTGTCTCGCCGCCGGCCTATTTCCTTGCCGTCGTCGGTGGAGGATTTGCGGGCGGTTTTGCCTGTTACCATTGGCTCGAGCTTCCCCTCGCGCGACGGGTTCGGAGGTTTCGTTCGCAGCGTACGATCCGCAACGCGCAGCCAGTCCTGGGCGTCGCCTCATCGGCCGCCAACGGCGCCACTAGGTCTTCAGGCAGAAGAACTCGACGGCTTGGATGACTTCGCCGGGGGCGCCGCTTGCCGGCGCCCAGTGGCGGCCGGCAACCCGCTCGTAGTCGGACCAGTGCGTGTAGGTCGGCTCATAGGCCGGCATGCGCATGTAGCGGATCAAGAAGCCGAGCTCGCAGAGCAGTGAAACGAGGTCTCCCTGGCGCGGCAGGGTCAGGCGATAGAGGGAATTGAGCGCGGCGAGATCGCGTGCCTGCGCCCGATTCCGGCCGGGATCCCGCCGTTGATCGACGATGTGGAAGTCCTTGATGTACAGAGCTCCGCCGGGCTTCAGCACATCGCGCGCTCCCGCGAGAACGCGTCGGTAGCTCTCCGCGTGGCAGAGCGATTCAAGGAACATCACCCTATCGAACGATTCGGTAGGATACAGTTCCGGCAACTGATGGAAGTCGCCCTGCCGAAAGTGAAGACGGCCGTCGAGCGCCGCATCCGTCGCTACGCGAGTGGCTGCTTCCGCCTGAACAGCAGAAATTGTCAGCCCTTCAATGATCAGCTCGTGGTGCCGCGCGAGCCAGAGTGCAGGTCCACCGACACCGCATCCCGCATCGAGCAATCGCATCCCCGGTTTCAGGTCGAGCGCCTCGGCTACATAGCGCAAGAGCTCCTCGGTGGACTCAGGACGGCTGCCCTGGAAGACAGGCCCGAAGCCCTCGAGATAGGCTGCCGTCATTCGCTCGTAATAGTCGCGCACTTCAGCCGTGGTCTGAGCGGCGCCGACGCCGTTGGGCTGACGCACGGCGGCTGACCCGAAGAACCGCCGAACCTTACCCAGACCGTTCATTCGAGCACCTCCTTTGGCAATCGCGCGAGATCCCGAATCGTCGCTGAGATATTGGCTGGAAACAGAAGCATATGTGCCGGTATCAGCAGGGTGAACGCCCCGTCCTTCCATGCCAGCGCGAACAGCAAGGCAAGAGGCAGGAAAACAATGTAGAAGTCGGCGAGGACGATCGCCTGCCGCGGAGCCGGTCCGGTGAGCACGGGAATGGTCCCGAACCGAGCCGTCTTTCCGACGAGAAACAGTGCGGATGCCGCAAGCCCGAAAATCGGTATCGGTGAACCGATGAGCACGAGCATGGCGATCACCGTGGCGAGTTCCACGGGGAAGAAAAGATAGCGCACGAGCAATCGGCTTCCGTGCGGTCCGAAGCGTATGACGAAGGTCTCGATGCCGGCGGCGCGGTCGAACGGCTCGTCCGAAAGCTGGTGCGAGATAATGCCGCGCAGCCCGCACGCGAGGGCCCAGCCGACGATGGCCCAAAGCCACGGATCAAAGGGGCTCATGGTTTCCCTTTGAACCAGAGCCAAAGCAAAGACGGCCGGCACGACATGCGCGCCAACGGCGTCGCAGGCCACGCCCGCGGCGGCTTTAGCCTTCAGTCGCAACGGTGGGAGGGAATAGGCTGCGAATGCCAGCCACCCAGCCGCATAGGTCCAGAACAGAAAAGGGACCGCCGCGAAGTTCGACAGGAAAACGAGACCGGCGCCAACGGAAACGGCGCGCATGCCAGGTACATGAAGGTGCCGGTTCACACGCTCGTGCCGCTGCCCGACGCGCTCTCGTTCGAGACCGGCGCGGCGATCTCCTGCGGCACCGGCACGGCCTATGGTGCGCTGAAGCGGCTCAACCTGCAGGGCGGCGAAACAATCGCCATCTTCGGCCAGGGGCCGGTGGGTCTTTCGGCGACGCAACTCGCCGTCGCGATGGGCGCCCGCGTCATCGCGCTCGACGTTGCGCCCGAGCGGCGCGAACTGGCCCACGAATTCGGCGCGCACGAGGTGATCGATGCGCGCTCCAACAATCCGGTCGAGGCGATCCGCGCATTGACCCACGGCGAAGGCGCGCACAAGACGCTCGATACTTCAGGTGCAGGCGAAGCGCGCGCCGCAGCGGTGCGGGCGGCACGAACCTGGGGAACGGCCTGCTACGTCGGCGAGCGCGGCCAGGTCACTCTCGATGTGAGCCCCGACCTGCTGCGCCGGCAGATCACGCTGGTCGGCTCCTGGACCTTCTCGACCCAGGGACAGGCCGAGTGCGCCGAGTTCGTGGCGGACCACAACGTCGCCGTCGACAAGCTCTTCACTCACTGCTGGCGGCTGGATCAGGCCGAGGAAGCCTATCGGCTGTTCGATACGCAGACCACCGGCAAGGGCGTGATCCTGCCGTCATGAAAGGCCGAAGCGCTTTCGCTCGGCGCGCTCACCCGATGGCGTCGAGCTGATAAAAGCGCTTCGCGGTTCCGCAGAACAGGTCGGCCTTCTCGGCCGTGCTCGCGCCTTTGGCGAGCAGCTTGCAGGCGTTCCAGAACACCCGATAGCTGTACGAGCCCTTGTCGACCGGGAAATTGCTCTCGAACATGCCGCGCGCGGGGCCGAACGCCTCGATGCAGGTCTCGATATAGGGTCGCCACGCATCGGCGAGCATCTGCGACGAGGGCGGATCGGCGAGCTTTTCGAAGCCGTAGCCGCCGATGCGCATGCCGAGCCCGCCGAGCTTGACGTAGACGTTCGGCCGCTGCGCCAGCGC
>Ga0207701_10001730_pt1 | contig 22803 bp, 13 predicted proteins | sample KBSSwiSSwithPhiX_FD_184294 | JGI IMG/M metagenome (GOLD analysis project Ga0207701, IMG submission 184294) | Switchgrass rhizosphere bulk soil microbial communities from Kellogg Biological Station, Michigan, USA, with PhiX - S5 (SPAdes) (version 2) | ecosystem: Environmental > Terrestrial >... | reverse complement strand
CGAGCGCGGTGACGACATCCTGGTAGAGCGGCTCGCCGATGGCGCCCGGCTCCTTGGTGCGATCGAGCACCGCGATCGCGCGGACCGTCGGTGGCAGAGCGGCGACGAAGTCGGCGACGCTGAAGGGCCGGAACAGCTTGACCGTCAGCACGCCAACTTTCGCCGCCGTTCCAAGGCGCGCGACCGTCGCCCGGACGGTGGCGGCGCCGGACCCCATGATGACGATGACCCGCTCGGCATCCGTGGCCCCGTCATACTCGAACAACTGATGGCGGCGGCCGGTGAGCGCCGCAAACCGGCTCATCACGCGCTGCACCACATCGGGCGCGTCCAGATAGAAGCGATTCACGGCCTCGCGGTTCTGGAAGAACACATCCGGGTTCTGCGCGGTGCCGCGGACGACCGGGCGATCCGGCGTCAACCCGCGGGCGCGATGGCGGTCGGCTGCCGCCTGATCGATCAGGCAGCGGAGCGTGTCCGGTTCGAGCGCGGCAATCTTCGCGGTCTCGTGCGAGGTGCGGAAGCCGTCGAAGAAATGCAGAAAGGGAATGCGCGATTCGAGCGTCGCCGCGTGGGCGATGGCGGCGAAGTCCTGCGCCTCCTGGACCGACGACGAGGAGAGCAGGGCGAAGCCGGTCGACCGCGCGGCCATGACGTCGCTGTGATCGCCGAAGATCGACAGCGCGTGCGTCGCGACGGCGCGCGCGGTGACATGAAAAACCGCCGGCGTCAGTTCGCCGGCGATCTTGAACATGTTCGGAATCATCAGCAGCAGGCCCTGGCTTGCCGTGAAGGTGGTGGCCAGGCCGCCTGCCTGCAGCGCGCCGTGCACCGCGCCGGCGGCGCCGCCTTCGCTCTGCATCTCGACAACGGTCGGCACCGCGCCCCAGAGGTTCGGGCGGCCCGAGGAGGCCCATGCATCGGCCGATTCGGCCATGCCCGACGACGGTGTGATCGGGTAGATCGCGATGACGTCGCTCAATTGGTAGGCGACCGCGGCGCACGCTTCGTTGCCGTCGATCATCGTCCAGTGCTGCCGCATCAATTCCCTCCGGTGAGGCGTGGTGCTGCAAGCGGCGTGCTGAGGCTGGATCGTCCCTGTGGCCTGGTTCGTCACGAGCATCGTGCGACGTGCTGGCCAGCGGGGCCGGACTGCAGTGGTGATCTTTTCGCGGCGGCTGCGAAAAAATCCCCAGTGCGGCGGTCCGTCGCCTTCGAATCTCCGCAGCTTCTGGGAAGGCACGCGGTGCGGTGTCCTGGCACACCGGTTGCGCACACGGTGCCGGTGTTCGTCAGGTGAACGATTCGAAACGCCGCCCTGATTCGACCGGAGACAACCATGCAGACACTATTTGAGGTCCTGTTCCTCCTCTCGATGTTCGTGCCGGCGGGAGCCGTGGCGGTGGGCGCCGCGGTGCTCCTTGGCGCGAGGCTGCTGGATCGGCACGCCGGAGGCGCCGAAGCGTCGCACCATCGAGGCCTGCCGCTCGAGCATCCGGTTGGTCATTGACGGCTGAAGGCCGCAGGCCGCCGCTGCGCATCCGACACGAGTATCTCGCCGTCAGCGATTTGCGGCTTTCGGCCGATACGGCTGCCGCGCTCCTGAACCTGTCGCAACGGCACGCACTCGTCGCGCTCGCGTCACTGGTGACTGAGCGCTTTCTCGTCCGGCTACCCGATGGCTGCTATTCCCGGCGCAGTGTCGCGTCGGCCTCATCCCGGTAATTGCCGCGCAGTCGGTCTCGAAACGCACAGCCTGTGCCGGCGAGAAATCGCCACAAGGCGCTGTACGTGGCGCCAGCGCGGGCCCGCCGCCGGTTCTCCGTCAGCCTGCACCAGGCAGCGTGAATTTGTCGGGCGTCGGTGGGGATCAGTTCGCGGTCGCCGCAACGTCGACCGGCCAGCTGGCATGCCGGATGACCCGGCGACGAGAAGGCGGGCAAATTCCGCGCTGGCGGGCGGTGAGGACGGAGAGCATGACGAGATCCCGCTGTCGGCCGTGCGTCGATTGCCGAGGAAAGCGGTGCCCGGGTCGTCGTGACGACCCGGGCACCCGTCGTGCGTCGGCAGTCGGGCTACTTGAGATTGATGGGCGCCGTGTTGCGCCCTCCAAGCGGGGACGTGACGCGGACGCGGTTAGGCCTGATGATGAACGTGTTGGCGGCGTTCGGATTGCGCGGATCCGACGCGCTCGTCAGCGTGACGTCCATCACCCAGGCCCCGGCCGCGTCGACGGTCGCCGTCCCGATGACGAACCCTGCGAGCGACGTTCCCAGCGGCCGGAGCGTGCCGTTGTCGTAGGCAATCGTGATGGTTTGGCCCGCGATCAGGCTGCTCGTCCCTTCAACTCTCCAGCGCAACTTGTTGACGATGAAGTCGGCGCGCACGATGGTGATCGTCTCGTTGCCCTGCACGTTGACGGTGACCGTCGCGGTGTTCGACCGCGCATTCTTCGAGTCGACCGCCTGGTAGGTGAAGGTGTATTGTCCGGGCGCTGTCGCGGTGAACGTGATGATGCCCGCCGTCCCCACGTTCGCAGTGGCGCCGGTCGGCGGCGTGATGATGACCGCGGACACCAGATCCGCCGCGCCATCGGGATCGCTGTCGTTGGCCAGGACGTTGATCGCGATGCCCTGGGTCGGGACGCCAGCGGCGGTGTCGTTCGCCGCGACCGGCAGGTCGTTCACGGGCGTGACGGAGATCGAGACGAACGCCGAGGGCGACGTCAACCCATTTACCGTCACCGTGTACGCCAGCGCGTCGCTGCCGAATGCATTGGGTGACGGCGTGTAGCCGATCGACCCGTCCGCGAAGACGACGGCGGACCCGAGGGCCGGCGAGAGAACCACGTTCACGATCGAGCCGGCGGGAATCGGTGCGCCGTTGACCGAGTCGTTCGCCAGCACGGGAATACCGATCTGGGCGGCGTCTTCGGCTACCGTCGCGACGTCGTTTTGTGCGATCGGAATCGGGGTGGGCCCCGGCGATCCTCCGGCGGTCGTGGTGACGAGCAGATCGGCTTGCCCGCCTCTCGAGGAGAGCACATGGACTTTCGATGCCACCGCGACGGTCAGCACGGCTTTCGTGCCGCCGGCCAGGTCGCCGTATCCGCTCAAGGTGAGAACTGGCGCGTTCACCGCGTCACTCGACTCGGCCTCAACCAGCAGATTGGCATTGTTGGGATCGTAGAGGGCCTTGGTGATGGTCACCTGATCGGTCACCGACGCCTGGTTGAAGATCGGCACGATTTGGCCGGCCGTGTTGCGGGCAGTGAGGTCGCCGACGCAGACCGCCGGCGGCAGGACCGCCGACTGCGCCTGCGCGTAGTAGCTCGCCCCGTCGTTCAACATCTGCTGACCGGAGACGCCGGCCGGTGCGCCGAAGGTGCCAGCCTGCGAAACCGAGCAGGGCGCGGCGTAGATGGCCAGCAGCGGCGCGGTGGCCGCGGCCGGCGGCTGACCCGGCACGCGCCCCTGGGTGGTCGGGAACGCGGTCGCGAACACGTCCAGCTTCGCCGCGTTGACCGCAGGTAGCGCGTAGGAGGCGCGATCGATTGTCAACCTGCCGGGAATCGCGCCGGTGAAGACGCGCCCCATCAGCGAGAAGTTGTTCGTGCCGACGTTGACGCCCGGTCCGACAATCCGGAAGTAATTCTGCGGCAGATTGTCGGCAGGATTGATGATTGGACTGCCTGTGACCGGTCCGAGGCGGGCCGGGTCGGCGACATACAGCTTTCCTGGAACAGGTCCACCGATCGCCGGCAGTTCCGCGCCTCCGGGTACGCTCGCGGCAAGCAGGAACGGACCAATCCGTCCGCTCAGTGCCCCGTCGAAGCCCGCCCCGAGGCCGACGTCCTGCGTCACGAACACCCGCTCGCCGCCGACCGCCTGAATCACCTCCGTGCCATACGGGTGATACACGGTGTAGGTGCCGTCCGCGGGCGCATCGAACCGAATCCGGATTCTCGCGAACACGATCTGATCGCCGGCGAGGACGGGCCCTCCACCGAACGCGCCTTCGAGACCGAGCACGAGAGTGGCGTTGCCGCCGGCCGGCATCGGGACGGTCGCGTTACCGGCCCAGTAGAAATGTTCCTCGGAAAAGCTGGTCGGGAACACCTCCGGCGCCGTCGTGTCGGCGGGCAGGAGAAGACACCAACCGCCATCCAGCTCTGCCTGATTCAGCGGTTGGCAGAATTCCAGCGCGAGTCCGGTCTGGTCTTGATACCAGGCCGGGTAGCCATTCGCGGGCGCCACCGGTCCGACGCGTTCGAGCTGCGCGTACGCGGGCCCGGCACCGAGCGTCAACAGTAGGATCAACACCGAGCGGATAAGATTGCTGCTCATCGCCCAACTCCTTTGTGTCCTCGTCCCGCCGCGGTGAAACGCGTTGCTCCAGCACTGAGCGCAGGCGGCGCAAGCGGCAGGACCGGTCTGCCAGCGAGATTACGAGCAGCGGAGACGTTCAACAATCCGATGAACCCGGGCACGAGGGGTGGGAAATCAGGGGTAGCAGGCGGGAAATTACTGGCGTCGCGGCGGACGCCGCGCGGTGAGAGTCAATGGTTTCAGGAAGAGGATGCGCAGGCGCAAGGCGATCGACGACGACGAACGCGGTCGCGTCCGTCGTCGTCGCAGCGGCTATCGGAGGGCGGCGGCCGTGGACGGTTGGGCCCGCTGGTCAACGACGAGCGGCAGCGCGCGCGATTTCCACAGCTGGTAGAGGGGTGGATACACCAGCAGTTCGAGCAGGAACGAAGTCAGGATGCCGCCGATCATCGGCGCGGCGATCCGCTTCATCACGTCGGAGCCGGTGCCGGCCGCCCACATGATTGGCAGCAGGCCGATGAACATCGTCGCCACCGTCATCACCTTGGGGCGCAGCCGCTTCACCGCGCCGTCCATGATGGCCTGCCGGAGTTCGTCGAGCGACCTGAGGCGTCCCTCGTCGCGCGCCTGCGTGTAGGCGAGATCGAGGTAGAGCAACATGAACACGCCGGTCTCCGCGTCGACGCCGACGAGCGCGATCAGGCCGACCCAGACGCCGATGCTCATGTTGTAGCCGAGCAGGTACAGGAACCAGATCGCGCCGATCGCCGAGAACGGGACGGCGAGGACGACGATCAGGGTCTTTACGACGGAGCGCGTGTTTGCGTACAACAGGAGGACAATGCACGCGAACGTGATCGGCAAAATCACCGCGAGGCGCTCGCGGACGCGCTCCATGCCTTCGTACTGACCGCTCCACGTGAGCGTGTAGCCGGGCGGCAGCTCTAGTGCTCCGGCCAGCACGCGTCGCGCTTCGGCGACGTAGGTGCTCGGGTCGCGGTCAGCCAAATCGATGTAGACATATCCGGTCAGCAGCCCGTCCTCGTTGCGGATCATGGACGGACCCTTCACCGTGTCGATCGTCGCAAGCTGCGCCAGCGGAATCTGCCGGCGCCCGTCGGATGCTGGCACCGGCAGGCGGGCGAGCGCCTGCAGGTCGCTCCGGAAGTCGGACATGAACCGGACGTTGACGGGATAGCGCGCGCGTCCCTCGATGGTCGTCGTCACATTCTCGCCGCCGATGGCGTTCTGCACCATCGTCTGCGCGTCGTCCATGCTGAGCCCGAAGCGCGCAAGCTGTTCGCGCTTCCAGTCGATGTCGAGGAAGTAACCGCTGCCGGTGCGTTCCGCGAAGACACTGCGGGTGCCCGCCACCTTCGGCAGGGCCGCTTCGATCTGCGTGCCGATCCGCTCGATGACCCCGAGGTCGGCGCCGGAGATCTTCAACCCGATCGGCGTCCGCATGCCGGTTGCCAGCATGCTGATGCGACCCTTCACCGGCATCGTCCACGCGTTGGCGACGCCAGGGAGGCTGAGCGCCCGATCGAGCTCGGCAACCAGCTCTTCCTGGGTGATCCGATCGGGCATGAAGTGCCGGAGGACCGGTGTCACCCAGGCCGGCGACCACGACGAGTACCACCGCGGCTTCGTTCTCCACTCGGAGCGTGGCTTCAAGGTGATGACCGTTTCGAGCATCGAGAGAGGGGCCGGGTCGGTCGGCGTCTCGGCGCGTCCCGCCTTGCCGAGAACGCGGTCGACCTCGGGGAACTGCTTGATCACCCGATCGGTCGTCTGCAACAGCTTCTGGGCATCGCCGATCGAGATCCCCGGCATCGTCGAGGGCATGTAGAGCAGCGTGCCCTCGTCGAGCGGCGGCATGAACTCCGAGCCGAGCCGCATGAACGCGGGCACGGTGGCGAACATGAGCGCGACAGCGGTGGCGACGACCGCTGTCGTGTGCCGGAGCGACCACGCGGCGACCGGCGTGTAGCAGCGAATCAGCAGCCGGCTGATCGGATGCGACTCTTCGGACTTGACGTGTCCGAAACGCATCACCAGAAGCCGCAGGGCCGGATCGAGAGTGACGGCGAGGACGGCGGCCACGACCATGCACAACGTTTTGGTGTACGCCAGCGGCGTGAACAGCCGGCCCTCCTCGGCCTCGAGGGTGAGCACCGGGAGAAACGCCACGGCGATCACCAGCAGCGAGAAGAAGCTGGCACTGCCGACGTCCTTGACCGCGCCGATAATCACCGACTCGTGGTCCTCTCGACGCCCCGTCCGATTCCAGATCTCGAGCTTCTTGTGCGTCTGCTCGACGATGACGATCGACGCATCGACCAGGGCACCGACGGCGATGGCAATGCCCCCGAGCGACATGATGTTGGCGCTGAGCCCGAAAAGCCTGAACGGAATGAACGCGATCAGCACCGCGATCGGGATGGTGAACACCGGAATCAGCGCGCTCGGGATGTGCCAGAGGAAGAGCAGGATGACCGCGGCGACGGTGATCATGATCTCGACGATCGTCGATCGCAGGTTCGAGACCGAGCGTTCGATCAGCTCCGACCGGTCGTAGACCGGTACGACCTCGACGCCGGGCGGCAGGCCGCCCTCGATGTCCTGCAACTTCGCGCGGACGCGCTCGATGACGGCCAGCGCGTTCTCGCCATGGCGCATGATCACGATCCCCGAGACCGTCTCGCCGGTGCCGTCGAGATCCGAGGCGCCGCGGCGCACGTCGGGCCCGAGCACCACCTGGCCGATGTCGCCGACGCGGACCGGCGTGCCGGTGTCGGCCGCCGTCAGCGCGATGTTCTCGAAGTCAGCGATCGACTTGGCGTAGCCCCGCCCGCGCACCATGTACTCGCTGCCCCCGAACTCGATCAGCCGGCCGCCGACCTCGGTGTTGCCCGCCCGGACGGCGCCGACAACGTCGCTGATCGACAGCCCGTAGGCGCGCAGCCGATTCGGGTCGACGTTCACCTGGTACTGGCGCACGTAGCCACCCAGTGACGCGACATCGGCAACCCCGCGGACGGACTTCAGGTGGTAGCGCAGGTACCAGTCCTGGTAGGAGCGGAGGTCGGCCAGGCTGTGCGTGCCCGACCCGTCGACGAGCGCGTATTGATAGACCCAGCCGAGGCCGGTCGCGTCAGGGCCGAGCTCGGTCTTGACGCCCTGCGGCAGGCGCGACAGCGCGGGCGACAGATATTCGAGCGTCCGCGATCGCGCCCAGTAGATGTCGGTGCCATCGTCGAAGATCGCGTACACGTACGACACCCCGAAGTCGGAGAAGCCGCGCACCGCCTTGACTTTCGGTGCGCCGAGCAGGGCAGAGACGATCGGGTAGGTCACCTGATCTTCGACGATGTCCGGACTGCGATCCCAGGTCGAGTAGACGATGACCTGGGTGTCGCCGAGATCCGGCATCGCATCGAGTGGGATGCGGGTGAGCGACCGCCAGCCGGCGAACGCGCCGACCAGCGAGAGCAGCACGACCGCAAGGCGGTGCTTCGCCGACAGGTCGATGAGCCGGTTGATCATCGCGCCCTCATCCGGCTCTCGGAGTCGAGCAGGAACATCCCGGAGACGGCGATCCGATCTCCGGGCGCGAGCCCGTCGAGGATCTGGACGCGGTCGTCGAACCGGCGTCCGGTTTTCACTGCGCGCGGTTCGAACACCCCGGCGTTGCGTTCGATGAAAACGGTTTCGTGCCGCCCCGACGCCACGATCGCCTCGCTGGGCACGGAGAGGGTCGGCGGATACGGAATCTGCAGCTCCACGTCGACGAACATCTCAGGCCGCAGCACGAACCCGGGATTGTCGGCGTCGAGGCGCACCTTCATGGACTGCGTCGACGGATCGAACTGGGGCAGCACGCTCGCGCTCACCCGCGCCGGGAGCGGCTCGGTCCGACCGGGCGCTTTGACGTGGACGATCGTGCCGGGCGCCAGCGGCGGCGCGTCGGCGGCAGGAAGGTCGGCGAGGATCCACACCCGGCGCAGGTCGGCGATGCGGAAGAACTCGGCCCCCCGCTCGAACTTCTCGCCAGCGGACACGTTCCTGGTCAGCACGAAGCCGTCAACCGGCGAGGCGACGTGGATGTTCTCTGCGACCGCGCGCGTCCTGGCCATTTCCTCGAGCTGCACCGGCGACATGCCGGCGGTCAGGAGACGGTCCATCGCCACCCGCTTGTTGGAGACGGCGGCGGCAATCTGCTGAGGACTCGATCCCATCTTCATCTCACGATCGAGCACGTCGAGGCTCTGCACGTAGGCGCCGATCGGCTGTCGCGACTCAGGCGTGGAAAAGCTGGCGAGCCACTGGTTCTTTCGGACCTGACTCCCGGTGGTGACCGGGGCCACGTCCCGGATGTAGCCATCCAGGCCGACGTTCAGCTTGTGAACGCGGGCCTCTTCCGGCGTGACGCGGCCGTAGAGCCGCAGCTGTTCGGTGCCGCCGGACATCTCCACCGGGGCGACGCGAACGCCAATCAGTTGCTGCTGCTGTGAGCTGATGACCACCGCGCGGGCCGGGACGTATGTGTCGCCGGCACCGTTGGCGTCCGGCGCGGCGACCGCGTAGACCGGCTCGAGCGGCATGCCGCAGCACGGCGCGATGCCCGGCTTGTCCGACGTATACGTCGGGTGCATCGGGCACCGGTAATAGAGGGGCTTGGGTGCATCGACGGCGGCCGCCGTCACGGCTTCGTGGGAGTGGTGCAGCGAGCCGGCGAGGAACGCGGCGCCGAGAACCGCGCACAGCGCCACGGAGCCGAGTGCTTTCTTAATCATTGCGTCCTCCTGTATCCGCCTCTTCGTGAACCGGCGGTAGCGGTTTGCCGCCGCCACCGCCGGTGTCTCGTCCCGGCCGCTAGCCGGGCAGAACCTGGAAGCCGAACATCATGTTGTGGTCCTCGTGCGCGAGGTTGTGGCAATGCGCCACGTACGGGCCGGAGAAGGTGCGGAAGTTCCGGTAGAGGACGACCTCTTCACCCGGCTCGAGCGCGATGACGTCTTCGCGCCCGTTGTCATCGGGATGCTTCGGATCGAGTCCCGTCGGGACGCCGTTGCGCGTGATGATCCGATGCTCCTCGAAATGCAGGTGCATCGGATGGACCCAGCCGCCGCCGCCGTTCCGGACGGTCCAGACCTCCGGCACGCCGGTCGTCGGGAAGGCGAGGTTGTGGTTGGGATGGAAGCCCTCGCCGTTGATCAGCCATTCGTCCTCGCCGCCGAGCGTTCCGCCGCGCTGCAGCGTGAATTCGCGGGTCGGCAGCGTCTTGAGCTTCTTCGAGTTGATGACCGCCAGCGGCCGCAGGCTCGTCGGAATGCGGCTGTTGTCCGGCACCATGTCGTCGCTGTCGATGATGATCTTCAGCATCGGCACGCAGAAGCCGGGCTCGAAGTCGGGATCGGGCACGAATCGCCCGGTCGGCAACCCCGTCGTCGGGTCGACTTCCTGCATCAGCGGCTCGGTCGGCTTCCGGCCGTTGGTCATCTGCTTGGTGTTGACCAGCCAGATCACCTCGTCCTTGGCCGTCGGACTGCCGTCGATGTACTTCGAGAAGTCGACGATGATCTCGCGTCGCTTCGCCGGCCAGATCTCGACCGAGTTGCGCACGATCGGGAACGGCAGGAGGCCGCCGTCGTTCGCCACCTGTGTAAACGTCAGGCACTGCTCGCCGTCGCGGATGCGGTACTGTCCCTGGCGTTTGGCCGGGTTCGGGTCGGTCGCGACCTGCGGCCCGTCCGACGACGTCATGAACATGAAGTCGTAGATGCGGGCGATCGAGGCGCCGAGCAGACGCAGGCGGTACTTGCGGCGCTTGACCCTGAGGACCGGATAGGCGACGCAGTTGGTGGTGAACACGTCACCGACGAACCCGTGGTTCGGGAGGTGACGGAAGAAGGTCTTTCCCCACCACTCCGGGTGCGACTCGCCGCAGCCGTTGTGCGCGTCGCGGTGCGGCGTCACCCCATCATCGAAACAGCAGTCGTAGAACGCCAGCGGGATGTCGTAATCGATCTTTGGAATCGTCGCGCCGCTCGGGAGCCCGGCGAACGACGGCACGCCCGGCAGGCGGAGGTTCGACCGGTTCCGGGTGTCGTTCTCGTTGCCGTAGTCCATCACCGGGTCGTAGATCGGGAACAGGCCGACCATCCCCTTGTAGACGTTCGCGCCGGTGTGGTGCATGAAGTGATCGTGGAACCAGAAGAAGGACTGCTTCTCGGCCGGATCGTTGCCCGCCGGGTAGTTCAGGTAGAGGTTGTCGCACCACTGTTCCGGGCGGTATCCGGTGGGACGGTAATTGGGATTCCCGTCACTTTCACACGCGGTATGCGCGTTGTGCAGGTGGGTGAGGAACCCCCACTCCGGCGAGCCGAAGTCGTTCCGATCGAGACCGAGGGGGTTCTCGCCGAGGAGGTTCTCGAAGCGCACGGAGCACGGCTGGCCGTAGGACGCCCGGATCATCGGGCCGGGGAACGTCCCGTTGAAGCCGTAAATCGTGCTGCCTGGCAGCGACTGGTCGCCCACGATCGGGTACCCGAGCGCCGCGTCGGCGGCGGTGACCGGGGTGCCGTCCTTCTTGATCGCGCGCACCTTCGAGGTGGTGAAGCGGTGTTCGGCCAGCTTCAGCTGGATGCGGTAGTAGATCGGGTCGGGAAGCGAGAGCTGCGAGGTCCAGATCTGATGACTGCCGAAATCGGAGTCCTGACAGCTCGGGCTTGGACGATCCCAGTACGAACCACCCGACCAGTTGACCGGCTTGACCCAGGTATTCGGATTGGTCGGCTGCAGCGGCAGCGGCACGGGCAGTTCGTCTTTGAACGGCTCCAGGATCCGCGGGCTGGCCGGGAAGGCTTCGATGTAGAGCGGCCCGCCATCCGCACAGGGCCCGGGCATCGCCTGCCCGGCGGAAGCGGGCGTCGGCGCGCTGGTGCTCAGGCCGGCGGCGGCTGCGATGGCGCCGCCGCCCAACTTGAACAGGTCACGTCGGTTCAGTTTGAATGCGTCTCGTGTGTCCATGATGTGCTCCTCGTTCAGTGCGTACGTCGGTTCCGGAGCGATGACAGTGACCTAGGGCATGAACGGATAAAGCGGGTTCAGGTTCGACAGGAAACGATTGAACGGCGTTGTCGAACCGGTTCTCCCGACCGCGGGAATCTCGATGCGGTTGTCCGTTCCCGGCGTGGTGTCTCCATCGGGCACGAACAACTGCGGATGGTCGAACGGCGCCTGCTGCATGCGCACGCGCTCGTCGGTCAGAGAAAGCAGGAACGCGACCAGGCTCTTCGCCTGGGCCGGCGAGAGGTGCAGCGGGACGATGGTCGGCGCTTTGGTCGGGTTATCGAAGTCGCCGGCCTCGTCGTAGAACTCGACTACCTGTCCGAGCGTCGCCTTGCCGCCGTTGTGGAAGTACGGCCCGGTCAGCTCGACGTTGCGCAGCGACGGCACCTTGAAGTTGCCGGCGACGTCGTTCGCCTCCGTTTTCGTCAGCGGCCCGGAGAGCAGCGGAAAACCGCTCGGGCCCAGCAGCTGGTTTGGAAACGCCGTCGTCAGGTTCATGCCGGTGCAGCCGAGCGTGGCGCCCGGAACCTTGATGTAGCTCGGATCCGGCAGCGACTGGAGCATGCGGGTCCACGAGAGCGAGTTGCCGAACGGGTCCACGCCGTCGAGCCCCGGATCGTCGGCTGTCGGCCGGACGCCGAGGTTGTACCAACCGGCGTCGTAAGTCGCGACCGGCAGCGGAATGGGCGGTGCGGTTGGCACGCCGGCCATGCCGATGACGTCGACGGCGTACCTGGCCGGGTCGAACGTGACGGCATCAGTTCCCTGTGGCACGGGGCTGAGCGGTCCCGGTGGCGTCCAGCTCAGATTCATGAACATCCGCTCCATCCGCAGATCGAAGCCGGAGTTGGTGAAGACGAGGTGTCCCGGCTCGAGGCCCGCCGTCAGGTTGGTGAGCGACGCGCCGGTCAGCTCGGCGCCGAGGTGGCAGCCACCGCAGCCAACGCCGACGCCGCCCCGGTTGATGGTCTCGAGCGCGCCCAGTTGGCCCGACGAGACGACGTTCAACGCCGGGAAAGAAGGTGGCGGACCCGCAGGCATCTCGAACAGCGCGAGTCCGGTCAGGATGTCGTCAACCGTCACCGTGATGCCTTCGGCGCCGAGACGGTCGACGACCTGGGTGAGGGCTGCCGTGTTTGGCAGCGGCGGGCGCGGGGTGATCACGCCGGCGGGGTCGAGATACTGATCGATGGGTGCGTTGTCCGAGACCAGGGTCGCCTCGTACAACATGATCGAGAGGCCCCAGAACAGCGACATGTTGGCCTCGGTCATCGTGTACGACTTGCCACCGAGCTTGATCGCCTTGGTCGTGTTCCACCACTTCGGTTTGAACGCCGCCTGAATCATCGACGCGTACGACACCTTCAGACCGGTCGTGGTATCGGCGACGGTGCCAAGCACGCTGTCGTTGGCGTCGACTTTCTGCAGCCCGAGCGGCTTCAGTGCGAGGAGCTTGTGGCCAAGGTCCGGGAACGTGCGGCCGGCGGCGGACATCTCGACCGGGTTCAAGGCGGGACCGACCGCCTGCGACGCCAGGCTCGCGTTCGCGATGCTGATGTCGATCGGCGTCGGGCCGAGCGGTCCGACATACCACACGCGCGCGGTCGGGTCGCGGCGGCCGAATGGATTGACGCCGTTGAACTCCGGCTGCGCGCGCCCGTTCCAGAAGTTGCGGTGGTTGAACACCGCATTGATCACCGCCGGCGCCTGCTTGCCGGTCACCTGCCGGACGTTGACGCCGTTGACGCTGAACACCGGATCCGCGGCCGACGTCGTCGACTCGGCGCCCGTCTTGCCGATGCCGGCGAAGTTGGACTTGCGAATCCCCTGCGATCCGGCGACGTTGTCGTTGTCGTTATTCGCGTCCCTGGTGAACGGGTAATCGAACGCGGTGAGCGTCCGGTTCGGTCCTTGCGCGTCCCACAGGCCGTTGGCGCCGGGATGGAGCTGGTTCGTTTCCCGCCCGTCGACGCCGGCCTTGAAGTGGCAGGTCGCGCAGGCGGTCTTGTTGTCGCTGCCCGCCTGCATGTCCCAGAACAGCGCCTTGCCGAGCCGAATCGCCGCGTTGAGATTCGCGACGTAGTCGGCGAGGTCGCCGCGCAGCATCGGCTGGCCGGCCGCGTCCTTGGGGATGACGGGATTCGGCACCGTCTTGAGCGACGTCAGCAGCTGCAGCGCTGCCGGTGCGGCCACGTCCAGAACCTCGCCGAACCCTCCCGGCGTGGTGCACCGGTAGGTCTGGACCTGTGCCTGCAGAACCGCCAGGCCGCCCAGCGATGCGGCCAGCAGCGCGAGGGCGACGCACGTGAGCGGCGATCGTCTCGGCGAACGGAACGTGTTGGTCATAATTGCGCCCCTCTCCCTACAGAGGTCAGTCGACGCCGAGAACACTCGACGTCTGGCAGCGAAGATACGTGCACGTCGAAAGTCTGGTTAGTCGGTGTTCCTCGGCACCTCGAGGGGGAATTCACGGCGTCGATCCGGGGGAAATCCTTGGGGGTGTGGAGGGCGTCGAGGAGGAGTTCAGCTGCGCCGCGAGTCTTGGGGAGTCGCGGCGCAGCTGCTTCAATGCCGGCGGCGGGCGCCGCCGGCAAGGTTCATCAGCCCTTGCAGACGTCCGAGTTCATGTTTTCGATCGACACCTGGATGTTGCCGAGCGTGTCGATCTTGATGCGGAAGAACGCCCGCACCACGAAGTTGTCGACGCTCCCGGGGCCCTTCAGCGAGAGCTTGTCGCTGAAGGCTGAGTCGAACGCTTCACCGATCACCGCGGCCTTGACCGTGAAGTTCTGGTTCTCCGTGAACGGGTACTGCGCCAGGCTGACCTGGCCAACGCCGGTGCCCCTGGTGGTCACGCTCACGGCCGTCTTGGTCTGTCCGTTCTTGTCCACTGTTTCGGCAATCGTCACCGTCGAAGCGCCCGTGATGTCGACGAGCTCATTGGTGCACGGATCCATCAGCGTCATTGCGAATGGAACGATGAACGAGGAGCTCGCCGCGGCGGCCAGTGTCGGGAGCGCCAGCAGCGCGGCCAGCAGGAACAGTCCGACGAGCGAGCGACGTAGCTTGGAAGTAGTAGTCATGTGCGTGCCTCACTTTGCTGGGGGCCGATCAAGCCGCCCGCGGTTTCCGCTGCCGTCTCACCCCTCTCACGCTGGAATGAGCGCCTGCGCCAAGATAAGCGGCGGGCAACAAGTCGAGTAGCGGGTGATCCGCGGTGCGGCGTCTGGAAATTTCTGGTGCGGCGGCAGGAAAAACCTTGGTGCCTGGAGAAAATGCGGAAGCGAAGGAGGGGGCACCGTCGATCGAGCGGTGGGGCCTCGCCCGGCAGTCACGACTGCCGGGCGAGGCATCTCGATGCGCCTAGTTCAGGAGTGCAGGGTCGCAGCCGTATGCGTCGAAGAGTGCCCGTGCGTATTGTGCGATGGTCGGGCTCACGTAGGGATAATTCAACACCGACGCGAGGTACGCGCAGACCGCCTCGTTCGTGTTGCCGCCGCCTCCTTTGCCTTTTGCCTCGACGCGGGCGGTGCCGACCATCAGCCCGCTGGCGATCATGCCTGCCAACACCGTCGCTGCACCGAACTTTCGAATCCCTTTCATGTGCGCCTCCTCTCTGCGGAAATCGGCTTCGTTACGCGCCGCACCCGAAGGTGCCCTACCCACGGCACTGTAGCCGGCGAACTTGCAGCGGGGGAGTCGGTGTTTTCCGTTCGCGGCGCGGCAAATCCCCGGGTCCGGGCGCCGGAAAGATCCGGTGGCTTGCGACAGCTTGGAACTCGAGGAGTGTCGGCAACCGCCGGCCGATCACGCGCCCGGCGGCGCGGTCGACGACGGCGGCGCGGCGCGCCTGGCTTGCCAAAAGGAAAAGCGGCTGCATCGGCAGCCGCTTCGCCTCATCGACCGGTCGCTGTGCCTGTTACCGCACGGTCCACTTGAAAGTTCGGGAGTTCGTGACGCCGCGCTGCGTGAATCGGACGATCACGTGGTACTCGCCCTTCGTCCGTTTCCTGATCCTGCCGCTAATCAAGCCCGAGCGCTTGTCGATGCAGAGGCCGGCAGGAAGGTTGGCAGCGCTGAACGTGCCTCGCCTCAGATCGCCGTTGACGAAGACCTGGAGCCCGACCCGGTCGCCGACGGCACTGGTCTGATCCGCTGGCTGCACGATTGGGTTGGTGGATGGCGGCGCGCTCGACACTACGTTGATCGACACGTGCGCGGTCGCCGTCGTGTAGTTGGCCGCGTCAGTGGGCGTGAACAGGGCGGTCAACGTCGCCGTGCCGAGCGGCAGCAGCGCGCCGGTCGGCGGCAGATAAGTGAACGCACCGGCGACGTTGGCCGTTGCGTTCAACTGCGTCGCGCCCAACGGGGTTCCGAACTCGATGTCAGCCGGCGTCGGCCAGGCGATGACCGGAGCCGCCTGCGCGATGGTGAAGGTCTGCGCCACCGGCGTCGCCGCTTCGTAGTTCGTGTCGCCGGCCTGCGCTGCGGTCACCGTGCAGGCGCCGGCGCCGCCAATCGAGGCCACGTCGCCGGTGACACTGCAGGTCCCGGCCGCGCCGAAGGTCACCGGATTGCCCGACGGGCCGCCGGTCGCGCCGACGGTGAACGAGGCGTCGCCGAACGTCCGGTTCGGGAGCGCGGCGAAGGCAATCGACTGCGTCGCCCTCTCGACGTGTACCGCGACCGGCGTCGCCCCGCCGCATCCGCTCGCGTCCGATGCGGTCACCGAGAAGGTGAAGTCGCCCGCTGCCGCGGGCGTCCCGGCGATCGTGCCGTCGCTCGACAACGTGAGTCCGCCGGGAAGAGCGCCGTCCTCGACGGAGTAGGCATACGGCGCGACGCCGCCTGAGGCGGAGAGTGTCAGCAGGAAGGGCGCACCGAAGGTCGCCGGCCCGGCGGGCACCGCGATCGCGATCGTCGGACAGGTCACGACCGTCGGCACCAGCATGATCGCGTATTGCGCGCCGCCTTGTGTGCCGACGGCGATGATGTGCCCGGCGTTGTTGATGCCGACGGCCCTCGTGACCGTCCAGGCGGCGTCGGCAGGATCGACGAGCGTTGTCAGCTCCGTCATGACGCCGTTCTCGTACAGAAATCCACGCTCGACGGCGCCCAGCGGCGACGCGGGCCCGGTGCTGACGCCGACCACCTGACCGGCACTGTTCACCGCATACGCGACCGCCTCCGGATCTCCAGCCAGCGTCCCGAGGTCCACCGGCGTGCGCCCCGCGTCGTTCTGCCACAGCACGGCGTGCGAGCCGGCGGCGTTCGCCGCGTAGCCGACCGCCCGCACGTCATCGCTGACGCCGAATACCGCCGCCGACACGAAGCCGGCCGGGTTGCCGAGTACCACCAGCGAACGAAGCGGGTCGTGGTTCCACAGACCGGCTTGATTGCCGATGAGATCGCTGGCGACCTGACCGACCGCACTGCCGAATCTGTTCACCGCGTAGATGAACGCACCGCTGATCGTGCCGGCCGGCTTCGGCAGGTCGTGCCGATCGAAGCGCTCGTGCGCAGCGTCGTAGGTCCAGAACACCGGATTCCATGTTTCGGTGCCCGGGTGGCGCTGCGTCGTGAAATTGCCGAAGATCAGGCCGTCGTCGGTGATGCCGTTGGCCTCCTGGTCGCTGCCGCCGGAGGTATCGATGGCGATCCAGCGGGCCCCGTCGTGGATCAAGGCCTTCGTGTCGATGTCGCCGGTGTCGCCGGCGCCGACAATCTGGCCGAGCGAACTGATCGCCGACCCGCGGGAGAACGTGCCGCCGTCATGTCTGCCGAGGTCGGTGACCGTGCCGTTTTTCCACAGCACCGCAAATGTCGTCGCTTCGCCCGCGCCGCAGTAGCCGACGATGTCGCCGGCGTCATTGATCGCGGTGGGCACGCAACCGCCCGATGATGGAATCTCGGACAGTTGGACGACGTGGTAACGAACCCGGGACGTTTGCGCTGCAGCGGTGGCCGGCAGCGCGAGCATCAGAGCCGCAAGGACGCAAAATGTGTGCTTCATACCGACTGAGACGGCCCATGGCCGGCGCCGGCACAACATCTCGCCGCGAAGCGGATGGACACCGGCATTTTTCCCCGGCGATACCCGGAGTTTTCCTGCCGGGTGGCGGGGAAGGATGGCTACGCGAGCGGATGGGCTGCGTCTACCGTACGATTCATGAGTGCCTGCCAACGCTGCGCCGCCTATGTCAGCTCGATTTGCGATCAGGCGCCCGGTGAGTCATGCCTCGCGCCGTGCGCCGGCGCGACCGAGCTGCCGCCGGCGGAACGCCGGGTCGCCGTCCTGTTCGAGCGATATCACCGTCACGTGGTCGCATGGGCATGCCGGATCACCGGCAGCTACGAGCTGGCGCAGGACCTGGCGCAGGATGTCTTCATCAAGGCGTGCGGGGGGATCGAGACCTTTCGCGGCGACGCGCAGGTCACGACGTGGCTCTACACCATCACCCGGAACTGCTGCCGCGACCATCTGAGGAAGCGCGCCGCAAGACCGCTCGAAGTGAACGACGCTGCTCTGTCGGCGGCGCCGCCGGTCGTCGAGAACGCCGCGGTCCGCTGGGTCGAAGCGCAGCACGCGGCTATGCTGGTCCGCCGGCTGATGCAGGACGCGAAGCTCGATCCGATTGAAGCGCGCGCGTTCAGGCTGCGCTATGGTGACGACGCGCCGCTGCAGCTAGTGACGAGGCGGCTTGGGCTGACCAACCCGAGCGGCGCGCGCGCCCGCCTGCTCAGCGCCAGGCGCAAGCTGCGACGCTCGGCTCAGCGCTGGCAGCGCCGGACCAAGCATGACGGGGCGGGCCGCCACGCTGCCTAGCGTCGCTCCGGCGCCTGCAGGTACTGTTCGCACAACACGCGCGCCGCGCGAGGGCTGATATAGGTGGCGCCCCGGCGCGCGGCATCGATGGCGCGGACCAGATCGTCAGCCGCGTCGCGCTTCAGGACGTATCCGCGAATGCCCGCCCTCAACGCCGCGGCAATCAGATACTCCTCCGCGACCGAGGTCAGTAACACGATCGGCAGTTGCGGACAGGTCAGCCGAATCAGGCGCGCCGCGTCGATGCCGTTCATGCCCGGCATCGAATAGTCGAGAATCGCCACATCGGGCTGCATCTGCCCCGCGGCACGGACCGCCTCATGGCCGTCGCGCGCCTCCACAAGATTGAGAATGTGCGCGCTCTCGAGAACTTCGCGAATCGAACGCTGGACGAGCGGGCAATCATCGGCGACGAGCACTCGAAGCGCCATTGGAGCCTCCGAGGGAGCACCGACGATCCGTCGGTGTGGGTGCCGTTCCTGATGACCGCCGCGGCGGGCTCTCTTCCGGAACGTGTCTCGACCATAGCGGCCGCCAGCTGCGGCAACAAGTCGGAAACGTCCGGTGGCTGCCCGGGGAAATACCGGGGCTATGGGTCGATGATGCCGTGCCGGATGGCGTAGCGAACGAGCCCCGCGGTCTCGTGCACGTCGAGCTTTTCCATCACGCGTGCGCGGTAGGACTCGGCGGTCTTGACCGTCAGTCCGAGCAGCACGGCGATTTCCTTCGACGTCTTGCCCTCCGCGACCAGTTGCAGCACCTGGCGCTCGCGCGGTGCCAGCGGGTCGCTACCGGCCGGTCGATCGCCGGACAGGTAGCCATCGACGACAATGCGCGAGACCGTCGGGCTGAGATAGATCTCGCCATGCATCACTTCGCGGATGGCGTGCACCAGATCCTCGGCCGCCTGTGTCTTCAGCAGGTAGCCGCGGATCCCGGCTCGCAGCGCCAGCGCAATCTGATGCTCCTCGGTGTGCATGGTCAGCAGAATTGCTGCGGCCGCGTAGCGGTTCTGCAGGATCTCCCGCCCGGCTTCCAGACCGTTCAGGAGCGGCATCATCAGGTCGAGGACGACGACGTCCGGTTTGTGCGTGTGCGCAAGCTGCACGGCGTCGCGGCCGTTCTCGGCTTCCGCGATGACCTTCAGCCCTTCCTTCTCGAGCAGCGCGCGCAGGCCCTGTCGCACGATGTGATGGTCATCGGCGAGCACGATGCGATACGACATGTCAGTGCTCCATCGGAACGGTTGCCCGGAGCTCGGTACCACGGTGCGGCGCGGACACGATCGTCAACGTGCCGCCAACGGCTTCGATCCGGTCCCGCATCAGCGTCAGGCCCAGACTGAAGTCGCTTCGGAGTGCGAGTGCGTCTGGTGTGGTCTCGAACCCGACGCCGTCATCGCGGATCGAGCAGGAGAACGTCGCCTCGGTCTGTCCGAGGGCGATGGAGGCTCGTGTTGCCCGCGCATGCTTGGCGACGTTCGAGAGTCCTTCTTGCACCAGACGGTAGAAGACGCTTTGTACTGTTCGAGGACATGGTGCGGCAAGACTGACGTCTACGTCAACGAAAATCCCATTGCGCCGGCCGCAGCTGGCGCCGAGGAAGCGAACCGCTTCGCTGAGGCCGAGGTCGTCGAGCATGTGCGGGTGCAACTCGTGTGAGACGCGGCGAAGCTGTTCTTCCGCGAGGTCCAGGTGGTGCCGCACCTGCTGGATGCGCTCGCGCTGCTCGGGTATCAGATCGCGGGCGATGTCGGCGAGCGTGATGTGGGCCGACGAGAGGAACTGCCCGGCCTCGTCGTGGAGGACCGAGGCGATGCGCGCCGACTCGTTTTCGAGCGCGGCATTCAGCCGGCGCAGCGCCTGCTCGGTACGTTTGCGCTCGGTGATGTCGCGGCCGGTCGATACGAAGTGCGTGATCTCGCCGTTGGCGTCCCGGATCGGGGTGATCGACTGGTCTTCGCTGAAGAGCCGCCCATCCTTGGTCTTGTTGGTGACGATCGATCGGAAGACGCCGCCGCTCAGGATCGTCGTCCACAGCGTCTCGTAGAAGCGCTTGTCCTGCAGGCCGGACGAGATCAGGCGCGGCGTGGCGCCGAGCGCTTCCTCCCGGCTGAAGCCCGTCATGGCCTCGAACGCGGGGTTCACGTACTCGATGACACCGGTTGCGTTGGTGATGAAGACGCTGTCGGCCGTTTGCTCGAGCGCGCTGGAGAGCTTCACGAGCGTCTGGTTGGCGGCCACAAGAGCGGCGGTCCGCTCCTGGACGCGGCTCTCGAGCGTCTCGTGCAGCTGACGCCGCTGCTCGTCGGCCTCCCGCGACTCGGTGACGTCGCGGAACTTGGCGACAATCGCCCGAACCGACGGCTCCGCCAGCATGTTGGAGACGTCGCTCTCAATCCAGCGCCACGGACCCGGCTTTGCCCTCGCGCGGATCGTCGCCCGGAACGTCGCCGCTGGCGTCCGCCCGACCTCGGCGAACTGCGCGCGCAGCGCCTTTCGGTCGTCCTGGTGCACGAACGAGAACGCCTGGCGTCCGATGACTTCATCGACGCGATAGCCGTAGTTCTGGACGGCTGATGGACTCACATATCGGATCGTGCCGTCGACGTCGAGGAGCACGACGTGGTCAAGGCCGCTTTCGATCGCGGCGCGGATCCGACGCTCGTGCTGCGTGAGCTCGTCGTGCCGGCGCAAAATGGCTTGCTCGCGCTCGGCGAGCACTCCGCCAAGGGTGTCCAGCGCGTTCGCGAGACGCGCGAGCTCAGGCGTCCCTGCGACCCCGCCAGTCCGCGCGGTCATCTCGCCGCCGGCCAGTCGCGTTGTCGTCGCGACGAGGGCTTCGACTTCCCTGGCCAGGCGGCCGCTCGACACGTACGCGATCCCGCCCGCAAACGCACAGGCGAGCAGGAGCGCGCCAGCGGTCAGTCTGAGGATGTGATCGGCGCCCGCCGTTGCGGCAGCCCTCGGGATCGCGACCGTCATGTAGAGGTGCTCCGCCGGGGAAGTGCCCCGCAGCGGCGCGTATGCGTAAACGTGGGACTGGGCATCCGCTGGCTCAACGGTGCCTTCGCCGGCGGCGGTCAACGCCGCCTGCACGACCGCGGACGGAGGCTCGAGAACGATGACCCCGTCTGATGGCTTCGGGTGGCGGGTAAGCACGCGAGCCTCGCGGTCGAGGACGCCGATCGCAGTGCCGGGTGGGACGTTGCCGCGCTCCAGTGGATCGTCGAGCCACGCGAGTTTTACGACGCCGAACGCAAAGCGGCGGGTGCGGCCTGCGGCCGAGGCCGGCGCCGGTTCGGCGAGCATGATGGTGACTTCCGCGGAGCCGTCGTCGACGACGTACTCGCTGGCGGCGGCCGCACCCCCTTCGGCTCGTGCGACAAGGGCCTGCAGCCGCTGCCTGCTGCCTTGGTCGAGCTCGCGGTAGCTGTCGAGCACCTGTCCGCCGGAGTCGACGACACCGAGGTTGTCGAACACCCCGTCGTCCTGCACGGCCGCGTTGAGCATTCGCCTGAGCGCCGGCGTGTCGGGGGTCTCTGACGCGGAGGCGATCGTGGCGAGGCTTCGATGGGCATGCCGGAGCGTCCGCGCGTGGTCGGCTGCGGCGTGGCGCGTGAGCTGGATGCCGGCAGACAAGGCGTCGGCGACCTCATGATGGCGCCACGCGCTGGAGGTCTGCACGACCAGCCAGGTCGCCGGCACGGCCGCGAGCACCACAGGCAGGATTAGTCGGGTGCGCAGGCCGCCGAACCGCATTCGTGGGCGCATCGATGTCCTTCGAACGACTGGCGCGGCAGCAACCCGGAGGTTGGACGATGACGCTCTGGCCCGGGTGTGTGTACGGTGATGCTATTTTACGGTCGTTTGAGAGGGGCGGCGGCGAAAAGGTGGCGAGCGGCGATGGCACTTCAGTGGGGTGTCGGGAGGCATGTTTGGCGATGAACCATCCGCCATTCACGAAGAGGGAAAAACCTTCAGTCGATTGAACTCCCGATCGCAGCGCTCGGCGCGTGAAACGCATGCCGGAGGATCCGGATCGCGCTGACCGAATCGAGGATCGTGGCCGCAAGCAGGCACCAGCCGCCGGCGGCGACGAAGCGGACCACATCGAACGCGAGGCCACCGGCGAGCGCCGGGACCCCGAACACCCACAGCACGAAGACGATTTCCTGCCCCGTGCGCCACGGCATCTCGTGTGGCGACACGACGGGGCCTCTGTAATTCGTGTTCGCGTAGGCCCAGTACCAGGCGAACAGCGGCAGCAGCCGCCCTTCCATCCCGACGACCATCTGTGCCAGAAATCCAACGAGCCCGAAGACACCGTAGGCCATCGCGATTCGGAGTCCGGCCGCCGACGGCGGCGCCACCGCGAGCCACATGCCGAGCCCTGCGGCGATGGTCAGGCTGGCGAGCGCGGCCGCCGCGTGAAACCCGGCCAGGTCGGGAACCGGCAGGGCAGGCGGGCGCCGTCGGCGGCGCCGCAGCATCCACACGACGCGAGATAGAAACGCGGCAAATCCGGCCACGACCGTCAGCGCCGGCAGCCAGACGAACGAGTGGCGCAGCAGCA
>Ga0207701_10001728_pt1 | contig 22808 bp, 20 predicted proteins | sample KBSSwiSSwithPhiX_FD_184294 | JGI IMG/M metagenome (GOLD analysis project Ga0207701, IMG submission 184294) | Switchgrass rhizosphere bulk soil microbial communities from Kellogg Biological Station, Michigan, USA, with PhiX - S5 (SPAdes) (version 2) | ecosystem: Environmental > Terrestrial >... | reverse complement strand
GGCAGGGCCTTCTTCGAGAGCGGGATTTTCCTGGAGCTCCTTGGTCACCATCTCTTCCAGTTCTACCCGCGATAGTTGCAGTAATTTGATCGCCTGCTGCAACTGCGGCGTCATGACCAGTTGCTGAGTGAGCTTTTGAACCTGTCGAATCTCAAGAGCCATATTTAAAACTTAAAGCCTTCTCCCAAATAAAATTTGCGCGCCTTGGGGCTTGCGGCGATGGTCTCCGGCGTGCCCTCTTCGAGTATCGTTCCTTCATTTACTATATAAGCTCGATCACAGATTCCCAACGTCTCCCGCACATTATGGTCCGTGATCAAAATACCGATGCCGCTGCTGATCAAACGGCGGACAATTTTTTGGATTTCCGCGACAGCGATCGGGTCGATTCCCGTAAACGGCTCGTCGAGCAGCAAAAAAAACGGCGAAAGCACCAGCGCCCGGGCAATCTCCACTCGGCGGCGCTCACCGCCCGAAAGCGTGATTGCCCTGTGCGTCGCCAGATGGTCGATGCCGAGCATCTTCATCAGCGAGCCGGCCCGTTCATCTTGCTCCGTAGAACTCAGATCGAGGGTCTGAAGAATGGCCCGTAAATTATCTTCCACCGAGAGCTGGCGAAAAATCGATGACTCTTGGGGAAGGTAGCTGATTCCCGCTCTGGCCCTTTGATAGATAGGCGCCCCGGTCAGATCTTCATCATTCATAAAAACCCGACCCTCGTCAGGCTGAACCAGCCCCACCATCATATGAAACGTCGTGGTCTTGCCGGCGCCATTGGGACCGAGCAAACCAACGACTTCCGCACCTTTCACTTCCAAATGAATCCCGTTTACGACCCGACGTCCGTTGTACGATTTTGCTACGGACACGGCTTTCAGCACACTCATTTCTGTGTGGCATCCTCTTGCTCCCGATTCTTCAACTCCTCTGGAAATATGGTTGCCTGCACTCGTACCTTGCCGTCGCCTTCCGTGACGGATTTATCCTGTTCGGTGTAATAAATAATCTTGACACCGCTCACCTGGCTGTTGCCTTGGCGCATCACCGGGCTTCCGGTCAGAGTCACGGTCTTCGCCGCGTCGTCAAAAACAGCTTTTTCGCCCGTCGCCACCCGATTGCCCTGCGTGGCGTTCACCTTTCCCTCGGCGATAATTTGCTTCATCTTTTTTGTTTCGGGATCAATGTAAGCAGTCAAGATTTCACTGCGCATGGTCATATCGGTCTGGACCGTGACCACCCGCCCCTTGTAAACAATGGTGTTTTTGGTCTGATCGACTTCCATCCAATCCGCGGTAATGTAGATGGGATCCTTTTTGTTTAATTCGAATCCCGATGAGCCCTTTTTGCCCTCCTCCTTTGTCGACGCTGCGGCGGCGCCCGCCGCGTAGTTGGGCGCGCTCAAAATTAGCACGAGCAGAAGTAGCCGGAGCAAAATCATCGGCATCGTTCATTATCCCCCGATCTGTGGCTTCGAGCTAGTATTATTCTTTTTCTTAGCCAGCTTTTCGGGCTCGATTTTAGTTTTCACCGCTTGCAGCAGACGCATCTTTTTAGCCTCCATTTCTACCTCCATGCGCGCACCTTCCAATGCAAGTCCGTCCCCGACAATGGTGGTGTGGCTCGGAAGCACAATCTGGTCCTGCGCCGGTAGATAGTTCGCTTCTTCGGAGTTGAGCACGTAACCTTGAAAAGTTACCTGCACGGCGCCCCGGAGTTCCATCCGTTCCAGCTCCTTCTCGTTTAGATACAGCCGTGCCGTATCACCCTTGGTCTCGGCCACCTCGCCCTTCTTGTCGTAATAGTAGAAACGCGGCTTTTTGATCAGCGCCTCTTTTTGCTCCTTGAAATAATTCGCCTCTTCACCGAACAGCTCCCAAACTTTTCTTCCGTTCTCGATTTTCGCGCGGTGAAAGTCCTTTAGCTGTAGGGCTGATTCCGGTAAATAATCCAGAGCCTTAATTGGATTGGACTTGACTTCTTTCTGCATGCGCCGGACGATTTCCGTGACTTTGAATGCCACCCCACCCAGGGAAAGCAGTATGGCGAATAATAGAATGGATCGTCTGACTTTACGCATAACGATGGACTTACTTTAACTGCAAAAGTATCACTCTTGAGTAGCCCTGTAAAGGAATCGGCACGAAAATTGCTTTTAAATGCGTTTTAGGCGTGAATTTTCCAGCGGAAGAGCTTGCAGTTACGTAAATAGCTTTGTTACTCTAGCCCACCTACCTTGAGCTTTCAGTAAAAAATCCGCCACTTCTCGAACAGCTCCGCGGCCGCCTGATGCCACAGTCACCATATCGACACGAGATACGAGCTCCGGCCAACTGTCCGCGACGCAGATCGACAACCCTGCCTGTCGTAAAACGGGAAAATCAACGAGATCATCCCCAATATATGCGATCTGCGCGTCCTCAAAACGGCGAGCTCGCTTAATTTCATTATAAGTCTGCAGCTTGTTCTTAACTGCTTGGCAGACTAGGCGAACCCCCAATTCCTGGGCTCGGCGGCGCACGCTGCGAGAAGAACGTGCAGTGATGAAACCGACGTCGATTCCCGCCCGCAACAACAAGGAGATTCCTTGGCCGTCACGGACATGAAATTGCTTTGTCTCCACGCCGCGGTCATCGATAATGATCCGCCCATCGGTTAGCACACCGTCGACATCGAGCAACAGCAATTGGATCTTTTTCGCCTTGACGCGAACCCTGAGAGAAATCGGCTTCACAGGCAAACTAGATCCCGGCCTTGAGGATGTCGTGCAGGTGGATGATGCCAATGGGTTTGGCGCTGCCCTGTTCAAGGACAAACAAAGAGGTGATCGGCCGCGGCAAGTTTCCTTCCATCGTCACCAGCGCTTGGGCGGCCAAGATATCTTTTTCGATCGTGCGTGGCTTCGCGGTCATGATTTCGTCGGCTCTCTTGTGGAATATTCCGTCGCCGTGGGTTTGCAAGCCGCGGCGTAAATCGCCATCAGTAATAATGCCGACTAAGTCGCCCTTCCCGTCCGTCACGCCGGTCACTCCCAGGCGTTTCGAAGTAATCTCAAAAAGAGCTTCCTGCATCGGCGTGTCGTGGCAAACCAGTGGCAATTGGTCGCCGTGATGCATCAAATCTTCGACCCGCAATAAAAGCTTTCGACCCAAAATACCGCCCGGATGCCTGAGTGCGAAATCCTCTTCCTTAAATCCCTTTTCTTCGAGCAAGACCACCGCCAAGGCGTCGCCCATGGCCAACGCGGCCGTCGTGCTCGCGGTCGGCGCCAATCCAAGCGGGCAAGCTTCCTCTTTCACCGCGACGTTGAGCACCACATCGGCCGCCTTGGCTAGGGTGGAATCGACGTTGCCCGTGATTACGATCAAGCGCAGATTGTTTAATTTAAAATGCGGCAGCAGCTTTAAAATCTCGTCGGTTTCACCACTGTTGGAGACCGCCAGGATCGCATCGCCTTTCATAACCATGCCGAGATCGCCGTGCATGCCGTCGCCGGAGTGAAGAAAAAAAGACGGCGTGCCGGTGCTGGCCAAGGTTGCGGCGATTTTGCGGCAGATCAGGCCGGACTTACCCATGCCCGTGACCACCACCTTGCCGCCACATTCGCGCAGCAATTGCACCGCTTGAATGAAATTGTCATCGAGCCGATCGACTATGGAAATAATACCATCGGCTTCGATGCGCAGCACATCGGCGGCGCGCTTGAGAATATCCCCGTCTTTCATTGCCGCAAGTTTTCTTTCACCAGGGCGTCGATCTCTTTGACAACCCGCAGCAGGCCCTCGAAATCTTTTAAGTCAAGCGAGTTCGGTCCGTCGCTCTTCGCGTGATCCGGATCTTCGTGCACTTCCATGAAAAGCGCATCGACGCCCGCTGCGACGCCGGCGCGCGCCAAGGTCGGAATGTATTTACGCTCGCCGCCGGAAGCGTGACCGAGGCCGCCGGGGAGTTGCAGGCTGTGGGTCGCATCGAAGACCACCGGATAGCCCAACTCACGCAGCACCACCAGCGAGCGCATATCCGAAACTAAATTGTTGTAACCAAACGACGCGCCACGCTCGGTGAGCAGAATCTTGTCATTGCCGGTGGAAGAGATTTTCTCGACGATATTGCGCATGTCCCAGGGCGCGAGAAACTGTCCCTTTTTTATGTTGACGACTCTGCCGGATTTAGCCACCGCCAGCACAAAATCAGTCTGGCGACAGAGAAAGGCGGGGATTTGCAACACATCGGCAACTTCCTTGACGGCGCCGACTTGATCGATCTCGTGCACGTCCGTCAGGATCGGCACACCGATTTTATCCTTGACGGCGGCAAGAATCTCCAGACCTTTTTCCAAGCCGGGACCGCGAAAAGAACCGAGGGAGGAGCGGTTCGCTTTGTCATAGGAAGATTTAAAAATATAGGCAACGCCAACCCGGTCCGCTTTTTCCTTAAGCGCCGCGGCGTGACGCAGCGCCGACTCCTTGCTTTCGATGACACAGGGGCCGGCGATGACGCCGAGCGGCGCTCCGCTGCCGATGCGGAGATTTCCCAACGTGATGATCTTGGCGGTCATTGACGATGGTTCGTTTCCTACTACGTGCGCACGATTTTCATGCGTGGCACATCCGCAACCGTTTTGCGGTTGGCCAAAGCGGCTTCAATGAACCCGCGAAAAAGCGGATGACTTGCCATCGGCCGCGACGTAAACTCAGGGTGAAACTGACAGCCCAAGAACCACGGATGAACTTTAAGCTCGATGATCTCGACCAAACTGCTGTCCGGCGAAAGGCCACTCAGAACCATTCCTTTGGCGACGAATTCGGCGCGATAGCTGTTGTTGAACTCGTAACGGTGGCGGTGGCGCTCGACAATTTTTTCTCTGCCGTACAATTTCGCGGCCAGAGTCTCATTTTGCAGCGTGCAGGGATAATTCCCTAGCCGCATGGTGCCGCCCTTGCTGTCGATCGCTTTCTGCTCCGCCATCAAGTGAATGACCGGATCGGCGGTTCGTAAGTCAAACTCACTGGAATTGGCGCCCTGCAGGCCACAAACGTGGCGCGCGAATTCGACGACCGCCATTTGCATGCCGAGACAAATGCCGAAAAACGGGATGCGATTCTCGCGCGCGTAGCGGATTGCGGCAATCTTGCCTTCACTGCCGCGGTCGCCGAAGCCGCCGGGAATGAGGATGCCGTCAGCCTGCTTGAGCAGCGTCTCCGCATCTTCCTGCTCGATTTTCTCCGCTTCGATGCAATCGAGGTCGACCTGAACCTCGTTGGCGATTCCGCCATGAACCAAAGCTTCCATCAAGCTTTTGTACGATTCTTTGAGGCTCATGTATTTGCCGACGATGGCAATGCGCACCGAAGCTTGGGGATTTTTCAATGTATGAACGACCCGCTGCCAATTTTCCAGGTGCGGCGCGCCGGTCCAAATATTGAGCTTCTCGACGATCCGCTCATCTAGGCCTTCTTCGTGAAAAACCAACGGCACTTCGTAGATCCACTCGACGTCTTTCGCGGTGATAACGGCGTTTTCCGCAACGTTACAAAAATGGGCGATCTTGTTCTTAATTTTTTTGTCGAGCAAACGGTCGGTGCGGCAGAGCAAGACGTCGGGCTGGATTCCCAATCCGGTCAACTCTTTGACGCTGTGCTGGGTCGGCTTGGTTTTGAGCTCGCCGCCACCAGTGATGTAAGGCACCAGGGTCAGATGAACGTAGAGAACGTTTTCGCGGCCCCAATCCCAAGCGATCTGGCGCACGGCCTCGAGAAACGGCAGACCTTCAATGTCGCCGACCGTGCCGCCGACTTCGCCGATGGCGATGTCGTAACCCTCGGCCGCCGCCAAAATGCGTCGCTTGATTTCATCCGTGATATGCGGAATGACCTGGACCGTGCCGCCGAGATAATCGCCGCGCCTTTCCTTGGCGATCACGGTTTCGTAGATCTGTCCGGTCGTGCAGTTGTTCTTTCGCCCCATCGGCGTCGACACGTAGCGCTCATAATGACCGAGATCGAGATCGGTTTCCGCCCCGTCGTCGGTGACGAAAACCTCGCCGTGTTGGTAGGGACTCATGGTGCCCGGATCAACGTTGATGTACGGATCCATCTTGAGCATCGTCACTTTGAGGCCCCGGCTTTCCAACAGCGCGCCGATCGATGCCGCCGCAAGGCCTTTGCCCAAAGACGAAACCACGCCACCAGTGACGAAAATGAACTTGGTTTTTACCGTCGCCATAGCTTCCTTTCATTTAATCCGCTTTGCAGGTAGCGTTTAGCCTCGCGCAAATCCGCGACCGTATCAACCTCGATCGACGGCTCATCGACTTCAGCCACATAAATCGGGTAACCGTTTTGGAGCGCCCGGAGCTGTTCCAAACTCTCGATCTGCTCCAGCGCGGTCGGTCGTAGGCGCGCAAACCTAAATAGGAAGTCGCGCCGAAATACATACAGTCCTAAATGTCGATAGCCCCATAAACGCCGCTTGGGCGGCCGCCCTGGCTTTTCTCCTCTTGGATCTACTCTGTCGTTCCGGCGATATGGAATCGGCGCTCGAGAGAAATAGAGCGCAAAACCGGCGCAGCTTCTTAGAACTTTGACCACGTTCGGGTTGCGCCATTCGTCCAGGTCGTAGATCGGCGTGCACACCGTGCTCATTGGAATCGCTCGGTCGCGCCGCAGCGGACGCACCGCGCGCGCAATGGTTTCCGCATGAATAAACGGCAGATCGCCTTGAACGTTGACCAACCAATCCGACTTGATCTTGCGCGCGACCTCCGCCAATCGGTCGGTGCCGCTCGCATGATGCTTCGAAGTCATCATCACTTCACCACCGAAGCTTTTGACGGCTTGCTCGATACGCCGATCGTCGGTCGCGACCAAAACTCGATCCAAGTCCCGTGCTTTGGCGGCGCTCTCATAGACATGCTGGATCATCGGTTTGCCGCCAATGGCGGCCAAAGGCTTTCCCGGAAAACGGGTCGAGCCGTAACGCGCCGGGATGACAGCCACAACGCTCATCGGTTGTTTCAATCGGAAGTGCGACGTCGATAGTGCGGCTGTTCAGACTCGCGATGCCGCCAAAAAATAAAAAACCGCAACGGCCTTTGGGGAAAGCGCATCACGGGATTTCAATATACGTGGAGGCGTAATTTGTGTCAATGAGATTTTGCCGCCGAGCCAAGATAGCTCATCGACACCTGCGCTTTTTTCAAGTGAATGCAAATGATTCTGCGTCAAGCAGTGTGAATTGGCCGCATCAGAATCCGGCGCTGGTCGGTCGATGCTTCTGATAGTTTACTGACCGCCGTGATGAATGCGAGGCGATGCCTCGTTAATCCCTCTAGCGGCTCCGTCAGAGCGATTTAAGAAGGCCGGAGCGACCAATCCGATACACCTTCGTCGCGCGTCTCTTCAGCCGCCATAACCACGCAGTTGCGACCCAATTCTTTGGCTTGATAGAGCGCCCGGTCCGCCGTGTGCAACAAATCATGATTGGTCCTGCCATGGACCGGAAAGTAAGCGATTCCGATCGATACCGTGACGTGACCGATCGATTGGCCGTCCTCATGCACGTCTATGCGCTCAAGATCGTCTTTTAGTTGAATCAAGCGTTGATGCGCGGTGTCGAGGGCGATCTCAGGTAAAATGATGACAAATTCTTCGCCGCCGTAGCGGCAAACGATGTCGCTGCCGCGAAATTTTGACTTCAAAAGATTGCTCCATTCTCGCAGCACCGCATCGCCGGCGGAATGACCAAAGCGGTCGTTGAGATTTTTGAAATGGTCCAGATCCAACATCGCCACGACCAGGGGTTTGCCCGAGCGTTCGGCCCGATTCAATTCGCGATCGAGCGAATCTTCCATGTAACGCCGGTTAAACAAGCCGGTCTGTGGGTCGCGGATGCTTTGATTTCTGAGAGTTTCTCTTAAGCGCAAATTGGCCAGAATCAAAGATAGTTGTTCTGTCACCGCCTTCGCTGAGCTGGCAATAATATTCCTGACGCCTTCGTTCTCATTGTCGTGACGGACGTGGAGTAAAGCCATGATTTCGCCATGAGCGACCATCGGCAAGCACAAACAAGCTTTCATCGGACCTGTGCTTTCCTCGACATGTTTGCAAATTAACCCACCCGCGTCCGATTCCATGCCGTGCGGCTTATTGCGGCGCAAGGCCCAGCAGTCTTCCGGATCGACGGTCTTTTCGAAATCGTAAATCGGGTCGCCCCAGCGTCCGACGGACTCAAGAAAATTGCGCGACGCGGTCATCATATAAAGAGTCCCGCTGGTGTTTTGCAAAAGCAGCGGAAGGCGTCGACTGATAATTTCGTAGGCCTCTTCCAAACTGCGGCACGACTCCAGCAGCTCGACCATTTCGCTGACCAGTCTCATCTCTTGATTGCGCCGTTCCAACTCGAGCACCGAACGCTGCAGTTCGTCGTGGGCGTTTTGCAATTCGCTCTCGACCAACCGGCGATGGGAGTTTTCCGTCTGGAGCTCTTTGGTTCGTTCGGCGACGCGCTGCTCCAAAGTGGCGTTCAACGCCTGGATTTGCTCGGTGCGCTGCTTCACGCGGCGTTCGAGCGTAACGTTGAGCGCGCGGATTTCTTCTTCGACCAATTTGCGCTCGGTGATATCCACAACCGAAGCCAACACCTGAATGCCGTCCGATGAACCGATCGGATTCAAGCCGATTTCAACTGGAAATTCGCTGCCGTCCTGCTTCAACGCGAATAGGTCCTGGCCGCGGCCCACGGTGCACGCCTTGGGATTTTTGAAAAACTCGGCGCGAAACTGCTGTTGGGAACCGCGAAACCGGTGTGGGAGCAACATTTCAACGGAGCGGCCAAGCACATCCTCGCGACGATAACCGAAGAGTTGCTCGATCTGAGTGTTGACGAGGGTGATCACGCCCTCTGGATCGACCATCAGCATGCCGTTTGGCGCCGACTCGACGACCAAACGCATTTGCTCCTCGGCCGCCTTCTGTTCGCTGATATCGACATACATCGCCCGGGTGCCGATCACCTTGCCTTCGTCGTTCGTGATTGGATAACCTCGCACCAAGGCTGGGATGAAACGTCCATCCTGGGTAACCAGTTCTCGTCCACCCGAAATGATTTTTCCAGCCATCACGTCGCGGTACCCGTTGGCGCCCAACAAGCGTAGTCGCGACTCGGGAGAGTGAAACTCGGCAAGCGAATGACCGATGACGTTTTTGCGCTCAAACTTGAGCGTGACCAGGAACAACTCGTTACAGTCGGTGATTATCGGCGTGCCTTTTTCATCGCGGGTGGTAACATACATCGCGGGCGCGGAATCAAAAAGCTCCCGATAATGTCTTTCGGCATTTTGCATGAGCGCCAAGGCGCGATCGCGCATTCTCAAATAAACGATTAGCGCGGCCGTGATCAAGCCACCGATCAACATGATCCCGACGACGTTCCACAGGCTCTCCGTAGAGGAAACCGTGGAACTGGGCCGCACGACAAACAGCAATTGGCGCCCGCCGAGCTCGGTTTGCGACGCTTGATTGGAGGACGTTTGCAACTGCGCCAGTTTGTCGGCGCTTACCGCCGGTAAAGATTCGTTCGCCGGGACCGGCCAAGCCACCGAAGACGCCAGGAACAACGGCTCATCTTCATCCGTCACATCAAAGAGATAGACTTCTCGTTGTCCCTGCGAGCCGCCGTCTACAGAGCTTGCGAGAAAAGCAGCGAGCGGAATTTCACTACGAATATACCCGAGGAGATGCTCGCGGCGCGCTGCCAAAGAGCTGCTCTCCAGCTGATTTTGATAGACCGGGTTGTAAAGAAAAAGTTGCGGCGCCTGATTTTTTTTGGGCGGCCATGGGCCGGAGAGCGTGGCGGTGAGGCGACCGCTGTCGCGGATGGAATTCAGCACCGCCAAAACGTCCGGAATCGAACCGAGATCGAATCCCGAATCACCTTCGGCTTCGCCCCGAGGCTCGGTGTAGAGAATAGGATAATACTCCGGCCGCTTTTCCGCCGTGAGCCGCTGGCCGAGCGCGGTCCGCTCAAAAATCGCAAATTCCGGCATGCCATCGCGCCGCGCCACCTCTTCGAAGGACTTGCGCTCGTCGAGTTTGATTCGCGGTATCCATTGAAACGCCAGGCGCAACTTATCGTCCTCACCGATACGCAGAACAAATTTGCGAAAATCGTTATGGCGGACATTTTCCGCGGCGACTAAAAGTCCTTCGACCGCCTGCATTTGCATGGCCGCCCGCTCCATGCTGCGCTCGAATTGACCCGCTACCTGTTGTGTGTCCTGACGCAACCGCTCCGCCGTCGCGAGAGTTTTGTTTTGCCAGACGATATAAGAAACGACCAGCGACAGACCCAGCCAAACGGTGGTCAGCGGAAAAACAATCGGCTCGAAGACGTTGCGCTGACGCCATGTCAAGATAATCACCATCAGAAGCGGCGTGAGTGTCAGGATGCCGGCGTAGTCGCTCACCCACCATATCGCCCAAATCGGCAGCGAGTCTTTCCAGCTGATAAAGCCGCCATACTTGAGGCTCAGCACGGCAACCGACGGCGAGAGAATAGAGGCGAGCGCCGTGAGCGCGATGAAAAAAATAATATCACGACCCGTGCTCGGGGCTCGGCGCCCACCATCGGCTTGATGGTGAACGGAAAGATACGGCACGTATTTCCGAATCAGCAGCGTCGCCGCTAACATTTCCAGAGTACAACCGCTCGCCAGCGCCACTGCCGTGAGCGGCGCAGCCGGACCGAACAACAGAGTGTAATTGACGATGAACGAGCCCAGCCACACACCCACGCCGGCGCGGTAGCCAATGACTAAACCCGCTGCAAGAGCGATCGCCGCAGGCGACCATAATGGCGTACCGCCGCCCTCGGGAAGCGAGATATGCGGCGTAATCTGGCCGCTAAGAGCGTAGAGGCCGGCGATTACGAACGCTTCCGCGATGACGCTCACGGGCAGTCTATTAAAAAAGTTTTTCATTCCGTTCAAAAATTGGCGAACTTGTCCTATCTTTTACCCGAAGCGTCCACAGATACAGGTTTTTGTCGAGATCGAAAATTGGCAGCGACAATTGAAAATGTGGAGAAAGATATTGAGCGCGCTTACAACCATATCTTAGCGCCCTTTGGGGGTTGGTGTACTCAGAAAAATCTTAGCGCCACGCGAGAATTATGATCCAATTATCTGCTCAATTTGAAACTTGTCAACGGAGACGGAAAGTTCTCAGTTAATCTACAGGTCGCTGGGCGCCCAATAACGGAGAAAAGTGTGTCAATACGTCAACAATTCGCAAATTCGGTGCACAATATTTTCGTCTTCGCGAGCGCAGCCAAAGCAGCGTCACATTGTCGGAGGAAGCGCCCGCAAAAAGCCGATTTTCACCGTGATGCAGTAAAGTCAGGCAACTTGTAGCCGTCTTGATGACCGGGCTAGTGATGACATCGAAGTCTTTATCATGGCGCGTTAAGCGCACTGTTGTGGGATTTCATTTGGGAGCTGGGATGACTCTTGATGTCTCTTTGGAATAGTCTGTCGAAACTCTTGACTCCTGACCGCCGTCACGTGTTAGGAGGTACTCTAGATGATCGACGGACAGTCGGCAGCGCAACAACTAAACTCGATAGAGATTGTTTTGGAGAATCACGATGACAGCAACAACACCGCTCGCCGCCGGCTTTGCCACCATTGGGCAAGGAGCGGGGCCGATGATGGTGACTTGGAAAGCCGGGCTCTTTGCCAAGCACGGGTTGGACATCACGCGTCCGCGCCTCATGGGCAGCGCCAAGGCCGTCGTGCGCGGGCTGATGGCGGACGAGATCCAGTTCGGCAATCTGGCCGCGCCGGCGCCGCTCAGGGCAGATCTCAAGGGCGAGGCGGATGTCGTGTTTTTGACCGGTGGAATCAACCAGCAATTCGTCATCGGTCGTCCCGGTTTAAATAGCCGGATGGAACTAGCGGGGAAAAAAATCGGCACGGTTGCCGACGGCGGCATCGGCGATGCACTGGTGAAGTTCGTCATCGTAAAATTGTCCGCAGCTGGAATTGAGGGACTACGCGAAGAACCGATACCACATGGCGCTGCAGCCGAACTCGAAGCCCTGCTCAACGGCACAGTCGACGCTGTCGTAGGCACGCCGCCGGAGTGTATCGACGCGATCCGGCATGGCTGCAAATATCTGATCGATTTCGCCGAGTACGGCCTCAACTACGCGCTCGGCGGCATCGCCGCGCGGCGCGATTATATCGAAAACAATCCCGAGATCACGCGCAAATTCGTGACAGCCTACGTAGAGGGCATGCACCGCTACCGCACCGACCGTGAGTTCACCATCGACGTCCAGGCCGATTATAGCGGCATTGCCGACCGAACGATCGCGGCGGAAACCTATGATCTCACCCAACCGGGCATGCCGCGCGCGCCTTATCCCGTGGTCGCTTCACTGCAAACTCTGCTCGATTTCATGGCCAACGAGTTGCCGGAGGCGAAGGGTGTCGACGCGCAAAGATTTGTCGACGACCGCTTCATCCGCGAGCTTGAAGACAATGGCTTTATCAATTCATTGACAAGATAGAGGCGCCTTAGCGCATGACTGGACGAAAGATTCGACTGCATTTTTGGCTTGCCGTTGTGTTCTTTGCTGCCGCTCCACCGGCTCCAATTATCGCCGCCAGCCAGGACGGCCTGCTCGAAGCCGCCAGACGCGAAGGCGAGCTGGTTTATTATGCGTCGATGAATGTCGCCGAAGCCAACGCTGTGATCAGCGCCTTTGAAAAGCGCTATCCGTTTATCAAAGTTAAGCTCAACCGCATCGCCAGTGAGAAACTTTTGACGCGTGTTTTGACAGAGGCGCGCACCAAGAAAATTTTCGCGGACGTCATTCAAACCGTGGAATTCAGCATGCACATTTTCAGTCGAAGCGGGATACTGGCTCGCTACACGCCGCAAGCCAATTCGATGTATCCTAAGGAATTTAAAGAAGAGGGATTTTGGACGACGGTTTACTACAACGCCTACGTGACCGGCTACAACACCCGACTCGTGACGGCGCGCGCCCTGCCGAAATCTTACGACGACCTGCTCGATCCCAAGTGGAAAGGCGCATTAATGATGGAGGGAACCAAGGCGGATTGGTTCGCCGGCATGCTGCAGATCATGGGCCAGGAGCGCGGCCTAAAATATATGCGTGCGCTTGCCAAGCAGCAACCGAGCCCGCGCGAGGGTCATGAATTGTTGGCGCAGCTGATTGTCGCCGGGGAAGGCCTTTTCGATATCAATATTCCCGCGGCGTCGGTGGAGCGAATGAAAGAGCGCGGCGCGCCCATTGAGTGGACGGCTTTAGGCGAAGTGCCGGCGATCATGGTCGGCATCGGTTTGTCGGCCCAGGCGCCTCATGCGAACGCGGCGAAAGTGTTTTTGGATTTCGTGCTTTCGCGCGAAGGTCAAAAGCTGATGCAAACTCCCGGACGCCTCATCGCCCGCGGCGATCTGGCCAATGAGCAAGCCGCCATGCTCAAAGGACTGAAGATTATTCCGGTCGACCCCGCGCTGGCGGAAAAGTTAGACGCATATGCCAAACAGCTGCGCTCGATCTTTGGTGGATAACAGTGAAATCTTAGCATAGGTCCCATTTATTCTACTGTCAGTTAAGGAGCTAAACCATGCGCTTTATGTTCTTGAATCACTCCTATAAACGCCATTCGCCAGAGCTCGAGAGTCATATTGCCCAACTGCTCAAGAGCTACGCTTCGCCGGACACCTCGTTCGAGCTGGCTTATCCGGAAGATCTCGGCGGCGGCGAAGTCTTAAGCCTGCTCGAAGAGCGCAAAGCGCTGTCCGGATTGCATCACATTCTCGAAACCCCTGCCCTGGTCAAAAAAGCGATCGAAGCGGAGCAGCGCGGTTTCGATGCGGTGATTCAGAGCAACACCTTCGACCCCGGCGTGGAAGCGAGCCGCTTGGCCGTGCGCATGCCGGTAATCGGTCTTTTGCGCGCTTCGCTGCACTTTACCGCGAGTATTTGTGACCGTTTCGGCCTGATCGTACCGCTGGAAACCCATATGCCGCACACCATGAGACTCGTGCAAAGCTATGGTATGAAGTCCTTCGTCAGCGGCATTCGCACCGTCGCTCTGTACGACACCGGTGATCTTTCCGGCTATCATGATATCGTCGTCGAGCGTACGCTCGCGGTCGGCAAAGAACTGGTCGAGCAGGGCGCCGAGGCGATTATTCCGCTGGGCGGAAAAATTTATCCTTATGTCGTCACTCCCGAAGAGCTGGAGCCCCAGCTGGGCGTGCCGGTAATCAACACCAAAGCGGTCGGCGTGAGTTATGCCGAGCTCATGGCACGCAATAGAATCAAGCACAGCCTAAAGGCTTATCCTTGTCCTACGGGACTGAACCCCGAAGCAGTGTCGCAGCGCGCGAAATGAATTGTGCACCGGCGCCTACGGTTGAAAATCGCGACAAAAATGGAAAAGGTAGAGACTGATTGAATCCGGCATTGACTGTTAGCGAATGATGATTTTGCAGAAAGGTTTGAGCTATGATTATCGACGGTGACGGTCATTTTTTTGAGACCGAAGAAATATTCGAGAAATACATGGAGCCAGGTCTGCGCAACTATCGGCCCCGACTCCTCGGCGATGAACAAGGACATAATTTTTGGGTCATCGACGGTCAGACTTCCTATAAAAGACCGACGATCAAGGGTGCCGGCGCACCGGGAACCGCCGCCCCTCCGGGGAAAGCTTTGCAGTCGGCGCGGCGCGCTTCTCCAGGCAGTCAGACACTGACCAATCTCAAAGAGCGTTTGGACGACCTGGACCAGGAAGCCATCGACGTGCAGTTTATCTATCCGAGCTTTCTTCTGCACGCCAACGCCTGGCCTGACGGCGTATTAGCCAACGCCGTTTGCCGCGCCTACAACACCTGGCTGAACGAAACTTGCAATCAAGTTTCGAACCGACTTAAGGGCGTCGGCGTCGTATCATTGCTGGATCCTGAAGGTGCAGCCAAAGAAATCACCCGTCTACACGACATGGGCGTGAGGGCAGTAATGATCAACGGCACGGCGGGCGCCCGGCGCCTCGATCATCCCGCGCACGAGGCGTTCTTCGCCGAAGCGGATCGGGTAAAGATGCCGATCGCCGTTCACTTCAGTCTGCAGTTCCCCTTTGTCGATACCTTGTTCGAACACCACTTTCCCAATCGCGTCCTGGCGGGCATCTTTCCGATCATGGCTGGGCTCACGAGCGTGCTTTGCTCAGGCCTGTTGGATCGATATAAGAATTTGAAATTTGCCTTTCTCGAGGGCGGTATCAGTTGGGTTCCCGCCCATGTCGAGCGCATGGACGACCACTTTGACAATCCGCGCTATGGCGCCAGGGATCTGATCAGCCATCCGCCCAGTGACTATCTTAAAACCGGCCGGGTATTTTTCGGCTGCGAAGGCAACGAACCGCCCCTCGGCAAGATCGTCGAAGAAGTCGGCGAAGACCTTTTCATGTTTTCGTCCGACTACCCGCATGCCGACCGCACGGAAGGAACCGCAAGAGTTTTGCGCGATCGCGATGACATCCCCGCTCACGTGCGAAAAAAACTGCTGGACGAGAACGCGCGTCGATTTTACGGGCTCTAGTCGACCGCTTCAACGAGATGGGAATCATTGAGCTACGCCGCAGCCGTGACGGCATAGCTCAAACCGAATTTCATGCCTTGTGTTTCGGGAATTTCCGTGGTCATTTGAATTAAATTTCGATCTCAACGTCTAAACTGCGAAAGGAGGTGATACGATGAACGCAATCAAAGTACTCGTTGTCGCGTTGACTATTCTTGGGTTCAGCACCGTCAGCTTTGCCCAGGCGACGCCCGCCACACCCGCAAAGCCAGCGACTCCCCCCGCCACGGAAAAGAAGAGCGAGAAGGCGATGGAGAAATCGGCCGAGAAGCCAGACGACACCAAAGCAAAGGCTAAGGCCAAGGGCAAGACCAAGAAATCAACCAAAAAGGCAACCGACAACACGGACGAGAAAAAAAGCGATTCCATGGATAAAAAGACCAAGTAATCTTCCCTGAAGCGCCGCGTAAAAAAGGGGTAATCGATAAAATCGATTACCCCTTTTTGTTTATTGGTGGATAAGAGCGTTCCGGTGCGGAACACTTGCTTGATTTAGCCTACTCGCTCGATTACACTTTTTTTAATCGGCGCAAGTTCTTGGTGATAAGGAGGAGTGGAGATGGACCTGCCGAAATGCCAGAAATGCAACAACGGACTGTTGATTCCTCTCTCGGACTACGGTCAAGAAGGCGCTTCAGTGATGTATAAAGCCTGGGCGTGCACCAATCCGGACTGCGGGTTCTCGATCCGAATCGATAAAGGCGAGGTAACTTACGGGAAAAGAATCGAGCCGAAGCACTGACACACCGATCGTAAAGTCTAAATACTTTCAAATCGGGACATTTTCACTCCAAAGATTCCAAAACCTTCCAACCTCAGGCTGGCATGCTCCGATTGAAACTCTGAATCGCCTTGCCGAATAGCTCGCAACCTTTCTGCAACGCCTCCAGGCACTTCCGTTGGGTTGCGCCGTCACTTGCGTAGCGCCTGAGTATTTCCGGCGCGATCCATTCGTGGCCCTCCTCATCGGCGAGCAGCGTGTCGCGATAAATCGCCGCGGTCTTCGAATCGATAGGCGCGACCCGCTCGATGAACGATTTCGACGTCCTAGGGAAGAATTCTTCATGGCCAAACTGAACGCTGGCGATCAATTCGCAGAGCGAGTCCAAAGAAGCGTGAAAATCCCACAGGTCTTTCAGCTCTTTCAACGGCTGATTCCAGAGCGCGTCGGGATCGCCGTTCAGCTCGGTAATCCTTTGACGCAATATCGATGCGTGCTTCAACTCGTTGACGACGTATTCCGACATCGGCTGTTGCAGATCGATATCAGGGATCTTGCCGACCCACGGAGCGGTGACTTCGGCGGCCTTGCGTTCCATCACGACGCCAAACTGCAGCCGGCGCAAAACCACTGCGGGGCTCAAAGGCTTTTCCGCCCCGTAGCTCTTGCGCTCGGCGTTCATTTGTTCCCAGAAAGCCTCGCGGGTCGCGATCAATTGCTTTAAAAACTCATCCGGCGTCAGAGTATCCATGGTCCCTCCGCCACGGCGCGGCGATTGACACGTAAATTATTTTAGGTATTAACAATACAGTAAATCAACTCAGTGTAAAAGCTGCAAGACGATCCGGCCATGAGTCAAGCCACGCAAATGAAATCTTTAACGGAATCAGTCGACGCCAAGGCATTCGTCGATCATCTCTATCAGGATGTTTACGCTCACTGGGATAAGAGAATCAATCACGGCGCGTTCATGACCCGATTGCGCGAGGGCACGTTGCCGCTGCCGTGCTTGCGCCGTTTCTTTAAGGATTGGGGTCTTTTTTCCATTGAAGTCGTGGCGCTCAATGCCGTTTCGTACTACGTTCACCTGCCTTTTTTTGTCGAAAATTACGATTTATTACCGGCGTTTTCCGACAAGATCGCCGAAGAGCTGATCGCACCGAAACCGCCGGGTCATATCTTGATCTTGCTCGAAACCGCCAACGCTCTCGGCCTTTCCAAAGAGGAGTTGTTCGAGCAACCCGCTTCCGCTCCGGGACGCGCAATCAGCGATTATTGCCGGCGAGTTTTTCAAGATGGCTCGCTCATCGAGCTTTGGGGCGCCCATGTTTACGAGGAAACTCTTGGGCATTGGGCCGAGCAATGGGGCGAAGCGCTCGTTCGGCATTATGGCATGAGCACGCAAAAAGCGATTTACTTCACCGCCCACGCCGAAGCCGATCTGGTGCAACACGAAGACCGCATGGGCCACGGCCCGCTCAACCGCATGATCCTGCAGCGCATCATCGAACAAGGCAAGACCGCCAAAAGACTCGGTTACGATCCCAAATATTGCGCCTACACGATGGTCGACCTGCATGCGCTCATGGAGCAACACGCACTCGAAAATCCTTACCCGTCTTAAGCGAGAGAAAATTCGATATTCAACGAAATCTGCGACGCTCGCTGATCGCAAAGCGTGAATCGAGGCATGCCGTGGGCCGCCGCGCGATTGCAATCCTAAGCCTTTACGTTTTTTTTCTCTTCTCACAGCGCGAAGCGCGCGCGCAGCTGCCAGGGGTCTGGCAACAGCGCGCGCCCATGCCGTCGGCGCGCACCGAAGTTGCTGCCGTCCAGTTAGACGGAAAAATTTATGTCATGGGTGGTTACGAAAAAGGCGGCGACCTCGTCGAAGAGTACGACCCGAAAAAAGATTCTTGGCGCAGGCGCGCCGCGCTGCCGAAGGCGCTACACCACATCGGCGCCGCCGCCATAAACGGGAAAATTTACGTCATCGGCGGTTACATCTCCGGTATCGGATCCGTCGATACCGTCTACGAATATGATTCAGCCGCCGATCGGTGGAGCGTAAAAACCGCAATGCCAACGGCGCGCGGCGCGCTGGCCGTCGGCGCGATCGCGGGAAAGATTTTTGCGATCGGCGGGGTCGGTGCCAATGGAAAGAATACCAATGTCAACGAGGAATATGATCCGGCACAAGATCGTTGGACCAAGCGAGCGCCCCTGCCGACGCCGCGCGACCACCATGCAATCGGCGTAGTAAACGGCAAGCTCTACGCCATCGGTGGGCGCATCAACGGTCGGCATGACCGCAACGTCGCCAACAACGAGGAATACGATCCGGCAACCAATCGCTGGAAAGCTCTTGCGCCGCTGCCAACCGTGCGCAGCGGCATCTCCGCCGCTAGTCTTGACGGCAAGATTTTCGTTTTCGGGGGCGAAACGACTCGAGGAACACACAAGGAAGTCGAATCCTACGATCCGGCACAAAACCGCTGGCAGCGTTGGGCACCCATGCCGACGGCACGCCACGGCCTCGGCGTCGCCGTGCTCGGCCAGTCGATCTACGTCATTGCCGGCGGCCCCAAACCCGGAGCGACGTTTTCATCGGTGAATGAAATGTTTACACCGTAAGCGGCCTCAGCAAAAGAACTCCAAAATCCGCCTGGGCAGCCAATCAAGATTGCCGGGAAAGCTCCCCGAAACGAATCCTGCGTGACCACCGCTTTTGGGGAAATCTAGTGCGACCGCATCGGAAACTTCTGCTGGGCTGGGCAATACTGTGCTGGGTAAAAAAGGATCGTTCCGCGCGTTGACCAGCAGCGTCGGCACTCGGATGTGCTTTAGCCAGGGTTTGCTGCTCGAGCGCGACCAGTAGTCAGCGGCGTCTTTGAAACCGTGCAGCGGCGCGGTGAAGAGATCGTCGAATTGACGAAACGTCAGACTGGCGCGAATCGCTCGCGCATCGATGGCTAAGTCGTGCGCCGCGATTTTTGCCAGCGCCATCGGTTTGAGCAAGTTGAGAAAATGGCTGGTGTAAACCATTCTATTGAAACCAGAGTCGAGCACTCGCGCCGCGGCCGCGAGGTCCATTGGCACCGATACCGCAACCGCGCGCTCAACGATCAATGACGCCGCCACCCCTTCCTCACCGAGCCATTTCAAAAGCATATTGCCGCCCAGCGATACCCCGACCACATAAATCTGGGCGTGTCGATTAGCGTCCTTCAACCGGCGCAGGATCCAATCGATCTCACGGGAATCGCCCGAATGGTACGAGCGCACAAGCCGATTGGCCTCGCCGCTGCAGCCACGAAAGTGCGGCACCACGCCGCGCCAGCAGCTCCGAGTCGCCGCCTCCATTAGGCTGATCGCGTAGTGGCTTTGCGAGCAACCTTCCAAGCCGTGAAACAGCACGATGAGTCTGGAGTCGTCCGCTTCTTGGCCGAGCCAGTCGAGATCGATGAAATCCTGATCAGGGGTCTGCCAGCGTTCGCGACGAAAAGCGACGCGGTAATTTTTCGCCAGCGAGCGCGCATAGATGGTTTGCAGATGCCCGCCCGGCAACCACCGCGGAGCACGATAAGCCGAAGCGAATCCAGACCTGATGGGTCTTTCACGCGGGTTGGGCCTTTCGTCTTGAAGGTTTTGAACGACTTGAATGCTCATTTTCCGGTTATCTTCAGTCGCTCCGGCGGCACGAACCCATGGCGCAGCGTGTTTTCGGAGACTGTGCGCGGTTCGAGAAACTGTAAAAGATAGTCCGGTCCGCCGGCCTTGGAGCCGATGCCGGAGAGCTTCAACCCACCGAAAGGCTGGCGCTCGACGATCGCGCCGGTGACCCCGCGGTTGATATAAAGGTTGCCGACGCGAAATTCCTCGCGCGCTTTCTCGATGTGCGCCGGCGAGCGCGAAAAAATACCGCCGGTCAACGCAAACGCGGAGTCGTTGGCAATCTCCAGAGCATGATCGAAATCGCGCGCGCGAATCACCGACAATACCGGCCCGAAAATTTCCTCCTGCGCGATCCGACTCGACGGCTCGACGCCGCCAAAAATTACCGGCCCGACAAAAAATCCGTCTCGCGGCGGCGCCATTTCCAGGACGCACTCCGCGGACTTCTTGCCCAGACGAATATACTCGGCAATCCGATCTCGGGCTGTGCCGTCGATCACCGGGCCAAGGACATTGCGCGGGTCTTCGGGCGCACCGATCTTGAGGCTGCGCGCCGCGCCGATAAGCCGCGCGAGCAGGCGATCGTAAATTTCGTCTAACAAAATCACCCGCGACGCCGCCGAACATTTTTGCCCCTGATAGCCGAACGCCGAATCGATGATATGAACCACCGCTTCGTCGAGATCGGCATCGGCGTCGATGATCAGCGCATTCTTGCCGCCCATTTCGCAAACCACGCGCTTGACGTGGTTTTGCCCAGGACGATGCGTGTGGGCTTCGTGCAAAATTTCCAAACCAACCTCGCGTGAGCCGGTAAACGCGATGAGATGAACCTGCGCTGATCGGACTAAGTGCGCGCCGATCCCGCCGCCGCCGTGAAGCAGTTGGCAGGCATCGTGGGGAAATCCGGCTTCGCGGAAAATAGCGAGCAGATGCTCGGCCAGGATCGGCGACTGTTCCGCTGGTTTCATCAGCGCGCAGTTACCGGTCACCAGAGCCGCCGCGGTCATGCCGGTAAGAATCGCCAGCGGAAAATTCCACGGCGCGATGATCGCGGCGACACCGCGCGGCTGGTAAAAATAAATGTTGGTTTCACCCGGCAACTGTTGCGTCTGGCGCGGCGCGCTCAGGCGTAACATCTCGCGCGCGTAATACTCCAGATAATCGATCGCCTCGGTAACATCGCCGTCCGCTTCGCGCCACCCCTTGCCGACTTCGAAAACTTCCCACGCTGCGAGTTCCCAGCGTTTCTTGCGCATGATCGCGCCAGCCTTGGCAAGAAGCTTTGCCCGTTCCGCCGCCGGCGTGGCGCGCCACTTGGGAAAAAATCGCGACGCAGTTTCGATCGCCGTTTCGGCTTGATCGATGCCGGCCGCGCGGACCTGCCCGACGACTTCCTTGGGATCGGCGGGGTTCACCGACTCCAACCATGAGCCACCGCTGCGCTTGCGTACCCGGCTTTTGAATTGCTCGCGAACTTCTTCGAGCGCTTTGGCCAACCGCTGGCGATTTTGCCGCCGCGAAAAATCGATCGGCGGCTCATTGCGAAACGGTTGCGCTAAATCGGCGCGCGCCGCAGATAATTCTGGCGTATCATCGTCACGTTTCAACGGCCGTGCCGGCGCCTTGATCAAAGCGCCGATGTCTTTTCGATCGGCATAGGTCTGGCGCAGGAACGAAGTGTTGGAGGTGTTCTCCATCAGCCGGCGAATTAGATAGGAAATACCGGGCAGCAATTCGCCCACCGGCAGATAAACCCGCACTCTCTGGCCGTTTTGAATGATCGCCTGGCGCACCGGCTCAGCCATGCCGTAAAGCATTTGGAGCTCGTAACCGTTAGGCGCAATACCGAGTTCCTTCGCCACGACGAGGGCGTGGGCCAAGCTGCGCAAATTGTGGCTGCCGAAAGCGGCGTTGATCACGTCGTGATTTTCAAGCAAGAGCCGGCTGATCCGCTCATAGCTCGCATCGGTTTCCGTTTTGTCCAGGAAAACCGGTATCGGCCAGCCCTTCTGCTTGGCCCAGGCGATCTCACTGTCCCAGTAGGCGCCCTTGACCAGGCGTACGCCGATCCGCCGTTTTTGCCACGTCCTGGCGCGGAGTCCATCAATGCTTCAGGAGCGCTGACGGAGAACCGATCGCGGCAGAAGATCACGAACGGACACTGGTGTTCAAACTCCGTCGCGATCTCGCGGTTCGGCATACCTGAGGCTTTCAAAACGATCTGCGGCCGGAGCACGACCTCCTGGGGCGCACGACGACGGCACCCTACACTTCTAACTTCCGACGTTCATCAGGTGTAGCTGTCAGCGCAGCGGCCTCTCCACACATAATCGGGCCACCAAATAATACGCATCATTGTAAAGGCGAAGTAACAGACGCAAAACGAGTGTTCACGAGGAAACTGTATGTCTGCCAAACGAAACAAGGGCTCCGGAGAACGGATTAAAGGGGCTGCCACGGCTGTCAAAAAGAACCGGGAAAACAAAGTCCGACATCAGATTATCGAAGCTTTCCAAAGGTTGGGGATTCCGCAGCGCGATTGGCCTGATTTCGTTAGAACGTTCTACACGGATCCAGACGCACACAGCATACTACGATTCCCTTGAGCCGCTTTCGTTCCAACCCCCTGTTTTCGAAAGGCTGCATGAATCTGCACAGGAGTGGACGAAGAGGGCCGACGCTGCCTGGCAGCAACATCGCGACCGTTTTCTGAAACTCTGGGTCACTCCAGGTG